>JAEEGG010000689.1_pt1 | contig 101165 bp, 69 predicted proteins | sample 9134161 | NCBI WGS metagenome assembly JAEEGG01 (sample SAMN16246543, study PRJNA631951) | gut metagenome | biome: gut microbiome; feature: rumen; material: CR-attached | host: Bos | place: Iran: Karaj | collected 2018-10
GTTATCTTGGCATAAAATTCTAATTTTGACTTTCCCATTCTCTTTTACTCGTTATGATATACATTTATAACGAAGAATGAGCAGGGATATTTCTTCAGCCGTCACTTTTTCAACCGTACAGGTCGAACATTTTTTGCGCCTATTTGCCATATAAAAGAATTATGGAACCTATGCATTGTTATTGCATATCTTTTTTGTATCTTTGCACCATCAAACAATAAAATGTATGGCAAAGAACCTTTTAAACAAGTATGTATGGTTGGTGGATACCATCTATAAGGCCAAGCAGATTACCTTTGAGGAAATCAATCAACGCTGGTTGGACAATGACATGAGCGAGGGCAAGCCCCTCCCTCTGAGAACATTCCATAAGTGGCGCGTCGCCATTGAAGAGATGTTTGGACTTATTATCGAGAACGAGCAAGGAGGCAGATATCGTTATTATATCCAAAATGCTGACGAACTGAAAAGCGGATCGATGCGAAGTTGGCTCTTCAACACCTTGACTGTCAGCAATCTGATGATGGATAATGTCAGCATCAAGGACAAAGTATTGTTCGAGGAGATTCCTGATGGTGAGCAATATCTTCCTGCTATACTTGAGGCTCTGAAGAAAAACCTGATGCTTGGAATGACCTATCAGAGTTTCACGCGCGATGAAGAACATACTTTCGAGGTAGAGCCCCTTTGCCTGAAAGCTTTCAAACAGCGTTGGTACTTGGTTGCTCGCAGCCCGTATTATAATAAGGTGATGATATATGCTCTCGATCGAGTCCATTGGCTGGCTTTAAAAGAGAATAATTTCAAATATCCCAAGGATTTCGTCCCAGAGGAGTTCTTCGAGGATTGTTTTGGTATCATTGCCGATCAGAACGTCGACGTTGATACCGTTAAGTTCAAGGTGTCAGCAGGCCAAGCCAATTATCTCCGTTCGCTGACCTTTCATCAGACTCAGAGAGAGATTGAACGGACTGATGAATATAGCATCTTTACTGTCCGCTTACGTCCAACCTTCGATTTCCGTCAGGAGATCCTGTCTCAGGGTTGCGACATTGAGGTGCTGGAGCCCAAATGGTTTCGTGATGAGATGGCAGAGATCTCAAAGCAGATGTGGAATAAATATAAGAACGACTGATTATGCGAGACTTTGCAGCAATAGATTTTGAGACGGCCAACAACGAGCGTACCAGTGTTTGCTCTGTTGGAGTAGTGATTGTGAGGGATGGTGAGATCGTGGATACGTTCTATTCTCTGATTCAGCCGGAACCAAATTACTATAATTATTGGTGTACTCAGGTGCATGGTCTGACTCGACAAGACACAGAGGAGGCACCTGTATTTCCTAAGGTTTGGAAACAGATAGAACCATTGATTGAGGGGCTCCCGCTAGTAGCCCATAACAAGGCTTTCGATGAGAGTTGCCTGAAGGCTGTGTTCCGCTGTTATCAAATGGATTATCCTGATTACGAGTTTTACTGCACATGCGTTGCTTCTCGCAAGGCTTTTCCACAGTTGCCCAACCATCAGCTGCATACAGTATCAGAATACTGCGGTTATCACCTTGCCAATCACCACCATGCGCTGGCAGATGCCGAAGCCTGCGCCTGGATAGCTAGAGAAATTTTATAAAAACTTCGATTTCTGATGTAACATTTTCGTTTTTTGCATACTATATTAATGAAAAAGTGGTAAATTTGCAAAGAATTAAGCTTTATGAAACAAGATCAAATTGTAATCTACAAAGACGAGAACAACTCCATTCAACTTGATGTTAGAATGGAAGGAGAAATGCTGTGGTTAGATCGCCAGCAACTGGCCACGTTGTTTGGTAGAGATTATAAGACTATCAGTAAGCATATAAATAATGCACTAAAAGAGGAATTGACCGACTCTGAAGAGGTAGTCGCAAAATTTGCGACTACCACTCAGCATGGTGCCATGAAAGATAAAACTCAAACACACGACAAAGAGTATTTCAACCTGGAAATGGTAACATCCGTTGGTTATCGTGTAAAGAGTAAACGGGGTGTGATGTTTAGGAAATGGGCCAACAAAGTCTTGAAGCAATACCTAACTAAAGGTTATTCCATTAACGAGCGTATTCGCAAGGAGCAGATTGGCGAACTGCGACAAATGGTTCAAGTGATAGGGCGTACGCTCCAGCATCAGGAGTTGTCAGATACAATTGAAACTCAGGATCTGCTGAACGTAGTTGTGGATTACACCTACGCCCTCGACACGCTTGACAATTACGATTACGAGCGACTGACGATAGACAAGACCACGAAGCAGGAGTCTTTCCATGCTACTTATGAGAATGCAATGGAAGCCATCAGTGGGTTACGTGAGAAGTTTGGTGGTAGTTCGCTCTTTGGCAATGAGAAAGATGATTCCTTCAAGAGTAGTATTGGCCAGATCTACCAGACCTTTGGAGGTGAAGAGCTTTATCCCAGCGTAGAGGAGAAGGCAGCCATGCTACTCTATCTGGTTACAAAGAACCACTCATTCAGCGATGGCAACAAGCGAATTGCTGCCACTCTATTCCTGTGGTTCCTGAATAATAATGGTATACTCTATCGCCCTGATGGTTCAAAACGCTTGGCAGATAACACCCTCGTCGCCCTTACCCTGATGATTGCAGAGAGTAAAACTGAAGAAAAGGACGTGATGGTAAAAGTTGTGGTTAATCTGATCAACCAAAAAAACTAGTTACGTCATTTATCAACTTATCAACAAGACATCATTATCTTCATAAAGATTCTTTCATTGGCATGGATTGCCCGCCTCCCAATTGGAATGAAGGGCTAGACCAGGAATTGACCAAGGATTTGCATCTGATCAATCAGTTTCATACGCTCTTTCAGCACATGAACTTCGCCCTTACAGACTTCATCTATGTGAGGAAGTTCATAACAGAAATAGAAATAAAGATTTCCGGGTGAAGTGACGGTCTATCATCGCTGGATCATTTTATTGACGTCAATAAGATGATAATTGCAGGTAAGGGTGCACAATGTGATGTTAACGATGCAAACCATAAGATTGTCCATGTATATTTTCCTGCTTTTCTATTTGAGGGAAGCAGGATTTTTTGTACCTTTGCAGGCGGAAAGCCGCGATTAAGCGAGAGAAAAGCCGAATGTTAATCGGGCTTTTCAGAGTGAAAGCGGGTTCGAACGATGTTCAAACTAAAAAACGATCATATAATGAAAACAAGGAAAGTGCTTTTGGCTATGGCCATGGGATTAGCGCTACCGATGGTGGCGCAGCAAAACGTATCGCTCGATGGTGAGTGGAAACTGACTATTGAGGGAAAGTCATATCAGGTAACGGTCCCCCATACCTATAATATCATGGAGGGACTAGAGGGTTATGCAGGTGAGGCTGTCTATCAGCGCTCGCTGCCAATTACCAGCGATATGAAGGGCAGGACAGTCAGACTTTATTTCGATGCAGTCTATCATGATGCTGTCGTGCTGGTGAATGGTCAGAAGGTGGGCGAGCATCTGAATAAGGGCTATACGCCTTTCTCATTCGACATTACAAAGACGCTTGATTTCAGCAAAGAGAATACGCTTGAGGTGCGCTGTTCCAATGTCTATACCGATAAGGCTCTGCCCTATAAGCGCCATTTTGATTGGTGCAACGATGGTGGCATCTATCGCAGCGTTCGCCTCCATATCAGCGGTAAGCAATCGTTGAGATATGTACATGTTACGCCACAAGTAAATCTGGCTGACTCCACAGGCAAGGCGCGTTTCGACATCCGCCTTTGGGATGAGCGTATCAACAGTGTGAAAGGACAGTTGACAATCATCAATCGGAAGACAGGCGAGAGGGTCTATGATGAGGCCGTCGCCCTCTCCAAAAAGAAAGGCGCTACCGAGTTTTCTACTATAGTCGATATGAACAAGGTATTGCTTTGGCATTTCGACAATCCCAATCTTTATGACTTTAGGTTCACAATCCCAGGCAGTGACGAGATGCAGGATCACTTTGGTTTTCGTGAGTTTAAGATCGAGGGTAAGCGCTTCGTGCTGAATGGTGAGCCCATGCGCTTGCCGGGTATAGAGACCATGCAGTTCAGTAACCCCATCTATGGGGCAGCAGAGCCTGTTTCGTATATTGACAAGACGGCCAGGATGATGAAGCATCTGAACACCGTTATCACCCGTTTCCATTGGGTGCAGGATGACCGTATGCTTGACGATATGGACGAGATAGGTATGTTGGCCCAGGAAGAACTATCTTGGTGGCAGCAACCAGCCAACGAGTTGACGCCCGAGTTACGACAGATGGCTAAGGAGGCACTTGCCGAGATGATTGAAGCCCACTATAACCATCCCTGTATCTGGGGGTGGGGCATCTCCAATGAAGTCCGTGGTAATCATGAAGAGATTCGTCTGTTAGGCGAATATGTCCGAGACATTGATCCCACCCGCATCGTCGATGTAGTGGCCAACCATACCAACACCCTGCTTGACAAGGATCCCTCTTGTGTGCTAGATCTTCCTACATGGAACGATTATCTGGGTAGCTGGCATGGACCAGACCAGACACTTTTGCCTAGTACGCTCGCCCGCCTGGATTCCGCCCTTGCAGGTCGTCCGCTCCTGATCAGTGAGGCAGGACTTTGTGAGCCAGCCTTTACTGGTGGTGATGCCCGTCGAGTGAACGACATGTGCTATCACATTCAGGAATGGCAGAAGGCCGATTTCATCTGTGGCTACATCTATTTCTGTTTACAGGATTACCGCACTCAAATGGGAGAAGAGGGATTTGGTAAGTGGCGTATCCGTCGGCATGGTATCACGAAAACCGACCTCACGCCCAAGGCCTCTTACTATGTGCTGCGCCAGTTGATGAACCCCATTGACATCACAGATGTTAAGCCTGCCAATGCTAAGAGAAAGGATGGCTCTCTGGCAGAACAATATAATATTGATGTCACAGAAACTGATGCCCGAATCGTGCTCAAGGTTAAGAACAGCATCCCTTCATATACCCTTCGTGGTTATCAAGTCAAGTATGGTGATAAACAAGGCACAATGCAAACCATTGCCCTGCCTGATATGAAGCCCGGTGAGAGCTATCCCATAATCCTGAAGAACGTCAATGCCCGTTATGCCTTCGAGGTGTTCCGTGCAGACGGCACCAGTGTCATCGACTACTAAGACGATATTCTGAAGGCGACATGCCCATGGCTTTTGAGAACAGACGAGAGAAGTAGAACGAGTCCTCGATACCAATTTTGAAACAGATCTGATTAATCTTCAGGTCTGTTTCTTTTAGTAATTTGCAGGCGTATTCCACTTTCAGACGATTGAAGTAGGCAATGGGGCTCTCGCCCGTTTTCTTCTTGAATAGCGATGAGAAATGACTCTGAGAGTAGCCGATATAGTCGAGTACATCCTGTAGCGTGATGCGGTTTTCTATGTTTTCCTGCATATAATGGATTGCCGCCTCAATCGTGTCAGACGCCCCCTCTGCTCTCCTGAACTGCCCCAGATATCGCATCGAAGCCAGGAAGTGGTGCAACAGCGATGAGGCATAGCGCAGATCCTCAATGCCTTGTCCTGCATGGAGCGTTGAGAGCAACTCCTCGAAGATATTGATACGGTCTCGGATACGGGAGTTTATGGCAACATTAATATTCTGAGGCGTTTGCATGCCTTCTGCAAATATGGCGGCATGAGCCCCACGGAAGTGAACCCAATAGATGGTCCACGATTCGTTAGCTCCATAGATATGAGGTTCACCAGCAGGCAGAATAAAAAACTGGTTCTTGTTTATTTGATATTCCTTGCCCTTTAGTTGATACCACCCGTTGCCATCAACACAATAGATGAGTACATACTGATCGATAGCTTGCTTACGTTCACGATAATGGTTCGTTGCATTGGGATAATAACCAATATCAGTCACAAAGAGGCTCGACACAAGCTCGTCTCTCTCCGCCATCTCTACCACCATCGGTGGCAATACCACCGATTGCTCTCCCAGAAATCCGTCTTTTTGTCTTGGCATTGTTGTTATGGTTTTGGAGTTACTTCCTGCATATAGATAGCGTCTAAGCTCCAAAGGGCAGCGTTGTTTGTGTTGGACGTGCGGTCTGAATGATTCCACAGAGCATCCCAGGTAGAAGCCATACGGAGCGGATCACGGTCGTACCAAGCTGCATAGGCTTCCAAACGGCGCACAGGGAACTGATTGTGGCGGATCTCCAAGGCCATCTGCTTATAGCGACGGGCGAAGTCGAGCCAACAACGGGCGAAGCTTTCCTCGGCAGCCATAGGCAGCAGTTCGTTCAGAACCTCAAAGCCACCCATGATGGAAAGCAGATGGTTGGTGGAGCGCACGGAGGGGTCGCCGTCATACGACAAACGACCTGTAGCAGGGTCATAGCCTTTGGCCAGATTGCCTGTGAAGATACCATCGGGAAGCTCGGCGATGGAGCGCATACCTGCCAGGATCTTATCCCGATACTTCAGGGTGCCGAAGCGTTCCCACTCCGTCATCCAGTTGCCAGCGTAAGCCAGCCAGTCTGGACCAACGCGAAGACGGGCAGGTGCCTGACAGGGATACTGGTCCCTGGGCTCAGCCAGACGCATGGGATCGATGTGATATAATAAGGTGTCGGCATCGGTCTGTTCACGCATCAGGTCGCCAGTCCGTTCGTCGGTGGTCAGATAATAGTAGAAGCGGTTGAAGGCTGCCTGACTGATACGTGCCTCCTTGGCACCACAACCCCAGTGGCTGACATTGTGCCGACTGCCCAACGGTGCGAAGGGACCGATATGATAGGTATCCACCTCACTGCAATGACGGGTCATAGCCTCAGCCATTCGCCAGATATCGCTGCGCCCCGTCCTGAGGAAGTTATACCAGAGCCACATAGGCGTAGCCAGTTCCGTATTATCCCACGCAAAGCCGCCCACATCGTACCGCCACGACTGCCGTTCGTCGTCGTAGGTATGCATGATGTCACCATAGTTCCAAAAGCCATACCACTTGTTATCCTCGATATAGCCTTGATAGTCCGATATATACTTTGCCAGCCGCTGCTCCACGGGGTCTTGTTCTGCCTTTGGGAGCGACCAGATGCCGAAGGCCCGCTTCTCATAGAGGTATTCCGGTGTTGGCAGCAGATGGGCATCGGCAGCCAGCGACTTGGCAGAATACGCCGTTGCCTCCTGACCTGCATAGGCTTCATAAGCCATTAATGTCAGCGTGCTGGTACGGGCAATGCCGTAGGGTGAACTCATTCCCTCTTGTACGTCTTCATAACTTGCCAACAAGTTGTGAGCGATCGTATCATAATGGCAGAGGTTCATCGCCTCGGCCTCAGGGCTCCAGAGATACATCGTCAGCTCCGCTTCATCGCTGCGAGCCTTGTCAATCTGTATGGTCGATGGATATGACTGCCAGAAATCTTTCAGACAGACACCGATGCCCCCGCTGACATCACCTACGAAGGCATATCCGGGAGAGCGGTTACCGGTGAGTGTGCCAATCCAAGGACTCTCAGAGGTGGCCCGTTTGCGGATGGAATAGCTGTTGTCGGTCAACTGCGACAGACGGTAGCCGTCCCACTTGGCCCAGTGGTCAAGCAATTCACGGTTACTGTCATCAAAGGCCTGATATTCGGGAATTTGCTTTCCCTCCATCTGTTCAGCTTGAATATTCCGCTGGCGGTCGTTATTTATCATGATCGGTCTGCGCCCGTCGAGCGGCTGTACGGGTTCCGTCCAGATACCATTATCGGTTGCAAAGGCGATATGGCGGTTATAGGCCTCCTCACGCATCGGCACCTGCAGTCGGATGCCCAGTGAGCGGATCATGTCCCGGTGTTCATCGCCATCATAGATAAAGGTATGTACGAGCCGTACCTGCTGGCTGCCGCGATAGAAATACAGGCGGACGGTGAAGGGCAGCCACTCGCGTCCAGAATCACTCAGATGAATCCCGTCAAGACGGATCACGGCCCTGACATTCCCGCTTCGTTCTACCTCCACCTTCTTCAACTGCGACTGATACGATTCTGCATCAGTGGTAGCAACGAGCGAGGCTGTGCCTCCAATCTTTCTTCCATCCAGACAAAGACTATCTAAGAGGCAGGTACCTTGTTTCGGCAGATAAGCCGTCAGTCTACCCGTATTGACAATGAATTGGTGATTTGTAGTAGTCACCAGCGATTTGGTTTCCTTCTTTTTTCCATTCACCAGCTTTAGGTTTTCTTTTCCTTCAGGCACGACGGCAGCCAGTCCGGCCCATTTCACGGAACCGTCTGGCCAGCGGGCGTTCACCCAAGCATCTGTCGGAATATCACCCGTCAGCGTCAGCGCCGACACATCTTTGAGTTCTCCTTGAGCAAAAGGAACGCCAAAGCTGACAGGACCGGCTTCGTACTCCCCAACCCAATGCAAGGGCACGCCTGTCTTGGTCAGTGAGTAAAAGGGTGTCTCATAAGACTGGAAGTTCGCGATGCGTGTTCTCGACAGCGTAGTCCTGAACCCGAACCAGCCACTTTTCAATGGCTCGGGATCGAGATAGTCCACGATACACTCCCCATCAATATAGAAACGGGTACGCCCCGTCGTCGCACTCTCAATCTTCACATGATACCAGTGGTTAGGCTTTAGAAGATGGTCTGCATCTGTATACTCCTTCAGGATGGCAGGCCGTTTGGCAGCATCTTCCACCCCAGCCTCATCCCCGTTGTAGCGGCGGAAGCGTGTGGTTGTGTTATGATTGCCGCCATAGCCGAGGTAATACATCTGTAAGGTATAGCATCGGGTAAAGATGCCACTACGCCAGTCGGCTCTGGTCCAAAGACCCTTCGCCTTGGGGTCACTGGCCATCCAGAAGCAGTTCATGTCGCTGAGACGGTCACCAGCCTTCCCTTCGTCCACGATGCAGGCATCATACTCCACCGTCATCCCCTGCCGCATTTTCTCTTTCCGCCACAACGTCAGTCCCTTAGGAGAGAGTATCTCACAGGTGTCTCCTCGGAAACTCACCTGATAGTCAGGAGCCTCTGACTCCACCCGCCAATACTTCGCGAACTGTCGCCTGTTCAGACCAGACTGTGCTTGGGCTGCCAGAGTGACGAAACAGACTAATAGTAAGACTAGTTTTTTCATTTTATCTCATTTTTGCGACAAAGATACACATTATTATTTAAACGACAAAGGAAAAGGGCATTCTTCTTGAAGATTGTCCAAAGGGCAAAGATTATGGTTGTTTTGTCAAAATACTAAGTTCACTTTCCAAATATAATCGTATATTTGCAGCAAAAATACAAACTACTACTGAATATATGAGAAAACCGACTTTGTTATTGGTGTTATTGCTTCTGCCGCTGATGGCAGAAGCACAGATGGTATGGTTTGATGGAAAAACACCTATCACTTATAGTGTACCCAAGAACGTGGAGCCTGTGGTAAAGATAGCGCTTGAGATGTGGAAGGGCGATATGCAACAGGTAACGGGCATGGAACCTGTAGCCTCAATAAGTCCAAAGATCAAAGTGATACAGGGCAAGGGTGCTGCCGACGGCTTCCGTATATATATAAAAGGTGAACAAATCATTGTAGAGGGCCATAATGGCCGAGGTATGGCCTACGGATTGTTGGAACTTTCACGGATGGCAGGTGTGTCGCCTTGGGTATGGTGGGGCGATGTGGTGCCTGAGAAGAAAGATCGATTGGTGATGGATAAGGATTTCAAGACCGAACAGCAGCCTAGTGTGGCCTATCGCGGCATCTTCCTGAACGATGAGGACTGGAGTCTGCGACATTGGAGTTTCTCTACATTCGAGCCGGCACCTTTCGGACATATCGGCCCCAAGACCTATAAGAAGATTTTCCAACTCTTATTGCGACTCAGAGCCAATGCCATCTGGCCCGGTATGCATACTGGCACAACTGCCTTCTTTAAGATACCAGGAGCCAAGGCCATAGCCGACTCGTGCGGTATCGTGATTGGCACGTCCCATTGTGAACCGCTACTAAGAAACAATGTGGACGAGTGGGAAGTGAAGGAGCGCGGCGACTTTAACTATCGTACCAACCGTGAGGCCGTTCAGCAATACTGGATTGAGCGCCTTCAAGAAGTGAAGAAGTCAAAGGATAATATGTTTACCATCGGCATGCGTGGCATACACGACAGTTCGATGGAGGGCTATCATACGGAACAAGATAAGTTCGAAGGACTGCAGCAGGTCATCAACGACCAACAAGAACTGCTTCGAAAGTATATTGGCGATCCATCGAAGCAGATGCAGGTATTTGTACCTTATAAAGAGGTACTGCAGCTCTATGAGAAGGGACTTCAGATACCGGATTATGTCACCCTGATGTGGTGCGATGACAATTATGGCTACATGACGCGTCTTTCTGATGACAAGGAGCAACAGCGCAAAGGAGGAGGTGGTGTTTACTATCACTTGTCATATTGGGGACGCCCACACGACTACCTTTGGCTAACTACCACCCAACCTGGTCTAATCTATAACGAGATGCGAGAGGCCTACGACCACAACGTACGTAAGCTATGGATTGTAAATGTGCATGACCCCAAAGTTGCTAGCTATGACTTGGAACTCTTCCTTGATATGGCCTGGAACATCGATTGTGTGAGTGGCGAGACCATCAACGACCACTATCAGGCATGGCTCTGCCAGCAGTTCGGCAAGGATGCTGGCGAACGACTTTTCCCTGTGATGCATGAGTTTTACCGCCTCTGTGGCATCCGCCGCCCCGAGTTTATGGGATGGAACCAAGTGGAGGTCGACAAAAAACTATATGACAGAGGACTCTCTCCGGTTCGTAATAGTGACTGGACAGATGAACAGCGTGATGATTTCGAGGCTCGCTTTATAGATCTCAGTCGTCGGGTAGAGAAGATTGGGAAGGTGCTTCGTCCTGAGCTTTCTGATGCGTATTTCGCTGCCATCAAATATCCAGTACAGGCAGCTGCAGCCCATGCGGTGAAAATGTTAGAGGCAGAGCGGGCAAGGCGGTTGACCAGTGGCAGTACCCGCAGTGATATGTTTGAGCATCAGAAGGAGTTGAAACAGGCCGTGGCTCGTAGCTATGCCGCTTACAACCGCATCCATGAACTGACGGACTATTATAATAATAAGGTGGCTGGCGGCAAGTGGAAGAACCTGATGTGCGACCATCCCCGTGACTTACCTGTCTTCTGGGCTCCATTGGTTCCACAAGTTGATTTCGGAAAGTCTGCTTCTATAGTATTTGCTGACGCTAAACAAAAAGAAGAGAAAACCATGGAAATCTGTCAGGCCTCTGAAGGAGTGAAGACGATTCAAATGCTGGGTCATTCCATGAATGCCAAGGCATTGCCAAAAGATGGTGAGTTGACCTATCGGTTCGATGTGGATGTCGATGGCGACTACATCATCCGTACAGCTTTGATTCCCACTCAACCAAATGATAATGGCGACCTACGTTTCAGCATAAGCATTGACGGCCAGGAGCCTGTCGTCTATAGTCTGAAAGAGCCTTTCCGCTCAGAGCGTTGGAAGCAGAATGTCCTCAACGGACAGGCTGTACGTGATACAAAGGCACATCTGTTTCAGGGTAGTCACACCCTGACCATCCGTGCCCTTGACGACCATATCGTAGTAGATCAAATAACAATACTATAATTATTATGAATAAAACTACACTAATCTTGACATTATTACTGCTGTCGTTAGGTATGACAGCGCAGGACATAGACATGAGTCTGGCTAAGCATAATTTCTTATATGCTGGTCAGAGTAAGCGAATGAGAATGTTCATCGTGAAGGATGGACAGGTAACTTGGACTTTCGAGGACAAGCAACGGCGAGGAGAAATCAGCGACGCCGTATTGATGACGGACGGACATATTCTGATGGCTCACCAGTTCGGCATTGCCGAGGTGGCACAAGATGGTCAGATCGTCTGGCAGTACGACGCCCCTGAGGGTACGGAGATACACACCATCCAACCTATCGGTAAGACGCATGTGGTGTTTGTACAGAACGGCAGACCTGCCAAGGCGATTGTGATGGAAATGCTGTCGAAACGGATTGTCAGGGAATTCGAACTGCCGACATCTGAGAAAGGCTCCGTTCATGGCCAGTTCCGAAATGCACGCCTAACCTCTCGCGGGACATTGCTCGTTGCGAATATGGCTTTGGGCTGTATCCATGAGTACAACTGCTATGGTAAGGAAGTGGACCTCTGGGACGGATTCCTGCCTTGGTCTGTTCAGGAACTGCCCAAGGGCAATCTGCTGATAACCGGCCGTAAGGGACATATTCAGGAGATTACCCGTATGGGAGAAACCGTTTGGGAGATAAATACGACAGATTTTGGTATCACGCAACCCCAGAAGACGGTTCGCCTGAAGAACGGCAACCATATTATTAATAACTGGTATAACGAGTGGAACAAGGAACCTATGGATTCTGCCAATGCCCCTGTACAAGCTGTGGAGATAGACAAGGAAGGAAAGGTGGTTTGGCAACTCCGGGCCTGGAAAGATCCGGACTTAGGGCCTTCCACGACAATACAGCCGATAGATGAGGCCGTCAACCGCGACCGTCTGTTCTTCGGGGAGTTTAATCCGCAGTTCCCACAACTCTTCGTCGGACCTAATGAGCCGATAGGCATAGGCCGTGGCATCCATCCAGGCCGCGTGGCATGGATTCATAGTCCAGGAGTAGCCAAGTGGGATGGCAGGACGGGCCTTTGGGTGGAAGACCGCTGGAACGACCAGGCCAAGGCTGATGCCATGATGACAGAAGCCGTTTTGCAACTGACAGGAGAACCGACGCCCCAGAAGGCATGGAAAGCCCTGTTCAAGCACTTCAACAAGACCCATGGACGGGGTAACCGCGGTTACAAGCGAGGTGAGAAGATTGCCGTGAAACTGAATATCAACAATGCCATCACCCACCATGATACGATAGAACTGAACTCGTCGCCTTTCGTCACCTTAGCATTGGTACGATCGATGGTTCGCGACGGGGGTGTCCGTCAGCAGGATATTACGCTCTGTGAACCAAGTCGTGCCATTACGGACTCCATATATAATAAGGTATATAGGGAATTTCCTGAGGTGGTGTTCATCGACAACATCGGAGGTGACGGCCGACAGAAATGCGAGTACTATCCAGAGCAGATTGTCTATTCGGTGGATAATGGTAAGATGGCTCGAGGACTTGCTAAGTGTATCGTGGATGCCGACTATCTCATCAACAGTGCATTGTTGAAGACGCACTCCGGGCCAGGAGTTACCCTGACCACAAAGAACTGGTATGGAGCTACGGACATCAACCTGCTCTGGCGGCAGAATTCACACAATAACATCAGTCAAGACAAGCGTCATGGCAAACCTGGCTATAAGACCTTCGTTGACTGGCTCGGTCATAAGGACATGGGACAGAAGGCCCTGCTCCTACTCATTGATGGCACCTACGGCTCGCGAGATGTCAATGGTGCTCCAGCCCCCAAGTGGCAGAAAGAGCCGTTTAACGGCGACTGGGCTTGTTCGTTGATTGTGTCCCAGGATGAGGTGGCCTGCGATGCCGTAGGCATGGACATTCTAATTGGAGAGTGGCCGGAGTTTGGCAGTCTGAACTATTGCGATGAATATTTGCGCGAGGCTGCCAGCATCCCGAATACGCCTAGTGGTACTGTCTATAAGCAGGAAGGAATGCCTTTGGAGCAGCCTCTCGGACTCTTTGAACACTGGAATAAAGACCACAAGTACATCAAGATAGACCTGAAATATAAGAAGATGTAAGCATGAGACGGCTTTTGATTATTAGCTTTTGTTTATTGGCCATCGTTATCCGTGCACAGGTAACGGATGCCTTTCAAGGCATCTTACCAGTGACAGATACGCAGATGAAGAGGAGTCTGAATGGTGAGTGGAACCTGAAAGTGGTGAAAGGCATTACAGACGATCCGTCTGTTCCTGCGACAGATGACACCTGGCGGATGATTCCCGTACCTGGCTGTTGGGAGGCCTATGGCTTCTGCAAGCCAACCTATCATCATGCCGACTCGTTGACGGGCTATTACCGCACGACATTTACTGTGCCAGAGGCATGGAAAGGACAACGCATGATAATCCGATTCGATGGTGTGCTCTATGGCTACGATCTTTGGGTCAACGGGAAATTTGCTGGCTCATGGCGCTCAGGCTATAATACAGCCCTTTTCGATATCACACCTTATATCAATCATAAACAGGGCCAACAGACGCTGACCATGCGTGTGATCTCACAGTTCCCCGGCAGTGATTTCGACTATAATGATGACTGGGCTCCCAGCGGCATTTTCCGTGACGTGACGCTGATGGCAGTGCCCCATACGCATCTGAGGGATTTGACCATCCACACAAAGAATGACGGCACCGTAAATGTCAAAACGGATATCGCCAATGCTAACAAGCAGACCAATATCAGGCATGAGATCTTCGACGCACAGGGCAAAGCAGTGGGCAGCAACAAGGTGGAGCATCCTCATCTATGGACGGCTGAGACACCTTATCTGTACACCCTGCGCACAACACTCTTACAGAAGGGCAAACCCCTTCAGGTCTTTGAACACAAGTTTGGTTTCCGAGAGCTGACCATTGACGGCAACATCTTGAAGCTCAACGGACAGCCCATCAAGCTGCGTGGTGTCACCAGTCACTCTACTGATCCCCAAACAGTAAAGGTGATTGATGAGGCTTCCATTTTGAGGGATATGAAGCTGATGAAAGAGGCTTCCATCAACTATATCCGTACCTCACACTATCCCCGCGAACCCCGTTTCTATGAACTGGCAGATTCGTTGGGGTTCTATATCATTGACGAAGTGCCCTTTGGCTATGGCGACAAGAACCTCTCGGATACAACCTTTTACCCAATACTTCAGCAGCGAGCACAGGCTACCATCCGTCGTGACAAGAATCACCCGTCGGTGCTCATCTGGAGCTTAGGCAATGAGAATCCGCTGACGGATATCTGTATCAAATTGGGGGATTATGTGAAGCGCGAACTCGACGATTCCCGCCCCATCTGCTATCCTCAAGTTGGTAGCTACTTCCGCAAGTTTAATTATAATTTCCCAAAGGTGGCTGACATCTATACGCCTCACTACCCTTCTACCTCACAGATAGCCGACTTCTACCAGCGGGCTGACCGTCCCGTCATCTTCACAGAGTATTGCCATACGTTAGGCATCTCGCTCGAAGACCATGACCGACAATGGGAGATCATCGAACGGACACCCTGCATAGCTGGAGGCAGCGTTTGGGAGTGGGTAGACCAAGGAATGCCATTCCAAGCCAGGTTGAGGGACAGATTTGGCTATGAGGAACGGGTGTTTACCTCAGACAAGGGTGGTTTTGAGATGTATGGCAATCAAGGTACTGATGGGCTACTCTATGCTGACCGTACACCACTTCCTAATTACTACGAGCTTCAGCATAACTACGCCCGAGCCTTTGTCGCGGGCATTGAAGGTAATGTTCTCCAAATCACCAACCGCTACGACTTCCTGAATCTGAAAGACAATATCACCTTCCACTGGTCATTGACAAATAACCGTGACACTGTGATGCGAGGGTCATTCAGTCCGGATTGTGCCCCCCATACGTCTGTTCCTTATATCTTGGAATTGCCAAAACAGAAAGGGCTTTCCCTGTTACAGTTCGATATCGAAGATGCAGAAGGCTACACTTTCCTCCATCAAAGTTTTGTACTAAGCAAGCCAGACATGGCATGGATTGGTAATGGAGATCCCATGGCACTGATACAAGAAGGTCCGTTGGTTCGTGTAGGTCGTAAAGCAACGATGGCAGAAAAACTCAAAGTAAAAGATCTGCGTATTGAGAAGTATCTCCAGCCTTTGGATAACCCATACGTCAAGGCCGACGTGCAAACCATCCAAGAAGGTACAGCCACCAGAGTCAGCTACACATTGACGCCCGACAGCACTGGTGCTTTCTTGTCCGAACTGGGTGTTGCTTTTCTCCTTGATTCTTCCTTCGACCGTGTTCAGTGGATAGGACAAGGGCCCTTCGCCACTTATCCTGGTCGCCATCAGGCCAACCGCTATGGTTTCTGGGCTAAGCACAAGGACGACCTATACTTCGAGGGCAACCGTATGGGCGTAGATGCCGCCCTGTTCAGCGATCGAGATGGTAATGGTCTGTTGGTGATTGGTGATAGTCTGAACCTGAACTTCGAGCAGACGGATCGTGGTATTGTGATGACAGTCAATGCTGCCGTTTCAGGCCAAGGTCCGAAGTTCGCCCGTACAGCCTTCCCTGTTATTTCCAAGGAAGTGGGCACGGTTTCTGGTGAGTTCCAGATCTATCACATCCATCCCAACTTGTGGCCAAAACTATTTGATGGCCCGCAGGCTGTTCCTGCTCCCTTCCATCCTTTCAAGACGCAATATGACACTTATTTAATGAGATATGACGCTAGCTTCATGGGTTCCATCTGGGATAGAAATTGAATATTGAATGGATAATAATACGATAAGTGGTAAAATTATGTTAATGTGCCCTAAAAGTGATATAAGACAATAACAACTTTGAGGAAAAAAACGTATATTTGCAGTAACTAATAATCAACGGAGGAGCTGCTTATGTTTACAAAAAACGAAGTTAAAGAAGAAAAAACGAGGAACGACATCAAACAGGTCGAATCAAGTACACAGAAGTCAATGCCTTCTATATGGTACACATAAAAAATTAAGCGCGACACAATCAACTGTGTCGCGCTTAATTTTTAAGTTAGCAGTAGTATAGCGTTCTACCGTCATGTGGAGGTCGTACTTCTCACGAAGTTTAGCAGTGGTGATGCCCTGGAAGCGTAAACGTTTTCAAGTCTTTTTCGCGTTCTGTTTTTCTATTAATAATGCTTTTTTCGTATCTTTGCACCAGAACAATTCAAAAAGGAATATACCATACTAATATGAAGAAAGTTTTTCTATTTGCTATTTCGGCACTGGTGCTGTTGACGGCTGCTGTGCCTGATAAGACCACCACCATCTTCGTGATTGGCGACTCGACTGCTGCCAACAAGGATACTACGGGCGGGAAGCAGGAGCGCGGCTGGGCCATGATGTTGCAGAACTGTTTCGATGCCGACTACATCGTGGTGGACAATCATGCCGTGAACGGCCGCTCGTCGAAGAGCTTTATCGATGAGGGGCGCTGGGACAAGGTGCTGGAGAAGATCAAGCCCGGCGACTACGTCATTATCCAATTTGGACATAACGACGAGAAGGCCCAGCCCAACCGTCATACCGACCCTGGGTCGACCTTCGACTATAACTTGGCAAAGTTTGTGCGCGAGACCCGCGAGTATGGCGGCATCCCTGTCCTGATGAACTGCGTGGTGCGTCGTAACTTCATGGTAAAGGCCCCTAAGATTGCCGATGACGAGCAGCTCCGTAAGTCCACCTTCAAGGATGGGGCGAAGACGGTGGAAGGTGACACTCTTTACGACACCCATGGTCTCTACCGGGAGGCACCCAAAGATGTGGCCCGTCGCATGAACTGCCATTTCGTAGATGCCAACCAGATTACCCACCAGTTGGAACAGGGGCTTGGCCGTGAAGGTTCGAAGAAGCTCCACATGTGGTTCCTCCCCGGCGAAGAACCCAGTGAGCCGAAGGGTAAACAGGATAATACCCACTATAACATCCACGGCGCCACCGTCGTTGCCGGCCTGCTGGCCGACGCCCTTTGCGAGGAGATCCCGCTTCTGAAGAAATACCGCAAGTCGCCCGAGAACCTGCTGCGTGAGACCTCTCCGGAATTCTTTTCGACAGACGCTGCCCGAAGGATTGGCGACTAGATACTGCTCTACCAAAGGAATACTGGCGGGTGGCCGAAGAACATTGACATGGCCCAGCCTATTACGATGTGGTGAACTTCGCCCGTCGCATCACCTGTCCCGTTTATCTGACGTGGGGATACAATGACAACGTCTGCCCTCCTACAACGAGCTACATTGTCTGGAACCTCATCACGGCACCGAAAGACTCGCTGACAACACCCATCAACGAACATTGGACTACAGAAGCAACAAACTACAAACAAATGATATGGTTAAAAGAGCATCTCAAATAATATTGTTATGTCTGTTTGTCGTATTGACGACATCGGCACAGAAGCGGGAAAAGTACGAATTTATGCGGAACCTGCCGGTCTATGCCGATTCGCTGATAGCCGACTTGGCTTATCCTCTGGCATGGGGGAACAGTGACATCAAAGATTTCGACGAATGGAAACGGGTGGCCCGTCAGAAGGTGTTCGACTGTATGCTCACCCCGCCACCAGCACCAGCTGCAGGTTATGATGCAAAGGTGCTCTACGAGGAACAGCGTGACGGCTATAGAGCCAGGAAGATTGAAATCCGTCTATCAAAATATTACACTGTTCCAGCTTATGTACTCATCCCTGACGGGAAAGGTCCTTTCCCGGCTATCAATGCACTACATGATCATGGAGCTCACCTCTTTATCGGTAAGGAGAAGATGATCCGCCCGTTGGCTTGTGAAGACTCCACCGTCATTAAGGATGCCGACGAATGGTTAAAGGGATATGAGGGACAGTTCTTCGGTGACTATCTGGCACAGCATGGCTATGTCGTATTCTCGGCTGATGCTCCTATGTGGGGTGAGCGCGGACAGAAAGAAGGTCCCCTGCGGAATATGTATGATATGATTGCCGGCAATATGATGCTATACGGCATCGACCTGAGTGCCTATATGACCTACGACGATATCGCAGGAACGGAATATTTGGCTTCAATGCCAGAGGTCGATCCCAAACGTATTGGTTGTACAGGATGGTCGATGGGGGCCTATCGTGCCTGGATGCTCTCAGCCCTTAGCGATAGGATTAAAGTGGGGACAGCCGTCTGCTGGATGGTGACAACTGACGAGCAGATGGGATTTAAGTACAGCCGTACGGAGAACGGCGGCTTTGCCAACTGCTTTCCTGGCTTACGCCGTTGGCTGGACTATCCGCATACCGCCAGTATCGCCTGTCCAAAGCCGATGCTTTTCATCAATGGCTCACAGGATGTACTCTTCCCTGTAGCGGGTGTAGAGAAAGCATTCAAGACGATGCACGATACCTGGGAGAGTCAGGGGGCAGGCGATAAGATTGAAACGGAGCTCTGGGACATGCCTCACAGTTGTGGAAAGCGTTCCCAGCAGAGAGTTCTAGAGTTTTTCAAGAAACATCTATAATCGAAGTGAATGACACAAACGTCATCGTCAGCAACAAATCACTTTATCGCATGATGAACTTCTTGCCACCACGGATATATAGGCCATTCTTCCGGGGGGTAGTAATGCGACGGCCCTGCAGGTCGTAGATGGTATCATCGTCTACCTCGCTCTGGATTGTGTGGATGCCAGTGGTGGGATTGGTGCAGTATCCCCAGACAGTGACACCATTGCGGTTCATGGCCGTGAAGGCAATGGTCTTATCATTGGTGGGCTCAAGCATCTGTTCTACGATAACCCCCTTATACTCACGGTCGAGAGTAATGGAGAAATAGGATGTACCTTCCTTGACAGCCCAAGAACCTGTAGCATCACCAGTGATGGTGCCATCGGCATTCAGTTGGATATCAACAGGCTTGGCAAGTTCCTTTTTGGTGTGGTCGAGCTTGAAGGGATGTGTCAACAGTTTATAGCTGCCTGCTATCTGGGCGGTGGGCACCTGCTGAGAGGTAGCGATATCGGCACTCTTTACCTGTTCGCCCGTATATTCAAACGGCGCTGCTACGAGCCAGCCGTCTTCATTCTGGAATACCTGATGAACACGAACCTCATGAGCCTCACCCTGATTCTGGAAACGGGTATGATAGACCAAATAAGTACGCCCATCCTCTGCAGCAATAATGGAGTTATGTCCCTGAGAACGTTCGCTGTTTTTTCCTTTGGCCTGATTGCCCCAGTCGCCATAGGCTCCAAAGATGTTCACACCACGATTGTCGTTGGCATCAGGACCGAAGTCGAGCTTGTAGCTAAGGAAGACAGCATCGGTATTGCGGGCGTCGAGATAGGGGCCGTCGGGCTTCTCTGAGCGGAAGACACGCATCTGGTAACCACCATTGTTATAGTCGGTAGAAACACCTCCAGCAGCCAAACCGCCATAGGTAACGAACAGGTAGTACCAGCCACCAATGTATTCGATGTAGGAAGCCTCGCCAGAGACATAATAGCCGCCTGCAATCTTCTTGCCGAAATAAGGGTCGACGGTAATGCCATTGCCGGTGCCTACCAGTCCATGGGTGACGTTATAGTCGCGCAGACCTGTGTTCTCATCGAGTTCGAGCATCCAGATGCCACCACTCCAAGAGCCATAAGTCATCCAGAGTTTTCCCGTCTCATCATAAAACACGCAGGGGTCGATATTGTTCGGCCAGCGTTCACCCCATTTGTTACCTGTGGCATAACGCTCCGGGAGCGTGGCCTGGGAACCAATGACCTGTTCGAGGTCGGTGTCCTTATAGGCAGTACCTGTATGGAAGCCGCTGTAGACCACTGTGCCCTGATAAGAATAAGGGCCTTCGATATGATCGGAGGTGAGAAGTACGATACTGGAATACCAGTTGTCGCCATTGACGCTCATGTACATACACCACTTCTTTATGGAATTATTCCAGATGACGTCTGGTGCCCATAAGTTGCCAGAGACATCGTAGTTTGGGTTACCACGTTTTGACCAGGCGGCAGGGATGGTGAAGGCCGAGGTGCTGACCACAGGGTTGACAGTAGTCCAGCTCATCAGATCGGTGGTTTTCGCAACGGCCCGGTGCGAGCCGAAGATGTAGTAGGTCTTGGTGGCAGGGTCCCAGACAATGCTGGGGTCATGGACGCTCACACGCTGCAACTCATAGGCAGTGGCTGAAACTGCAAAAAATGCCGTAAATAGGCAAAACAGATATCTTTTCATTATACTGTAGTTTGTTTTTTGATTTTCTCCGCAAAGATACAAATTCTTTTTCTTATTTGCAAGCTCTTTGGCTTTATTCTTCCCAACGAAATACTGCTCCATTGCGACGGGCAGGGTCTGCGCCAGGGAAATCCATCGAATAAGGACTACCTGTGGTCGGGCTTTTACCGATATATCGATGGGTACGCATCGACATCAGCATGAATTCATGATTCAGGTAGTCCTGCCATAAAAATACTTCGGCTTTCGATTCGTCAGTAGTCAAACGCACATCGCCAGCGATGCCGTAACCAGAACAGAACACATAGCGTCCATCCCCACACTGAAGAAGGACTTGTCCTTGTCCCTTATCGATAAGTCGGAATCGTGTCTGCACGCTATGATCAGAAGCGTCAGTGTCGTATATCAGACCATGAGAAAGTGCTATCATAGGCTTCTCTGTAGCAAGATTGATGATACGGAACGAGCGGTCGGCGGCCAAAGGGGAAGCCAACGTCTTGCCATAAGGGATGTTGCCACTGCGGTCTGCCTGTGGTTCCTCTACAGTGAAATTGTCAAACTCTGCATAACCACCGTTCTTTCCTTTAAAGTTGAAAGCAAAGAGTGCGTGGCGTGATCCTTGAAAAGAGATGAGTTGATAGCTGAGCGGCATTTTGCGCCCCAACTGCTGATACTGCAGGCCATCAAAGGAATACTCATAATGGGCGCAGTCTTTGTCATAGTCGCCTACCATACGCAACCATAACTTCTCACTTTTCACTTCACCACTTTTCACTTCTATTGTGTCATTAGTAGCTTGTTCGAAACAACGGAGAGTGAGTGTCTTACCATCCTTAACGATACCGATCCAAGAGCAGGGCACATTAATATTACCAAGGCCAGCTACATCACCATCCTTCATCCTCTTCGTAAATAACTCAACAGTGACAATACTCTTGGGACCTATAACACGTTGGGTAAGCGTGTTACGAGCCCACATCAATTGCTCTGCAGGCATTGACTGCAGGCGTAGGCGACCGTTCTTCAGTCCCCATTTATTGTCATCTGGATTATGATTCCATTGCCAAACCCGCCCGAGAGTTTTGCCATTGAAGTTCTCATTACGCTCATATGGAGCATGAGGTTGAACACCTGCATTGATATTGGGTTTGAGCCAGGTTCGAGGTGCACGACCTAAATTGCCTTCCAAACCAAGCATTGGCCAGCCATCTTCCCAAGTAATGGGGGCTAATGTTACAGTGCGTCCTATGCTATGGAAATCCATCATTAGCAGTGCCCACCACTGTCCACTCTGGTCTTCAACGATGCCACCCTGATGGATATTGGTGCAGGCTGTGGCATCCTTGTCGACTTCAGGAATACCGAACTTCGTGCCATCATGGCCTATACGATATTGTTCGCCCTGAGGAACCTGCGTTAATGGGGCTGCATGATAGCCAAAAGTCTCATCGGCTGTGATGGTAATCGTTTCATAAGGCCCCCAGATACTCTTCGAGCGTGAGCAGAGGGTACGCCCATTGGGACGATAATCGGTAGAAATCAGGTAGTACATCCCACCTATTTTATACATATGATGCCCCTCACCAACAGCATTACCTTCCGGGATGATAGTACGTTCGGTCTCATCGATGGGGCCGCTCATGTCAGGTTTTAATTCTGTACACTTCACTTCACCATAGCCATGAATGGCATAGATCTTTCCGTCGTCATCGAAGAGTACAGAGAGGTCGTAGATACGGCCTTGCATATTATGATGTTTCCACGGTCCGTGAATATCTTTTGAAGTATAGCACTGCAAGCCTTTGCCATTGATGTTGGTAAACACATAGAACTGTCCGTTGGCATAACGGATGGCAGGTGCCCACACTCCTTGACCGTATATCTCCTTGTGATTTTTCAGAGAAAAAGCATCGTCATCAAAATCGAAACGGTCGAAACAATACGAGATATTCTCCCAGCTCACAAGATCCTTAGAGTGCAATATGACCAACCCGGGCACAGTATGCATAGTGGTTCCTGCGAGGTAATAGTCGTCACCAACACGAAGGATATCAGGATCGGAAAACTCGTCGTAGAATAGTGGATTAGTAAAAGTACCATTACCGTTGTCGGCAGTCCACGACTGAGCGTGAGCTGTCATTAGTGAAAAGTGAAAAGCGAAAATAATAATCGCTATTAAATTAGTTTTTAAACTAACTTCGAGCCTTTTTTTACTAACTTTACAATTCATAACTATTCACTTTTTCACTTCTCGTTTTACTTATCAATTCAACTTGGGCCATCCATCTGCCGTCCATGTAATAGGGCGCTGGATAAGAATGGAGGCACCGTTGTGGGCAATGCTGTAGCCGTGGCAGATAAAGATATCTTCGCCATCCATGTGATAGGCTGCACAATGGCCTGCGGCCTCGAAATTCTTTTTGTCGCCTTCGAGGAAGAGCTTGCCACCACCGTCACGCATATCAATGCCGTCTGGATCAAGATAGGGGCCATCGATAGTCTTGCTGCGACCAACGGCCACACGGTAGTTGCTCTTAGAACCCTGGCAGCAGTAGTCCCAGGATACAAAAAGGTAATAATAATCGTTGTGTTTGAAGATAAATGGAGCTTCGATCGCATTAGGTCCCGCAAAGTCGGATGTGGGATTCTTGGGGGGATTTGGATTTGTTGAAAGGGCTTTCTTACCATCTCGGGACGTCAGATTATAACGACGGGCAATGGTTCGGGGCTGTTCGCCTTGGGCGATATGCATCGTGGTATCGAGGCGCACCAGTTGGATGCCGTCCCAGAAAGAGCCCCAAACGAGCCAAGGGTTATCGTTGTCGTCGATGACGAAGTTGGGGTCGATGGCGTTCCAGTTGTCGCGGCCTTCACGGGAGGTGACAATGCACCCCTCGTCGTCCCACAGCGGGAAGCTGAGTGAGCGGCTGGAGAGCAGGCCAATAGCCGAGCCATTGCGTCCGAAGGTGGAGCAACTGTAGGCGAGCCACCAGCGTCCGTGCCACTTGATGACATCAGGTGCCCAGACATGATGAGTGAAGCCAGGCACAGAGTCGTGGGCCCACTGCGGGATCACCGACATGACGGGCTGGGGATAGACGGTCCAGGTCTTACGGTCCTTGGAGCTCATCTGCTGGATGCCCATGCCTGTGGCGAAGATGTGCCAGGTACTGTCTTCAAAGGCCATCACAGGGTCGTGTACCATCGGGGTATCGGTCTCGAACGGCTCTATCGGGAAATGGCGACGCTGTTGTCCTGCTGCTGACAGAGACACAAAGAGGGCTAACAGCGACCACATCAATGTTTTCGCTTTCATCGGATTGTCAATTTTTAGGGAAAAAGGGGACGGGCTTCACAGACCGCCCCCTTCAGAATAATACTAACTAATTAACTATTATGTAAAACAACTTTTACTCAAAGATCAAATGGCTGCCATCGACTGTGAGGCGGAAGAAGAGATCCTCGCCGTCTACAGGGCTGATGCCGATGTAGTCCTGCTTATAGGTCTTACCGTCGTTGCCGATCATGATGCACTTCACATCGGCCGAGCTGCCATTGTTGGTTACCGATATGTAGCACATGGCCTCGTCCATCGCCTTGAGCCATGCAGCCCAGTCGCTCTGGCCACCGCTCGGTGTGCAGGCAGCATAACTGTCGCCCCAGCCATAGTTGTCGGCACGTACCACAGCATACTCGGTATTATCCTCACGGGTGAGCACCACCACGAAGTTGTTCCAGTTGTTCTGCAGGTTGGAGAAGTTCTTGATGCGGGTGGTCACGCTCTGGCCCAGAGGCACACGCAGCATCTGAGAGTGAGCGCCCCAGAACGCCGTGGAATTATCCTCGTTACCGATCACATCGTCGAACTCGATGTGGCTGCCATCGACCGTCAGGTTGAAGTAGCAGTTGTTGGGATCAACGTTGTTGATGCCAGTATAGTTCTGGATATAGGTGTTACCATCGTTGCCGATCATGACGCACTGGACGTCGGCAGTACCGTCGCCGTTATTCGTCACGGCCACAGTCACCTTGGCACCGTCCATCGCCTTGAGCCAAGCACCCCAGTCTTTCTGACCACCGCTCGGTGTGCAGGCAGCATAGCCTTCGCCCCAGCCATAGTTGTCGGCACGTACCACAGCATACTCCCTGCCTCCATCGGAAGAACAGAGCACTACCACGAAGTTGTTCCAGTTGTTCTGACCATTGGTATAGTTGGTAAAGCTGGTGACGAACGACTCCTTCGGGCCAACTTTGAAGTTATCAGAGTGAGCACCCCAGAACGCTGTAGAGTTGTCGGAGTTACCAATAGTGGTATAGATCTTATCAACCACGTCGAAGGTAGCCATTGCCATCACAGCCTTGGCGATGAGCTCACCCTTATAGCTCTTGTTATAGGCAGCCATGAGGGTCTTGTTGCCCAATGAGCTCATGTCGGGAACAGCCAGGAATGAGAGTTCGCTGGCAGGCACATCCTTCGTGACACCCTGTTCGAACTGAATGGTAGCCGTCACGCTGGCCAAAGCCTCATCAAGCTCGGTACCCAGCTTCACCTTCTTGGGAACGCCATTAAGGGTCATCGACAGCGGCAGCTTGTCGTCCTTAGAGGTATAGCCTCCGATAGGCTCGATGGTAGAACCAATGAACTCGATATACGATCCCTCTGGTACGAGGAAGCAGCGGATGGGACTGTTGCTGCCGTCGGCATTCAGAGCTGCCAAAGGAGAAGTCTGCTTGTAAACCTTTGTCACCTTGCCGTTGCTCATCGAAACAATCATACCTCCCTGAGTGCGGTCAACGGTGAGAGTCACCTTACCGCCAAGATTTCCTATGCCAGCATCGGTATCGGTATCGAACGTCAGGGTACTCGTAACCAGACTACGGTCGATGTAATCACCCCACTCAGAGTTGCCGCTGGGCTGGTTATCGTAACGGATGGCTCCGTACTCTTGATAGTTGGCAGCACCGCGATCCTCATCGTTAGTGATGATCAGTGCATAGTTCTTATACGTGTTAGAGGCGTTGGGATTGATATTCAGGTTGAACTGTGTGATCCACTTCTCGCCATCGGGCACCTGATAATACTTAGAGAACTGAGCCCACCAGCCTGTGGTGAAATCGGTGGCACCGACGGTATATACATCCTCATGCAGACCTTCGATGACTTCCTCACCCTTGCCCTTATTGGCTTCGTTAATGGAGTCGACCTTGGCGGAGATCCAATCTGGAGCGTCGACACTGTAGAGGTCACCGCCCTCACAGCTCGTCAGAGCCAGCAGACCTAATGCTGCCGAACAAAAGACGGATGCTATTCTATTGAGATATTTCATAATCATTATTCTTTAACTACTTTAACTTCTTTAACTACTTTACTTACTGAGGTCGACCACGGGATGTACCGTCCAGCCCTTCCCAGAGAAGTAGCTGCTGTTGTCGATATCGAGGTTAGCAGAGTTACCCTTGAGGTTGGGGTTGTCGTTCAGTGTTCCCTGATAGATGGGGAAGAACTCGTGACCGGGTTTCCAGGTGTCGTAAGAACTCTTCAGCTCGGGATCTACTCCCACCTGTGCATAGCTGACGGACTCTTTTACACGAGTACGGTCGGCAGAGCGACGGAAGGTGCCGTGCTCCTTGAGCTGCTGTACGCGGTCGGCGCTGTAGAAGAATCCCCAGCGGAGCAGGTCGAAGCCACGACCGAACTCACAGCCGAACTCCTTCGGGCGCTCCACACTGGCAATCTGCTCGAAGAGCTTGTCCTTGCTGCCGAAGTCAGAGAGCTTCAGGTTGGGCAGCTGGGCACGGTTGCGCACCTGGTTAATCCAGTCGATGGCCTGTTGTGTCGGACCATTCACCTCGTTCTCACACTCAGCGGCACGGAGCAGCACATCGCTGTAGCGCATCATGCGGAGGTTGATACCGCAATGCAGACCAGTCACCACCTTGTCGTAGATGCCAGTGCGCAGGTTGGTGTTCTTGGCCACGGGCAGTCCACCATTATTATTATTGGTCACCATAGGTGCATCGTCCGTCATGTCGAGGGTATAGCACTTGTTGCCGAACTCGAAGCCATCCCAGTCCTGCTCGTAGGTACCGATGGTCCAATAGAGACGTGGATCGAGCTTACCACTGGTGGTCTTCTCGGCCTTGAAGAGCTGATAGAGCCAGGGAGATGCTGAGAGGTCGGCCCATCCACCGCAGTCGCCAGGACCGAAGTTACTCTCGATGGCGTGACCCTGCGTAGCGTTCGGGCTGGTGTTCACTGGCGTCCACTCATCGTCAACACCCTGAGAACCATAGTCAAGATACTGCACTTCGAAAAGACTTTCGGCATTGTTCTCGTAGGCAGAACCCTCACGGAAGTTGTCGCCGTAGTTCTTCATCAGCTCGTACTTTCCATACTGGCCAGCGATGATAGCCTTCAGTACGGTAAGAGCCTCGTCATACTTGTGGCGCATCATCAGCGCACGGGCATAGTAGCCTGCAGCGGCACCACTTGTGGCACGGCCCTTGGCCCACTCACCACCTGCATCGCGGGTAGGCAACAGCGTCATGGCCTCCTGGAAGTCCTTTTCCACCTGGTCGAACACCTCGTCGTATGTGCTGTTGGTGGCATAGAGGCCGTCGAGCGTGGAATAGGTGTTATAATCGGTAATCAGAATGGGGTTCTGATAGTAACCTGCGAGGTTATAGTAAGCCAGACCGCGGAGGAAAAGCATCTGTCCCTTGATACGCTTCATCTTATCTGAGAGGGCGCTGTTATCCTCACCACAGCGGGTGATGGTGAAGTTGGTCACGTTGATGGTATAGTACCAGTCGCGCCACGACCACTGTCCGATCTCGTCGGTCACAGGGGCATTGAGGTCATCGAAGGGCATGTACCATACCTGAGAGGAGTTCCATACCTCATCACCACGACACACGTCGAGCATGAAGCCTACACGGGCATAGGTGCCCTCCATACGGATGTGGTTGTAGGCGGCAATCACATTCTCCTCCAGGTCGTCGGCCGTGAAGCCGTAGGTACCTGTTGTCTGCTGGTTGGGGTTCGTCAGTTCCAATTGGTCACTGCACGAAGTGAATGTGCCGAGACCCAGCAAAAGAGCGAAGGAAATTTTATATAGTTTCATATTGAATATCATTTAAAAGGTGAAGTTAATACCGGCCATGAAGGAACGTGCACTGGGATAAGAGCAGTAGTTGAGACCCGGGGTAAAGGTACCACCGGCATAGTCTACGTTGTAGCCATGATAGCCTGTGAAGGTATAGAGATTCTGAGCAGAGAGATAGATACGCACGCCAGAGACGTAGTTAGCGAACCACTTGTTGGGCAGGTTGCAACCAATCTCCACGTTGGCAATCTTCCAATAGGCGGCGTTCTGAATCTTGCGGCTGCTGAAGTAATCGTTCCACAACTCACCGTTGGCGGTGATATAGGTACGGGGAACATTAGAAGTATAGGTATCGCCGCTCCACTGGTTGGCACCGAGGATAGCCACGTCCTTATTGCCATAGCCGTAGCAGGAGTTGATGGCGTTGTAAATATAGTCGGCCACATGGTAGTTCAGGGCACCGTAGGTAGAGATGCTCATGTCGAACATCTTGTACTCGAGGTGTGCGCTCAGACCGAAGTTGATCTTGGCCAGGCCGCTACCCAGCACCTGACGGTCGTCGGCATTGATCTGACCGTCGCCGTTGAGGTCCTTATAGAGGCAGTCACCCACCTGGGCTCCGTTCTGTGTGGCGTGGTTGTCAAGGTCGGCCTGTGTGCGGGCGATACCCTCGTAGACATAGCCGTAGAACTGACCGATTTCCTCACCTACATATGTGATATAGTCGCCAGTGAGGTAGTACTCCGTACCGAAGCCGAGTGAAGTCACCTTATTGTTCAGGGTGCTCAGGTTGGCACTGATCTGGTGCTTCAGAGGATGATCGTTGTTACGGTAGGTCACCGAGAACTCCAGACCGCTGTTCTCCATCGAAGCGGCATTCATCGTCACGCTGGTGTTAGCCACACCGGCACTGGCAGGAACGGGCACGCTGTAAAGCAGATCGGTAGACTTGTTCTTATACCACTCAGCCGTGAACTCAATGCGGTTGTTGAAGAGGGCCAGGTCGATACCTACGTTCATCGTGGTCTTCTTCTCCCAAGCCAGGTTCTCGTTGACGAAGGTAGAAACAGCAGAACCAGTGACAGGGTTGTTGCCAAAGCTATAAGTCATGTTGTTGCGGCGCATGGTAGCCTGATAGACGTACTCACCGATGTTCTCATTACCGAGTTCACCATAGCTGGCGCGAACCTTGAACATGTTGACGATGTTGCGGTCGATGGGGAAGAACTTCTCCTTGTCGAAACGCCAACCTACAGATACTGAGGGGAAGGTGCCCCAACGGATGTCCTTCGTCAGACGGGAGCTACCATCACGACGTACAACGGCAGACAGCAGGTACTTGCCATCGTAATCGTAGTTCAGACGGGCAATGTAAGAAGCCAGCGTGTGCTTGTACTCGTACGACTCAGAATAGGTGTCGTTGGCATTCTGCAGCTGCAGGAAGTAAGGCTCCGAGAAGTTCACGCCCCAACCCGTCAGCGTGTTGGTGTGCTCCTCCTCGAAGGTCTGACCCACCACGATGTTGGCGTGATGCAGACCGAAGGTGCCGTCGTAAGTCAGCGTATTCTCAATCAGGGCATCGGTGTACTTGCGGTGTCCCTTGGTCAAACGTTCATTCTCCTTAGCGAGGTATACACGGTTACTCTGTATCCAGGCAGGAATCCAGGTCTTGTCGTTGGCACTGGTCGTACTGTAAGAGAGGTTGATCTTGTAGTTCAGCTTGTGGTTCTTGCTCTTGACACCCACCATCTCAAGCAGGTCTACGTCGGCAGAGCCGGTACCTACGAAGCGGTCGACGATCGTGTTACGTGTCAGCAGGTTGTTGATGAGCAAGGGGTTCGAAGCCGAGATATCACCATGCACCGTATCGTAGTAGACACCATAGCCATAGGCATCGTAGTTCCAGCTGCTAGCAGAACCCACCTTATCATCGAGCACCCATGTGCTGGAATCGTAGGCCTTGATGGTAGGCTGCATGGTCAGCACGCCGAGGAGTACGTTGGGCAGGTTACCATAGAGACCCTGCACATACTCGTTGGCGTTAGAGATAGAGGTATTGTCCTGATCAGAGTGAGAATACACAAAGCTGGTGCGGAACTTGATGAACTTGGTGTCCATCGTATTGTTCACACGAGCTGTGAAACGCTCATAGTTAGGACCTGCACCCTCAAGCGTACCCTTCTGATTATAGTAGTCGAGACCGATATTATAAGTATTATTGGCACCACCACCGCTGAGGTTCACATTGTGGTTCTGGCGGATACCCGTCTTGAACACCTCCTTGAACCAGTCGGTATCGGTATTGTCCTGGAACTTATAGCCATTGCCACTGGCGCTGTAGCCGCCAGGCAGTGCGATACCGGTGTTGGCAGCAGCCTGACCAAGGTAGTTGCTGTACTGGTCGGCATTCATCACGTCGTAGACATCACCGGGAATCTTGTCGATACCGAAGTAACCCTTATAGTCGACCTTCAGGGGCTGATCCTTCTTACCGCCTTTGGTGGTGATGATAACCACACCGTTAGCAGCACGAGAACCGTAGATGGCACCTGCAGAAGCATCCTTCAACACCTGAATGGTCTCGATGTCGTTCGGAGAGAAGTCGCGGATGGTTGTACCCATGGGCACACCGTCGATCACATACAAAGGAGCGGTGCTACCGAAAGAACCGATACCACGGATACGTACGGAAGGATCAGCACCGGGCTGACCATCAGAGGTAATCTGCACACCGGCCACCTTACCCTCGAGCATCGAGGAGATGTTGGAGTGAGACACGCGCTTGAGTTCGTCGGCATTGACGATGGAGACAGAACCAGTCAGGTCGGCCTTCTTCTGAACACCATAACCCACGACAACCACCTGATCAAGCATCATGGCGTCGGACTCCATCTCAATCTTATTAAGGATCGCGCGCCCACGTACGGCAATCTCACGGTCCTTGTAACCCACATAACTAACCACGAGGGTTCCGTTGGCTGGAGCATCAATGGTGAAGTTTCCGTCGTAGTCGGTAATGGAGCCTGTCGTGGCACCCTTGACCTTCACGGTAGCACCAATGAGCGGTTCTCCCTCCTGATCAACAACCTGGCCACTGACCTTGATGGTCTGGCCTTGCTGCACGGATGCCATCGCTGGAATGGAATAGGTAGAAATACCTCCTACCATGCCTAATGACAGCATCACAGAGAATAATACTTGCTTTCTCATTGTTAATTGATTTTAGTTTAGAATTATAATAATTAGTGAAATCTGTGGCAAAGATAAAGGATAATGGCAAGCTGATAGTGGACAAAACAATCTATTAGGAGGACAAAACGTTTTTTGTCCTCCTTAGTGACTATTTTCCACTTCTTGAGCTATATCAAGTCAACTTTTGATATATATCAAGACCAAGAACTGGGATTTGTTCCAAATAGTTTAGTAAAGCAACGAGTAAAATATTTGGGGTCATTAAAGCCTACAGCATAGGCAATCTCTGTGATATTGCGATTACCTGTCTTGGATGACAACATCTCTTTAGCCATATTCAACCGGTAGTTACGAATAAATTGTCCTACCGGTAATCCCGCTTCAGTATTCAGATGTTTGCTGGCTACACTACGACTCATACCAAGAGCATCACAGAACTCTTGAACACCAAACTCGGAATCCATGTAGTTTCTTTCCATGATCTCCATCACCCGCTCCATAAACGGTTTTGTGTTCTTTTGTATTTCCTCGCGATCGGCTTCAACACTCTTTGATACACTTCTCATATATTTTTCCTGATTATCGAGAATCGTTCGAATACGGTCCTGTAGTTTTCGGGGATCCTCTGACTCTTCAAGAACTTCACGGATAGGTTTAAGCAACTGCTCTGCCTCTCGCCGTTTCAGTTCAGTCACACGTCTGTTATATCCGTAAATTATAAGACCTACCAATAATATAATAAGTAACAAACGGAACCACCAGCTATTCCAGAAAGAGGGTTTTACCACGACTTCGATGGAAGCGGTTTCATAGTAATCCGATGATGCTGCCGACAAGTATCTCACTTCAAAGACATAACGGCCCGCAGGAAGAGCATTATAACGAACGGAGTGTTCACCCAACATGAGTGTGTTCCATTCATTTTCAAGTCCCTTCATTCTGTAGCTGAACATGGTTTGTTCCTCATTACCATAGTCTAAGGCAGAGAAAGAAATAGAGAAAGAACGATTACTCTCACGCAACTGAATCGAAGAAGCTATAGAGATATCTTCTGACAAGTATTCTCCGTCGGCCATGGCGTCCTGATTATCCACCATCAAGTGGGTAAAGACAAGTTTGCCTTTCAGTTTGGGCTCTGTATTCTCACCAAGTACCTCTATCAAACCTCCTTCGCTACCCAAATAAATGATGCCAGAATCGTCTCTCATGGCAGAATTCCAATAGAAGTGTTGGTTTATCAGACCCTCATTCTCGAAATAATTAGAGAAAACATGGGCTTTAGGATCATATACAGACAACCCATTCTGAGTCGTTACCCACAAGCGTCCATTCAAATCTTCAACAATACCCTTAACACCTCCGAAAGCCAATCCATCTTCTGTCGTTAAGGCCTCAAAATGTCCACGCTGGTCTTTTGTATCCTTCACTAACCGATAAAGGCCATAACCATTACTTCCTAACCACAGTGTCCCGTCTTTAGTCTGATAAAAAGAGGAAATCTTGTCTACAATACGAGAGTTGTTTTCATCCAACTTATGGGTTATGCCTTCGGTCTTAAAGGGTCTATGCCCATTTCGCCCGGAGTTTAAGTCTACAACTCTCAGCCCTTGCATACATCCCATCCACAGAAAACCGTCACGGTCGACAATGGCACCAATACATCCCGTTACACTACGACATCCCTCAAACGGCTCTTCGATCTGACGACTCTTAAAATCATAGTAAAACAAGCCTGCATTACTACCTATCCACAAACCGTCATTGATGGAATCGATAGCAAGTGCCCCAACAAAGTTTGTCAACCATGGATAATCGCCATGTAGTTCCAGGCGTGAGATCTGATGTGACCCTTGTCTATTGGTCACACATAGTCCTCCGCCCCATGTCCCAATCCACAGCTTACCATATTTATCGGCAGCAAGAGCTGACACACTGTTATGCGATAACCCAGAATTGGATGTCGTGTAATGTATATAGCTAAGCGAACCTGGCTCGCGGAGATTCAGGCCTCCTTCAACCGTTCCCACCCATAATTGGCCATTAGGTTCAACGTACATGGCATTGACAGCATTGGGAGACAAAGAACGGGTATCAGCCGTGTGTACAGAGTTACGTAACAGAAGGCGTCGGGGAGATAAGCAAACAATACCGCCGGATTCTGTTCCAATCCATATTTGCCCCTGATATTCACGGATACAATGCACGAAATCGCTCTTCAGAGGGGGCGTGCTTTCAGTGGTCCATGCGGTAAAGCTGTCTGTCTGGTCATCGTAGATGTTGATACCTCCCAAGGAGCCAACAAGCAAACGGTTGTCGGCTGTGACAGCCAAGCTGGATAGAAACACATGGGAGAGTGCGCCAGGAAGAGTGGAATAATGATATTCAAACAATTTCTGCTGATAGACATCAAAACAATAAAGGCCCATATTGGTTGTAATCCATACCACGTTATTTCGCTTCAGGATGTCAGTAATGTAATGACCTTGTAACGGCTTTAGAAGGGCAGATATCTCCTCACGCACCAGTTTGCCGTCTTTTTCCACCAGTCGATAAAGCCCGCCATCGATACCCAACCAGGGTTTGCCATTGCCTTCCACATCACAAATGGCAATATCAAGCATTCGCCAGGGATGCGGATAGTTGTAGATTTTGTCAATCTCTCCCTGACTAGTGAAAGAGACAAGGCTTATCTGAAGGTCATTGATAATCCAGATACGTCCGATGGCGTCACGATAGGTCCTGATGGAAGATTGGGATAGTAACTTCCGGAGTTCTGCATGATTTGGAATGACCGAGTTCATCGTCATGAGGTCAATAATGTCTATGCCCTCATCGAAAGCAACCCATAGTCGGTGAAAGTTATCTTCAGTGATACTCCTACAAGACTTACTATTCAGGGCAAGCCGAGGAGTCATCATGTCATATCCATCATACCGTACCAGACCACCACCATAAGTAGAGATCCATAGAAATCCGTTTGAGTCCTTAAAGATGTCACTCACGTTATTATGCGGCAGTCCGTTGCTCAGATTGAGATAGGACTGGTTATACCGTTCTGTCAAGATGTTCCCACTGCCCATGCAGGTCAGTGAAAGCAAAAGGCAGAGCATTAATCCGATAGTGCGTCCCTTGAAAGTCTCTTTGTTCATAAATCTGCTTGTTTGTGACATTCTGTATCCTATGGCGTAAAGATGAGTGAAAGGCCGACGCTGAAGATTAGGTTGGTGTTTGCCAGCGTGCCGCTCAGGTCCCAGTCATCGTGATACTCGTCGGAGGGTTTGTGATACCATACGGGCATGGGGTATTTGTTTGGGCGACTCGGGTCTACGGGCTTCAGGCCGTTCTCCACCACGACTGCACGTACGCCCTTTTTCACGAAGTTATAATGGTCGGAACGGAAGAACCAGCCGTCGGAGTTGTCATCGTCGAAGAAAATGGTCCTGCCCTGAGCCGCGGCAGCTGCCACATAATATTGGTCAAGGTCGCTCTCTCCGCCACCTAAGATCACTACATCGTGGGTCAGTTCGGCAGGGCCGATGCTTTCGAAGTTCAGACAGGCCGAGGTCTTCTCCATGGGAATGACAGGATGATTGCAGTAATACTCTGAGCCGAAGAGCCCACTCTCTTCGGAAGACGGGAAGAGGAAGAGGACGCTGCGACGGGGACGCTGGGGCAACGCCTTGATCTTCTTAGCCACCAGCAGGGCGCTGGCCATACCTGAGGCATTGTCGGCTGCACCGTTGTAGATAGAGTCACCATGTTCATCGGGATTGCCGATGCCGAGGTGATCCCAGTGTGCATTCATCACCACCGCCTCATCGGCTTTGTCAGTCCCTCGGAGGATGGCTCCCACATTGCGGGTCTGCTGGATATCATAGGAAACAGCCATCTTGACATCGCCTTTCACTTTGAGCGAGAAACCCTTAAACCCGGGCCGTTTGGCTGCTGCCAGCGCCTCGGACATATTCATACCGGCAGCAGCAAACAGTTTGCTGGCACCTTCCTCACGCAGCCAGCCCTTTATGGCCAGCTCATCGGCATTACGGGTATCGGGGTTGTAGAGGGCGAGATTGTTCTCCATGTGACCATTCACACACACATGCCAGCCATAGCTGGCTGCCTCGGTATTATGTAGCACCAGACAGCCTGCGGCCCCCTGACGATGTGCCTCCTCGAATTTATAGAGCCATCGTCCGTAATAAGTCATGTTACGTCCTCTGAAGAGCTGGGCGTCGTAGTAGCCGGGATCGTTGACCATCGCTATCACGATCTTACCCTTCACATCGATGTCGGCATAGTCGTCCCAGCCATACTCAGGGGCATGAATGCCAAAGCCAACGAACACATATTCCGCCTTTGGCAGTACCACCTTGTCGGTAGCGCGAGCCGTCCACACCACCACATCATCCGGATAGCGCAGCTCTGCCTGCCGCCTGCCTTTCACCGACAGCTTGCTACCTTGAGGCTTGGCTGTGACAGAAATCATTTTGAAAGGCTGGAACCAGCTGCCGTTGAAAGCAGGCTCCAGACCTATCTCTTCTAATTGCTGAGCCAGATAATTCACGGTTTTATCCTCGAAAGGCGTCATCGGCTTTCGCCCGCCGAACTCGTCGGAGGCAATCACCTTTATCCAGTCTCTCAGCATCTGCTCGTCACTCTTCGAAGAGCCAGCTGCCTCAGAAAACAGTGCCATCGACAGCCCTATCATGATGATTAGTTTTCTCATATCTCAGAAATTTAATTTGGTTTGTTCTCGGTTGCAAAGATACACATTTTTTTGAGGAAAAAACATACAAATGGGAAGAAAAAACTAGCAAATCTCCATTCAAAGCTCAAAAATTAAAGGAAAATGTGTATCTTTGCACCCGACAAACTACAACAATATGAAAAGAATTATTTTTCTAATAGCTACGTGCTTGCCTCTGCTGGGTTCGGCTCAGTACAAAAGTCTGGTATGGAGTCCCGATAATGGTGATGGGACATTTACCAATCCTGTAATCAATGCGGACTATAGTGACCCCGACGTGTGCGTAGGGCCCAGTGGGGAGGATTATTATATGACGGCCTCGAGTTTCCATTGTACGCCAGGACTACCTATCCTCCACTCGAAGGATCTGGTGAACTGGGAGATTGTGGGCTATGCCCTGCAGAACCTCTATGAGGGGCATGAGAAGCTTTTGGCGCATTTCAGTAGTCAGCCCCAGCACGGCAACGGTGTGTGGGCACCTTCTATCCGTTACCATGAGGGACAGTACTATATCTATTGGGGCGACCCCGACTTCGGGGTGATGATGGTGAGGACCAAGAACGGCGACCCTGCCGGAGAATGGGAGAAGCCCGTCTGTGTGATTAAAGGTCAGGGATACATCGACACCTGTCCGCTGTGGGACGACGACGGCCGTTGTTATTTAGTGAACGGCTGGGCGAACTCCAGAAGTAAGTTCGCCTCTGTGCTGACAGTTCGTGAGATGAATGCCAAGGGTACCAAACCCATCGGACAACCTGTAATCGTGTTCGACGGCAACGGTACGGAAAACCGTACCTGTGAAGGGCCGAAGTTCTATAAGCGCGACGGCTGGTACTGGATCATGTGTCCGGCAGGTGGTGTGCCCACAGGTTTCCAGCTGGCTATGCGTTCGAAATCGCCCTACGGACCTTATGAGCACAAGATTGTATTGGCTCAAGGCAAGACCAACATCAACGGCCCTCATCAGGGTGGTTGGGTACACACGAAATACGGTGAAGACTGGTTCCTGCACTTTCAGGATAAGGAGGCTTATGGTCGTGTGGTACACCTGAATCCAGTAGACTGGAGCAGCGGTTGGCCCGTCATGGGCAAGAAAGGTGAGCCTGTGACAACCTACAAGAAACCTAAGTCGGAGAGCAAAGAAATGATGAACCCCGTAGAGAACGACGAGTTTAATACGCCCACGATGGGGCTCCAGTGGCAGTGGCACGGCAACTACGATGAAAAGTTCGGTGTGCCTACGGCTTTCGGTACCTTCCGTATCTATACCTATAAGTTGTCGGAGGGATTCAAGAATTTCTGGGAAGTGCCCAACATGCTGTTGCAGAAGACGCCCGCCGATGAGTTTACCGTCACCACGAAACTGCGCTTCACCTCGAAAGCCGATGGACAGATGGGCGGACTTATCATGATGGGACTCGACTACAGTGCCCTTGTGGTGCGCCGGATGGGTAGCGAGTTCCAACTGGTGCAGCTCACCTGTAAGGCAGCTGACAAGGGAAATCTGCAGACGGAGAACGTCATTGCCACACTGAAGCCTACGGCCGTCGACAAGACCGACTACAAGCCTGGCATCCACGAGGATATCTACCTGCGCCTTTCGGTTAAAGATTCAAAGGTAAAATTTGCATGGAGCGGAGACGGCAAGAAGTTCAAGGACTGTGGCTCTGAGTTTCAGATGAAGGAAGGCAAATGGATTGGCGCAAAGTTCGGCTTCGTAGCCGTAGAGACCGACCCCAGATGTGATCGTGGCTGGGTTGATGCCGACTGGATCAGGATCACGAAGTAATAGAAAATCAAATCATAAATCAATGAAAAAGGTCATCTTATGGGCTGTCCTGATGGGACTGGCACGCTACAGCACCTTCAGCGCCGCCTTCAAGCAACGCATGGGTAAGAGCGTCACCCCCTGGATGAGTGAAGAGGTGTAGAGATTGGTATAGAATTGTAGGCCATCGTAAGATCGTCCATGCATTTTTTCCTGCTTTTCTATTTGAGGGAAGCAGGATTTTTTGTACCTTTGCAGGCGATAACATAACCATTATTCAATTTTTAGCTGATGAAAAGAAGGTTAATGATAGCTGTCCTCATGGGATTGGCACTGACGGTAAAAGCAGGAAACGGGTCTGTGGAGTGGGACAGACATAGTCTGATCATCGACGGGCGAAGGGTGTGTCCTGTGATGGGCGAAGTGCATTATTCGCGTATCCCTGCTGAGGAGTGGGAGGCCGAGGTGAGGAAGATGAAGGAGGGTGGTGTGACCATCATCGCTACCTACGTGTTCTGGAACCATGTGGAGGAGCAGGAGGGCATCTTCCGTTGGGACGGACAGCGCAATCTTCGCCGTTTCATCGAGATTTGTCAGCAGGAGCAGATGCCCGTCGTACTTCGTTTAGGTCCTTTCTGTCATGGTGAGGTGCGAAATGGCGGCATACCTGACTGGGTGTTTACGAAAGGTTGCAAGATACGCCAAGAGAATCCTGTGTTTCTCGGATTGGTGGAGCGGCTTTATCGCCAGATCTTCACCCAGATTCAGGGACTCCAGTGGAAAGACGGGGGACCCGTGATGGCGGCTCAGTTTGATAATGAATATCGTGGCAGGGGTGAATATCTGATGGCATTGAAGAGAATTGCTACGGAGATAGGTTTCGACCTGCCTTTCTATACGCGTACAGGATGGCCTGAACTGGCTACTCCTGTGCCTTTTGGTGAGATGCTTCCCCTCTATGGCGACTATGCGGATGGTTTTTGGGAGCGTAGCATTGAGGAGACAGCAGGTAATTATTATAAGGCCTTTAACTTCAAGGCTTTCCGATCATCGACAGCTATTGCTACAGAGCAGTTGGGTGAGCAGAAAGAACGTTTGAACAAGGGTGATGAGGAATACCCTTATTTCACTTGTGAATTGGGTGGCGGTATGATGACTGCCTATCATCGTCGCCCCTATCTTTACCCAGAGGATGCCTATTCGATGGCGATTGTCAAACTCGGCAGTGGTTCTAATCTGTTGGGTTACTATATGTATCATGGTGGTACGAACCCTGAGGGACAGACCTACCTGAACGAGACTCAGCGTACGGTGGCTACGAACTACAACGACTTGCCTGTGAAAACCTACGATTTCCAAGCTCCGCTGAATGAGTTCGGACAACGGAATCCACATTATTATATGCTTCGTAAGCTCCATCTTTTTATGCAGGACTGGGGTGATGTGATGGCTCCGATGGAGGCCCATTTCCCTTGCAAACAGGACATCGAGAAGGGGGATGATTCGTTCTTGCGCTGGAGTGTTCGTTCCAAGGATGGCAGTGGCTTTATCTTCATCAACAACTACGAACGGTTGCAGGACCTTTCGACCAAGAAGGGCGTTCAGTTGGAGGCCTGTGGCATGAAGTTGCCCAAGTTGGATGTCCCTGCTGGTACGATGTGCATCTTCCCAGTGAATATCGATGGCATCAAGTATGCAACGGCTCAGTTGATTGCTAAACGCGATGGCAAGATCTATCTGGAGCAGATCGAGGGTATTCCAACGACATTGGCTATTGGTAATAACGTGCTGAAAAATTTGAAGGCCAAGGGGCCTGATGTGCCGGTTTATAAGAATTTCTATCTGCTGACCTCAGAACAGGCAGGACGATTGTTCTTGGATGAAAGGCTACGGGTAGGCGACCATCGGTCGGGAATGGAGGGGCATCATGACATCGCTTTTCAGGCTCCTGTGATTAATAAGGTGAAAGATGCAGGCCCATTACGCACTATTACTATCGGCGTTAACAAGGTTGCTGAGGAACCAGTCGATGAGGACTTCGAGCAGGCTGCTGTCTATACGATAGACTTGCCTGAGATTGACAGGATGGGACTCTTACTGAACATTGACTATCGTGGCGATGTGGCGCGTCTTTATGCTGATGGGAAGCTGATAGACGACAACTTCTACAATGGTCGTCCCTTCCAATATGCCCTCTGGCGACTGCCCCAGGATTTACGTCAGTTGGAGCTCCGGATTCTGCCCTTGCAAAAGGATATGCCTGTCTATTTTCCTCGTGAGGCAGACACGACCCCTGGTGAGCAGGTAAATCAGGTAATGATAATCAATCAATAAACACAAAATGAATAACTACAGCAAAGGATTTCTGTATTTCATCTGCGCCGTATCGGCGATGGGTGGACTGCTCTTCGGATACGACTGGGTGGTGATTGGCGGCGCCAAGCCGTTCTATGAACTCTATTTCGGAATTGGTGACTCGCCCGTATGGCAAGGTGTGGCGATGTCGACGGCACTGATCGGCTGCCTGATCGGTGCGATGGTGGCTGGTTCGGCTGCCGACAAGTGGGGGCGTAAGCCGTTGTTGATGTTGTCTGCTGTGCTGTTTACGGTATCTGCCATCGCTACGGGTCTGTTCAACGACTTCACCTTATTTAATATAGCACGATTTATCGGCGGCATCGGCATTGGTGTGGCTTCTGCCTTGGCACCGATGTATATCGCTGAGGTGAGTCCTGCGGAGATTCGTGGCAGGATGGTGAGCCTGAACCAGATGACCATCGTCTTGGGTATCCTCGCGGCTCAGATTGTGAACATGCTATTGGCCCGTGACACGGCTGTAGCAGAGAATCAGGTATGGAATGTGGAGTGGGGCTGGCGCTGGATGTTCTGGGCAGAGACGGTACCTGCTGCGCTGTTCCTTGTGATGAGCTTCTTTATTCCTGAATCGCCGGTATATCTGAGGCTTAAGACATCGCAGCAAACAGAACGGAAGGCTGGTCTGAGCGAGCTCTTCCAGCATAAATATGGTAAGGTGCTGTTGCTGGGCTTGGTGATTGCAGTGTTCCAGCAGTGGTGCGGCACGAATGTCATCTTTAACTATGCCCAGGAGATTTTCACGGGTGCAGGATATGATGTGGACGGCATGTTTATCGATATCGTCATCACGGGTATTGCCAATGTGCTCTTTACCTTCGTGGCGCTCTATACCATCGAGAAGTGGGGTCGCCGGACGCTGATCCTGATTGGTGCAGGTGGACTCGGACTGATCTATCTGACGCTGGGCACCTGTTATTTCTTCGAGGTGAAGGGCGTGATGATGGTGATGCTGGTGGTAGCGGCGATTTCTGTCTATGCGATGACACTGGGTCCTGTCACCTGGACACTGTTGGCTGAGATATTCCCCCATCGGGTGAGAGGCATCGCGATGGCGACGTGTACCTTTGCCCTCTGGGTGGGCTGTTGCACGCTGACGTTCTCGTTCCCTTCGATGAATGCGGCATTAGGTTCAAGCGGCACGTTCTGGATTTATAGTGCCATCTGTTGTTGTGCCTTTGTGTTCCTGTTCAGGAATTGTCCTGAGACCAAAGGCAAGAGCTTAGAAGAATTAGAAAAAGAATTAATCAAATAAATCGTAAATCTGTAAATCGTAAATCAATATGGTGGTAAAAGCATGGAGAGAGTTGGTGACTATACCAACGTATGAAGTAGGCAAACCCGAGAAAAATCCGATATTTCTGGAAAAGCGTGTGTATCAGGGGTCGAGCGGTGTGGTGTATCCGTATCCCGTCATCGAGTCGATCTCGGATGAGAAGGTGGATAAGGAGTGGAAGGCCGTCTTTCTCGAGAATGACTATATCAAGGTCATGATCCTGCCTGAACTGGGCGGGCGCATCCAGATGGCGTACGACAAGATCAAGCAGCGTCATTTCGTGTATTATAACCACGTGATCAAACCTGCCCTCGTGGGCTTGACTGGGCCTTGGATCTCGGGCGGCATTGAGTTTAACTGGCCCCAGCACCATCGTCCCTCTACCTATCTGCCAGTGGATTCTACCATTGTGGAGAATGAGGACGGTTCGGTGACCGTGTGGGTGAATGAGATGGAGCGAATGTTCCACCAGAAGGGTATGGCCGGATTCACGTTGCGCCCAGGCTGTGCGTATCTGGAGATTCAGGGTAGGGTATCGAACCGTACAAACCTGCCCCAGACTTTCCTTTGGTGGGCGAACCCTGCCGTAGAGGTGAATGATGCCTATCAGAGCGTGTTCCCGCCTGATGTGAATGCGGTGTTCGATCATGGCAAGCGGGCGGTGTCGAGCTTCCCCATTGCTACGGGTACCTATTATAAGATGGATTACTCTGCTGGTGTGGATATCTCGAACTATAAGAATATCAAGGTGCCGACATCGTATATGGCTGTCAATTCGAAATACGATTTCGAGGGCGGTTATGAGAACGATACGAAAGGCGGCATGTTGCATGTGGCATCGCACCATTTCTCGCCAGGCAAGAAACAGTGGACATGGGGTAATGGTGACTTCGGACGTGCATGGGATCGGAACCTGACGGATCAAGATGACAATGGACATTTCCGTCCTTACATCGAACTGATGGCTGGTGTCTATACAGAGAACCAGCCTGATTTCACCTGGCTGATGCCTTACGAGGAGAAACAGTTCGTGCAGTATTTCATGCCCTATCGCGAGATCGGGATCGTGAAACAGGCTTCGAAGGATTTCGTGATGAATGTTGAGGAGATAGCCGACGGTCAGGTACAGTTTAAGATCCTGGCCACTTCGAAGAAGACGGTGAAGATCGTACTCGATGGCGAGGACGGTGAGGAATATTATAATAAGGTGATGACGCTAAGCCCTGAGGAGGTGCTTGTTGAGACGGTGGAGACGGGTCAGGAACATCTTGGCGATCTTCGTCTGACCATTGATCGTGCTGAGAATTCCAGAAGTTTCCCCTTGTTGGAATGGTATGCTGATCCCGATGAGATCAAACCCATCCCCGATGCGGCTGAGGCTGCCCTTTCGCCACAGGAGACTAAGACCGTCGACCAGCTCTATCTGACTGGTCTGCATCTGGAGCAATATCGGCATGCCACATGGAGTGCGCTCGACTATTACGAAGAAGCCTTGCGCCGAGATCCGATGGATTATCGCTGTAACATGCAGACAGGACTCTGGTATCTGCGTTGTGCCCGTTTTATGAAGGCAAAGCCGTATTTGGAGACGGCAGTGAAGGTACTGAAGAAGCGCAATCCTAACCCCTATGATGGTGAGCCGCTGTTCTATTTAGGTGTTGTGAACAAATTCCTCGGCAAGATAGAATCTGCCTATCAATGTTTCTGGAAGTCTACTTGGAACAAGGCCTGGGCAGATGCCGGCTACTATGAGGCAGCATGTATCAGCATCACCGACGAGCGTTGGGAGGATGCCCTCGACGAATTGGAACGCTCATTGATCAGCAACAGTCACAACCACAAGGCACGTGCTTTGAAGGCTGCCGTACTGAGGAAGTTGGGACTGAAGGATGAGGCATTGGCATGGATTCAGGAGAGTTATAAGATTGATCCGTTCAATTATGTATGCATGGTAGAGGAACATCTGCTTACTGGCAGCGATGAGCCACTGGAGCGTATGATTTCTCTGATGCACGGCAATGTCTATAATTATCATGAGGTGGCACTCGACTACCTGCAGGCAGGATTGTGGGATGAGGCCTGTCTTGTATTGCAGCAGGCTATCGATCAAAAGGTAGAGGAATCGCCTCTCACCTATTATTATATGGCCTATGCCTCAAAAGTCGATGCTTCGTTTACTTGGTGGCAGAAGGCTATGAAAGCCAATCCAGACTACTGCTTCCCCAACCGACTGGAGGATGCCTTTATTCTCGGCAGCTTCGCCTTAATGGAAGGCATCGATGCCCGTGCACCCTATTATCTGGGATGTCTCTACTATGATAAACGACAGTACGACCTCGCCATTGAGAACTGGGAAAAGGCTGCTAAGCAGGAGCCTCAATATCCCACCGTCTGGAGAAATCTCGCCCTGGCCCGTTTCAATAAGCAGGATAAGCAGGATGAGGCAGTGGAATATATGGAGAAAGCATTCCATCTCGACGAGACAGACAGCCGTATCCTGATGGAGCTCGATCAGCTCTACAAGCGTCTGCATCGTCCGCATCAGGAGCGTCTCGACTTCCTGCAGAAATATCCGGAGCTGATAAGGCAGCGCGATGACCTCATACTGGAAGAGATTACGCTGTTGAACCAGTTAGGCCGTTATGAGGAGGCCATGCAGAAACTTGATGCCCACCAGTTCCATCCATGGGAAGGTGGCGAAGGCAAGGTGCCTGCTCAATATCAGATCTGTCGCATAGAGCTTGCCAAGCAACTGCTTAAGAGCAATCCAAATAGAGCTCGCCAGCTCCTCGAAGCGTGTCTCGTCTATCCTCCACATCTGGGCGAGGGGAAGCTCTACGGTGCTCAGGACAACGACATCCTTTACTTCCTTGGACGCTACGAAGAGGGAACAGCTGGTCCCACGGAGCCTGCTGCTGCTATGTACTACAACGATGCCAAGCCCGACAAGATCTTCTATGCCGGACTCTGTTACCGTGCCCTTGGTCAAGAGGACAAGGCCCGTAGTCTCTTCAACAAGCTCATCAACTACGGTAAACAGCATGTGTTCCAGAAACAGGTGATGGACTACTTTGCCGTCTCGCTGCCTGACCTGCTGATCTGGGAGGACTCCTTAGACGTAAAGAACGAGATTCATTGCAAGTATATGCTCGCCCTCGGCTACTACGGTTTGGGTGACAAGGAGAAGGCTCTGAAATATCTGGAAGAAGTGGAGGCACTCGATAACAATCATCAAGGCATCCAGCAGTTCCGTACGCTGATCGATCTCAATCTTGACGGGAGCCGGGCTTAGATACCAGCCAAAGTCCGAAGAAAGTGAGAAGGCCGTTGAGCATCAGCAGTTCATAGCCGAAATGATAGTTCCAGAGGTGTTGGACTGCTGTATCAAGGGCGTAGCAGAGCAGTGGCGAGGTGATGCAGATCCAAGGCACCAGACGGTCGTTGGGCTGACGGTGGGTAAAGAGTCCGAAGACGAACAGTCCGAGCAACGGACCGTAGGTGTAGCTCGCCAGGATGTAGATGGCATCGATGAGTGAGGTGGAGTTGATCTGCCGGAACAGGAGGATAAACAGCACGAAGAAGAGGCACATGGCGACATGTGTCTTTTTTCTGAGTGATTCGTTATCTGGCTGTCGACGGATGTCCACGCAGAAACAGGTGGTCAGTGAGGTAAGGGCTGAGTCGGCACTCGAGAAGGAGGCAGCCACAATACCGATGGCGAAAAGAATGATGAGGAATTGAGAGTTGGCGGCTCCCTGGATATAGGCGGGCAACAGTTCGTCGCCTTTGAGTCCGGTGCCGAGTACCATCGTCAACAATACGCCTAAGGCCATAAAGAGCATGTTGGCAGGAAAGAATGCCATACCATAGGTACACATATCTTTCTGTGCATCGCGCAGCGTCTTACAGGTCAGGTTCTTCTGCATCATGTCCTGGTCCAGTCCTGTCATCACAATGGCAATGAAAGCACCACTCAGGAACTGTTTCACAAAGTGGTGGGGTGACATCCAGTCGTCGAACTCGAAGATGTGGCTCATCTCACTGGCGGCAACAGCCTTGACAGCCTCGCCTACGGACAGATGTAACTGTGAGATGACTGACAGGATAATCAGAATGAGGGCCGTGAAGAGACAAAGCGTCTGGAAGGAGTCGGTGAATACCAGGGTGCCGATACCCCCACGACGGGTGTAGAGCCAGATGAGCAGGACCATCACCACGACATTGACGGTGAACGGGATGCTAGCCGGGGTGAACACGAACTGCTGCAGGATGATACAGACCACATAGAACCTCACAGCCGCTCCCGTCATCTTCGACAAGAGGAAGAAACTGGCTCCCGTCAGGTAGGACCGTTTCCCAAGCCGCTGTCCTAAGTAGGTATAGATAGTTGTGAGATTCAGACGGTAATAGAGCGGCAATAGCACGAAGGCGATGACCAGATAGCCTACGATGAAGCCCAGACACATCTGCAGGTAGGTCATCTGTGAGGCGAGCACCATCCCTGGCACGGAGACAAACGTCACGCCGGATATCGACGCGCCGACCATCCCAAACGCCACCATATACCACGGTGCACGACGGTTGGCACGATAGAAAGTATTGTTATCAGCCTTCCTGCTTGTGAGACGGCTGATGGCAAAAAGTACGACGAAATAGGCCAGGACGGTGATGAGTATTGTCATAACAGGGTGCAAAGTTAGCCATTTTTTTTGCACGAACCAAAAAAATCGCTAACTTTGCGGCCGATATGAACATCCGTGACCATCAGATTCTGCAGATAGCCCTGCCTTCGATTGTTTCGAACATCACCGTACCTTTGCTGGGGATGATCGACGTAGCCATCGTGGGGCATATGGGCAGTCCTGTCTACATCGGTGCTGTAGCGGTGGGTTCAATGATCTTCAACCTCGTCTATTGGCTCTTCGGTTTCCTGCGGATGGGCTCCAGCGGGCTGACTTCACAGGCTCTGGGGCGCAGGGATCTGACGGAGGTCACCCGCATCCTGATCCGTTCGATGGCCATCTCTCTGAGTATAGCCTTACTGATGATGGTGCTCCAGATACCGATGAAATGGTTGATGTTCTGGCTGATTGGCCCTACGGCAGATGTTGTGACCTATGCCACCACCTATTATTATATTGTCATCTGGGGCGCACCGGCCATGTTAGGGCTTTATAGTCTCTCGGGCTGGTTTATCGGCATGCAGAACACCCGTATCCCCATGTTCATCTCCATCATGCAGAACATCGTAAACATTCTCGCCTCGCTGACCCTGGTCTATGGTTTCGGCATGAAGATCGAGGGAGTGGCATTTGGGACAGTGATTGCACAATATGCCGGTTTCATTGTGGCCCTGAGCCTGTTACTCCGTTATTATGGTCGTTTGCGCAGCTATCTTGTTTTGAAGGGTACGTTTGTCCGTGAGGCCATGGGACGGTTCTTCAACGTCAATCGTGATATATTCCTGCGCACACTCTGTCTGGTGGCCGTCAATCTTTATTTCACTTCGGCAGGTGCCCGTAGTGGGGCCGTCATACTCTCGGTGAACACGGTGCTGATGCAGCTTTACCTCTTCTTCTCCTATTTCATGGACGGTTTTGCATATGCAGGTGAGGCCTTATGCGGCAGGACCTATGGTGCCAGGAACGTGACGGCTTTTCGTGAGACGTTGCGCCATCTGTTCTTTTGGGCGGCAGGAGTCACCTTGTTATATACAATGGTCTACGTCTTTGCAGGCCAATGGATTGTCGGCATCCTGACGGATGAGCCAGAGGTACTTGCTTCTTCCCATGCGTATCTCTGGTGGGTATGGCTCATTCCCGCTGCCGGGGCGGTAGCTTTTATCTGGGACGGTGTCTTCATCGGCATTACCGCTACACGTGGCATGTTGGTGTCATCGTTCGTTTCTGCTCTGTTGTTCTTTGCCGTCTACAACTGTTCACTGTTCACGCTTCACTCTTCACTTCACAATCACGGTTTGTGGCTGGCAATGGTCGTCTACCTCGTTATGAGGGGCGTTCTTCAGACAATCTGGTACAGATTAAGAATAATTAACGTAATATGATGCATGTTTTTCCCTGTTTTTGAGTTTATAAAAGAAAGAACAAAAATATACGAATATGAAAGTCAGATTTAATCGATGGTACAATGCTTTATTGACTGCTCTGCTGTCAATGTTGGGTTTTGAGTCGTGTAAAGTGTCAGGTAATGAACCGGTATGTGAATATGGTTGCCCCCATGCCGACTATGTGGTCAAAGGCATCATCACTGATGAGGTAGGCTCACCTGTTCAAGGGATTAAGGTATCTGTAAAGGAAGGACTTGACGATCCTTATACCAAGGATTCTGTACTGACTGATGCGGCAGGCTGTTTCCAATTCCAGGAGATAACGTCTGTCAATTTAAGCCCTGGTGAAGCTTTGGTTGTTGAGGATATCGATGGCGTGGCTTATGGCTCATATAAAAGTGACACCATCAGTTTGAAGACGCTTCCAAAGATACAGACGGAAAAAGGTAGTGGCTGGTATAAAGGCAAATTTGAACTGACGGCTGATATCAAACTGAAGAAGAAAGAATGAAGCCGACACCACTTACCCTGAAGAAGAAATTCGCCCTTGAACTCTGGCGACAACAGCAGAGCATCGTCTGTGATGAACATCCCCTGCGGCAGTTGTTTTGGGAGTGTACGTTACGTTGTGATTTGAAGTGCCGTCATTGCGGCAGCGACTGTAAGATGCAGTCAGAGAGTAAGGACATGCCTAAGGAGGATTTCCTCCGGGTGCTTGATAGTATCGCTGCGAAGACCGATCCCCACAAGGTGTTTGTGATTATCTCAGGAGGCGAACCCCTGATGAGGCGTGACCTCGAGGAGTGCGGACGGGCGATTTATGAGAAAGGTTTCCCATGGGGTATGGTGACCAATGGGTTCCATCTCACACCCCAGCGCTGGCAGGGGCTACTGAGGGCTGGCATCCGCTCAATGACAATCAGTCTCGACGGCTTGGAGGAGGATCATAACTGGATGCGAGGCAAAGATAATAGTTTCAATATGGTAAGTCAGGCTATCGATATGCTCGTTGCCAAAGGCGATTTTCTCTTTGATATAGTAACTTGTGTGAACCGCCGCAACTATCCGAAGCTTGATGAGATCAAGGAATTTTTGATTGGGAAGGGGGTGAAGCGCTGGCGGCTATTTACAGTCTTCCCTGTAGGCCGTGCAGCCCTCGATCCAGATATGCGACTGACGAGCGAGGAGTTTCGCGGGGTTTTTGATTATCTGAAGAAAACGCGTGAAGAATGGAAACGTGCGGATGGCAGTACGTCGGGAAAGGGATGTATCCGTGTGGACTACGGTTGCGAGGGTTTCCTCGGCAATTACGAAGGCGATGTCCGTTCCCGTCTTTTCTCTTGTCAGGCAGGAGTGACGGTTGGCTCAGTGATGGCCGATGGCTCCATCGCAGCCTGTGCCAGTATCCGTGCCGACTATAATCAGGGAAATATCTATGAAGATGACTTCATGGATGTCTGGGAGAACCGCTATGCGCCCTATCGTCATCGTGAATGGATGCGTACAGGCGAGTGTGCCGATTGCAAATATTTCCGCTACTGTCAGGGTAATGGCATGCACCTGCGCGATGGTGACGGTAACCTTCTCCTCTGTCACCTCAAACGTTTAAAAGAAATCTGATTTTCCCTTGTTTGTTATATAACAGCGAGAGTTTTGTTTTTTTTTGTTATTTCTTGGTGGCAATTCAAAAAAAAACACGTAACTTTGTCGCCATTATTAGGCAAAATGACAAACAAGAAACCAGATTGTTTATTATGAACACAAAATTTGAAGAAATCAACGGCAAATATGTTGCTACGTTAATTGGGGAAATGGACACTGCAGCTGCTGCTGAGGCGGAGGAAGTATTGAAACCACTCTACACCAGCAATGGTAAGGACGTTGTCATCGACTGTACCGATCTGGAGTATATCGCCTCCAGCGGTCTGCGCATCTTACTTGGTATTCTGAAGGGAGCAAAGGCCAGTGGCAGCAAGGTCGTCATGCGTGGCGTGAACGATGACATCAAGAGCGTATTCAAATTGACAGGTTTCATCAATATCTTTGAATTCGAGTAATATGAAAACTACCGCACCATTATCAAAAGTTCAATATGGCCTTTACGTGGAGTGTGTCGCACACCAGGGTGAGGCTTGTTATAATCTTCCTTATCTATATGTGCTTGACGGCAGCCTGGATGAGGAAAAGCTCAGAATGGCTATTGAGGCCGCAGTGGTTGCTCACCCGACACTGTTCACACGCATCGAGCTGAATAGCGATGGCGATCCCCTACAGACCGTTGATGATACGGAGACGTTCACATTGACGGTGGAAAACGTGACAGACATTGAGGCCGAGAAGCAGCGGATGATCGTTCCTTTCGACATCTACAACGACCGTCTGTTCCATATCCGGCTGCTGAGGGATGCAGAGCATTTCTACTTCTTCCTCGACATCCATCATATCATTGGCGATGGCACCACCCTGAAGGTGATGCTCAGCGATTTGGAGAAGGCTTATAACGGCGAGTCACTGGAGGCAGAGGCCATGACAATGGCGCAGGTGGCTATCGCAGAGGCAGAGTTGCGCAAGACATCGGCTTTTGACGAAGGAAAACAGTGGTATGCCCAGAACTTCGACTGCGGCGACTGTTTCACACAGCTGATGCCTGACTTGGAGATAGCCGAGCATTCAGAGGCTTCGATGGTGCGGACGCTGAGTGTGGACATGACGCAGGTGGATGCTTTCTGCAAAGACAAAGGTATTTTCAAGAGCAACTTCTTTACAACGGCCTATAGCTTTCTGTTGGCTAAGTATAATAATGAGCAGGAATCGCTGTTCACCACCATCTACAACGGTCGTACCGACAAGCGTTTCCTTCACTCCGTAGGCATGACGGTGAAGACGTTGCCCGTCTATGCGAGATTCGACAATGAGACCAAGGTGCTTGACTACCTGAAAGCCGGGCAGGAGCAGATGGGGGGTGTTCGAAAGCATGAGGCCTATGCCTTTAGCGATGCGTTGAATGACCTGGGGCTGCAAAGTAACTCGATGTTTGCCTGGCACGGCATGATGTTTGCCGATGAACAGCTGTGTGGCAAGCCGATGAAGACCATCCGACTTTGTAACAGTACGCTGGAAGCCTCGCTCTATCTGAAAGCCTTTATCCTGAATGGCAAGTATCAGGTGAAGGCTGAGTACAATAGCAACGAGTATTCCGAGGCGATGATCCGTCAGTATTTAGAAAGTTACGAAGCCGTGGTGAAGGGATTCCTTACCAAGGAGTATCTTCGCGAGGTTGACATCACTACTATTTCGCAAATAGAAACACTCGACAGTTTTAACCAGACGGATGTTGAATATGACGACACACAGACCATCGTATCGCTCTTCAGCCGTCAAGTCAAGAAGACACCGGAAAACATTGCCGTGGTTTTCAAGGACAAGCGATATACCTATAAGGAGGTGGACGAGATAAGCGATCGCATAGCCAGTTACGTTGCATCGAAGGGACTGGGTGCCGAAGACGTTGTATCGGTCTTGATTCCCCGTTGCGAGTGGATGGCCATTGCATCGCTGGGTGTACTGAAGGCAGGTTGTGCTTATCAGCCGCTTGATCCTTCATACCCCAAGGAGCGCCTGAACTTCATGATGCAGGATGCGAATGCCAAACTGCTGATTGCCGACAAGGAACTGCGTCCCATCGTGGATGAATTTACTGGTGATGTCCTGTTAATTGAAAATGGAAAATTGAAAATTGAAAAACCAGAGGAAGAAAAATCTTCAATCTTCAATCTTCAATCTTCAATAACTCCCTCCAGCCTCTTCATCCTGCTTTACACCTCTGGCTCGACGGGCGTTCCCAAAGGCTGTCAGCTGACTCACGAGAATCTTGTTTGCTTCTGCCATTGGTACCAACGCTATTATGGACTGAAACCAGGACATAAAGTTGCAGCATATGCCAGCTATGGCTTTGATGCCTGTATGATGGATCTGTATCCTGCCCTGACCTGCGGTGCTGCCGTCTACATCGTTCCTGAAGAGCTGCGTCTCGACCTCGTGGCCCTGAACGATTATTTCGAGCGCGAACAGATCACCCATTCGTTCATGACAACTCAGGTGGCTTATCAGTTTGCCACAAACATCGAGAACCATTCCTTGCTGCATCTGTCTTCGGGTGGAGAGAAACTGGCCTCTCTGACACCGCCGGCTGGTTTCCATTTCTACAACGGCTACGGACCTACAGAGTGTACCATCTTCACCACGACCTATCTGGTGGATAAGAAAATCAAGGATATCCCCATCGGTAAGCCGCTCGACAATATGCGCCTTTATATTGTCGACCCGCAGGGGCATCGTCTGCCCGTTGGTGCTGCAGGCGAACTTTGGATTAGCGGTCCTCAGGTGAGCCGAGGCTACCTGAACCGCCCGGAGAAAACAGCCGAGGTATATATCCCGAATCCCTTCATATCTCTAACCCCTAACCCCTTACCACTCACCACTAAATACTCCCGTATTTATCGTACAGGCGACATCGTCCGCTATCTGCCCGACGGCAATATCCAGTTCGTTGGACGCAAGGATGGACAGGTGAAGATTCGTGGCTTCCGCATCGAACTGAAAGAAGTGGAGGCCGTGATCCGTGAGTTCCCAGGCATCAAGGATGCCACCGTTCAGGCCTTCGATGAGGAGGGAGGCACAGGAAAGTTCATCGCAGCCTATATCGTCAGCGATCAGCAGATCGATATCGAGGCCCTCAACAACTTCATCCTCGACCAGAAACCACCGTATATGGTGCCTGCTGTGACCATGCAGATTGACAAGATTCCTTTGAACCAGAACCAGAAGGTGAACAAAAAAGCCCTGCCAAAACCTGTTAAGTCTGTTGCTGTGCCACAGCAACAAACGGTACAGGCTCCACTTAACGTGTTGGAAGAAGAACTGCATGAGATGATAGCCGGCATCGTGAATAACAAGGACTTCGGCGTCACCACCGTTCTTGGCTATGCAGGTCTGACCTCTATCTCTGCCATTAAACTGGCGGTACAGGTGAATAAGCGTTATGGTGTCACTCTCGACTCGAAGTCGCTGGTGAAGAGCGGCACGTTGCAGAGCATTGAGAACGAGATTTTAAAGGAAAAGGTAATAGTGAATAGTGAAAAGGAAATAGTGAATAGTGAAAAATCTCCTACCGGACAAGCGGATGCAAATTCTTCGCTCTTCACTCTTCCCTCTTCCATTAAGAGCGTTCCGCTCAGTTTTGCGCAACAGGGCGTATTTACCGAGTGCCAGGCCAATCCGGACATCATTCAGTACAATATTCCTTTTGCGCTCCGATTCCCCAAAGAGATAGGCGAAGAGCAACTCGCCAAAGCCGTACGCCAGGTGGTTGATGCACATCCGTATATTCTGTGCCACTTTGTTGCTGACGATGACAACGGAATCATTCAGGAACCGATTCCTAACTTCACACTCGAGATACCCGTCAGCACCATGACAGCTGATGAGTTTGTGACCTATAAAAAGGCGTTTGTCCGTCTCTTTGATTTAGAAAAAGGACCCTGTGTGAGATTTGAGATAATCAACGTTTGCAAAAACGAAAATGAACTCTCAACAGTCCTTTTGGCCGACATGCATCATCTGGTCAGTGACGGCGCTTCTGTCGATCTCTTTATCACACAACTCACCCAGGCTCTCGACGGGACACTCCCGGAGAGAGAAGACTATACCTACTATGACTTTGTGGGCAACGAGGAAATCACCCCCGAGACAGAGAGCTTCTTCGAGCATCAGATGGCAGAGGTTGAGGAACCTACACAGCTGATCTCTGATGTATTTGTACAGGACCTGCCGCATATCCAAAAGAGTGTAGATGTTGCGACTGACATCCAGGCAGTCAAGGCGTTTGCCCAGAAAAACGGCATTACTCCTGCTGCTGTCTATCTCGGAGCAAGCTTCATCACGTTTGGCCGTTACGTATGCGAGGACTTAGTATCCATCGTAACCGTGTCAAATGGAAGAAGTAATATAAAGGTGTGGAACACCATGGGAATGTTCGTCAATACACTCCCGCTTGTGACAACGCTCGACCATCATGAAAAGATAGCAGATTTCCTGCGCCGGGTGTCGCAGAGCTTCTCGGACACCATCGAGCACGAGAACTACCCCTTTGCGCGTATCGCCAGCCGTTACGACTTCCATCCCCAGATATCCTATGCCTATCAGATTGGTGTGCTGAATGACTATCGCACCAAGTACGGTGCTGTTGAGATGGAGGGACTTGCCCTTGACATGGCGAAGGTCCCCGTCGCCGTTTACATCGTAGGCACGGAGGATGAAGCACGGATTAAGGTGGACTACGACACTGCCCTGTTCAGTGAGGAGATGATGCTTGGTCTTGCCAAGAGCATCGAGAACGCGGTTCGCACGCTGATGGAAAGCGACAATCTGTCGCAGGTGAGCCTCACTGGGAAAGAAGAATGGAAAGTCCTGGACAGTTTCAACGCAGCCTGGGATTTGGAGTTCGACAAGGCTGACACGGTGGTGACCGTCTTCCGGCGCAACGCCAAGACACAGCCAGACAAAGTGGCCGCAGTATTCAAGGACAAGGCCTATACATACAGAGAGTTGGACGAGTTGACAGACCGTTTGGCTGCAAAGCTGTATGCCCACGCCAGCCAGGCGACGGGAAAGTCGGTTCTTGCTGAGGAAGTGGTTTCCATCCTCCTCAATCGTAACGAGAACGTGTTCATACTGCCGCTGGCTGCTGTCAAGGCTGGACTGGCATACGAGCCATTAGATCCCAGCTATCCTAAGGAGCGCCTCAATTTCATGGTGAAAGATGCCGGCGCCTGCCTGCTTGTGGCCGAGGAAAGTCTGTTGGGCTTGGTAGATGAATATGAGGGTCCAACGGTGACGGTGGAGGAGCTCTATGCGTCGCATGACCTCACCTCTCACCTCTCATCTCTCCCTTCTCACCCCTCACCATCAGACCTGCTCATTATGCTCTATACCTCCGGTTCCACAGGTCTGCCCAAGGGCTGCCAGATAGAACACCGCAACATGGTGGCATACGCACATGGTGTTCGGAACGATTTCTACAGGAGAGATGACCGGATAGCGGCTTACGCCTCTTTCGGCTTCGACGTGAACATGTCCGATATATTCTGTACCCTGCTCAATGGCGGTACAGTATATCTGATTCCGGAAGAGATCCGGATGAACCTGGATGCGCTGGCCAGATATTTCGACGAAGCAGGAATCACAGCCCTGTTGCTGACTACCCAGGTGGGTGTGCAGTTCCTGCAGAACTATCCACAGCTGAAGACTCTGCGCATGCTGGTGATGGGTGGCGAGAAGTTGCCCGCCGTGGATCCCTCACGTCTCAGCTATACGATTGTCAACGGCTATGGACCTACGGAGAACTGCTGCGGTGTCAGCCTGTTCCCCATCCGCGCCTGGGAACCCAATATCCCCATCGGAAAGCCAATGGCCACCATTCACGGGTATGTCTTGGACAAAACCGGACACCGGCTTCCCGCTGGTGCTGCCGGAGAATACTGCCTCTCCGGACCACAGGTCAGCCGAGGCTATCTGAATCGCCCCGACAAGACAGCTGAGGCTTACGAGCCCAGCCCCTTTAATGAGTTCCGCATGTACCATACCGGCGATATCGTGAGATACCGTCAGAATGGCGACGTGGAGTTTGTGGGCCGTAAGGATGGACAGGTGAAGATTCGTGGCTTCCGTATCGAGACCAAGGAGGTGGAAGCCGTGATCAGGGGCTTTAGCGGTATCCGTGATGTGACCGTACAGGCGTATGACTACGAGGGAGGCGGCAAATACCTTGCAGCCTTTGTGGTCAGTGAGAACACAATAGATATGGATGCGCTCAGGGAGTATATCAAGGGACAGAAGCCTGCCTATATGGTACCTGCTGCCATCGTACAGATTGAGAAGATCCCTCTGACAGTGAACCAGAAAGTAGACAAGAAAGCACTTCCCGAGCCGAGACTCCAGAAGGCTGCCTACGTGGCTCCGGAAGGAAAGGCAGAGGAGGATTTCTGTGCCATCTTCGAAGAGGTGCTTGGTGTTGAGCGTGTGAGTGCAGAGGACGACTTCTTCGAGGTGGGTGGCAACTCCATCCTCGCCATGAAGGTGGTTGTTGCTGCAGGCAAGGCTGGCTATAGCATCGTCTATAACGATGTATTCCAGAACACCACTCCACGAGCTCTGGCCGCCTTTACAGCCGGTGACGGCAAAAAAGAGGAACGTGCCGCTGACCAGCCAAAAGCCATAGCCTCTTCTTCGGAAGTTCCTGAAATAGGACGCGACGGCTATGATTACGGGGACATTCATGCGCTCCTTGCGCGAAATACCTTGGAGGCCTTCCGCAGCGGCCGGCAGACACCTCTTACCGACGTACTGCTCTTCGGTGGAACGGGTTATCTCGGAAGTCATGTGCTGCGTGAGCTGATGGCTTGCCACGATGTACACATTTGGTGCTTTGTCCGTCCGGGCAAGGATAAGACCGGAGAACAGCGGTTGAAGGACAGGCTCAGCTACTATTTCGGTGATGCTATAAAGTTTCTGATTACCTCCAAAGTCACCGTTGTTGAGGGCGATGCCACCGATTCAGATGCATTGCTTTCCTTCCGTGCTCCTGCTGAAGGCATGACTGTCATTAACTGTGCCGCCAGCGTCAAGCACTTTGCAAAGGGCAATGAGATAGAGCGAACAAACGTCGGGTCGGTAAAGAATATTACTGTCTGGTGTGAAAAGAACGAAGCACGTTTGGTGCATATCTCTACCGGCAGCGTCACCGGCAGCCGTGAAAATAACGTGCCTCCAGTAGGCTATCGCTTCGATGAGCACAGGCTTTTCGCAGGGCAGGAGTTGGAGAGTAACCAGTATATTCATTCCAAGTTCATGGCTGAACGGCATATCTATGAAGAGGTCCTGAAGCATGGTTTGAAAGCAAAGGTCATGCGAGTGGGGAATCTGGCACCAAGAGCGCAGGACGGCGAGTTCCAGGTTAACTACACGGCCAACAGCTATATGAACTCGCTACAGGCTTATCAGGCTCTCGGCTTCATTCCTTACGACGCGTTGGTGAAACAGACGGAGTTCTCGCCCATCGATGCCCTGGCAAAAGCCATTCTGGCCTTGGCGACAACACCGGAGGACTGTGTGTGCTTCATGCCTATGAATACCCACCGACCACTGATGGGAGATATCATCCGCGAGCTGAGTGCCATTGGGAACCCCATACAAGGTGTTGAGAACGAGATGTTTGCACAGGCACTGAGCGAAGCACTTTCCTCAGAAGCCAAGAGCCAGTCTGTCAGCACCTTGATTGCCTACAAGAATAATGACAATCTTCAGACAATCGGCCTTGACGGCTGTAACAGCGACTATACCAACAGAGTCTTGGAACGGCTTGGTTTCTCCTGGCCTGAGACGGGTTCTGCCTACATCCGTCAGTTCATTGAACGACTGGCAGGGAAAGGTTTTTTCAAATGCTGAACGACGATGGCAAAACTGCTTCATGAACGAATCGCGGCTTTTGCCGCTGTAAACCCTTCCAAGACAGCCTTGCTGGATGCGCAGGGAGAAATGAGCTATGGGCAGTTGGAGGCCATAAGTGCCTCACTTTCCAGCGCACTCGCTACGACGGGCGTCCGTCAGGGCGATGCCGTAGCGGTGTATGTGCCTTACGGCAAGGATATTCTGGTGGGTGCTGTGTCTGCCCTTCGCGCTGGCGGCATCTATATCCCCTTTGACGAAGCCTATCCTGAGGAACGGTTGGAAAACATGCTGCAAGACTCCGAAACCTCAGCTATCCTGACTGTACGGAAGTTGTGGAACAGCAAACCCCTTGGATTCCCTGAAGAGAGAGTCATTTTTATGGACGAGGTTGAGACGACTGAAGAAATCTCTCACCTCTCACCTCTCACCTCTCACCTCTCAGAATCCTCTCCCGCCATGCTGCTCTACACCTCTGGCACGACAGGCCGTCCCAAGGGTGTGCTTCACATCCATAAGATGCTGACCCACATCGTGGACTGGATGAACATACACGAAGGTGCTGAGATGGATGAAAACACCCGGACGGGAGTCATGTCGGGTATTTCCTTTGTGGGAACGCAAATGTTTCTGTTAGGACCGCTCAGCAAAGGCGGCACCGTTTGTTTCGCACCGGAGGTGGCACGAAAGGACGTGGGATTTCTCTACCAGTTTATCCGTGAAGCAGGCGTCACCCACATCTTCCTGCCAGCAGCACTGGCAGCCATCATGGCAGAGGATTACGACATTAGCGGTAGATTCATCTTCGCAGCCGGAGAAAAGCTTCGCAATTTCAAGGCGCATAACCCAGGCAATGTGCTCATCAACAGCTATGGATGTACTGAAACCAGTGGCGTGTTGTCAAAGAAGATGTATGGTAACGAGGAGCGCGTTCTGGTAGGCAAACCTTTTTCCAACACCAAGACGCTCATCACGGACGACGCACTTCATCCTGTGCACCCTGAAGAGGCCGGGGAATTGTTGATTTCCAACGATTTTATGTCGCGGGGCTATTTCAAGTTACCGGAGCAGAGTGCGGAGAAATGGAAGATCATCGACGGCATCTGCTGGTATCGCACAGGTGACAGGGCGAGATACACGGAAGAGGGGGACGTAGAACTACTCGGACGCATTGACAACATGGTGAAGCTGCGCGGTTTCCGCATAGAGACGGGCGAGGTGGAGGCTCAGATTGCCAAGGCCGTAGGACAGGAGGTGGTGGTCGTAGTCAAGAACTTGAACGGTGTCGACCACCTGTCGTGCTATTATGAGGCGAAACACGAACTTGACAAGAATGCGGTCAAAGCTGAAATTGCAAAAAGTCTGGCTGAATACATGGTACCTGACGTATGGGTACGGATGGACGCACTGCCGCGTAACGCCAACGGTAAGGTGATGCGGGGCGAATTGCCTAATCCAAGGAGAGAACGGAACATCACGGGTATCATTGACAGCGAAGTGCTGTTCAGGGTCTTGACCACAGCTGAGGATGTGTTAGAGGGAGACACCCATATCGGCCCTGATGAGAGGTTCACCGACGTAGGCGGAACGTCGCTCGTCGCCATGAAATACGCTACGGCACTCCGCCAGCAGGGTATCAAGATAACCGGAAAGCAAATATTGCAGTATAATACTTTCCGCAAGATTTCCGAGGTCGCAGAAGTTGCCTACGAGCAGCTATGGAGTAAAGAGGAGTATGAAACCATCTTGCATGACTTCGCTGCAAGGGGTGAGCACATCGAGAAGGTATTGCCTATTACGAACTGGCAGAACGAGATGTTGTTCAGGCAGTTGATCAGACCCGATTCCCCCAGCTACCGGAATGTGGTGTTCCTGCAGGTCGACAGCATCATCAGCGAAGTACATCTGCGTGAAGCCTTAGACATCATAGCATGTGAGAACGAGCAGCTGCGGTCGGCCATCGTATTCCACGGTATTCCCGTGATACAGCAGGTCATCACCGACCGCAGGATTCCCCTCGAGATGCTGGACGTGGCTGTTTACGACAGCCATACATTGAGGAAGGTGCGCGACGCACTGTATAACACACCCATCGACTTGCAATTCAGCCCGATGATGAAGATGGTCTGCCTGCATGCCCGTCAGCGGAGCTTCCTCTATGTGCTGACCCATAATATCGCCGTGAGCCAAAGACAACTGCGACAATACCTGACGAGGCTGATGCAGGTGCTGGCAGGCCATTATCCCGACGATGTCTCTATCAGTGGATGGGTGGAGATGCTGGCACTTGGGGTGGATGAAGACCAACCGGATGCCACCTTCATACCCGGGCAAAGCCTCATTCCCGAGCAGAGCTCGCCTACCCGTAGCCTTTTACCTTCCACCTCTCAGAAGGAGATGTGTGTCTATTCGGCAAACGACGGTCCCAAGATGGTGTTCGTACATACTGCCAATACCGGCAGCGACGCGTACTACCAGCTGGCAGACAGAATAGGCGATTCGATGTCCTTTGCTGTCATCGAGCCATACAATCTGTATCATCCCGATGATGTGCGCCACGGCATCAGCAGTATCGCATCGAACTATATCAGCATTCTGAAGGCGTACCAGCCCGAAGGTCCATATATACTTGGTGGATGGTGTTACGGCGGAATAGTGGCACACGAAATGGCTTGTCAGCTCCGGGCAGCAGGCGACGACGTGCAGCATCTCATCATGCTCGACTCCCACGCACTGGGAAACGATGCCCTTCGTGAGATGTCAAAGGGGATGTTCTCCACAGTCAACGTGGCGTATTTCGAGACGTGTCCGCTGTTTGCAGAGCTCAGAGAGGCGGGCATGCTGGAGGCCATGGTCCAGAATGCCGCCAACGTAGCTGAGGACCTGATGCACCACAGCCCATCGTTCTTCGATGGCAGTGTGACTTATTTCAAGCCAGACCAGATTCCTGCCGGAGTGACAGGCGACAACCGCAAATACTGGGCAAAGATGATGGAGTTCGAGGCTGGCAATTTCGAAAACTTCTGTGACCGGAGCAAACTTCATATTGTCCACACCCCCCACGAGCACGACCTGATGATGGACGACGCTTCGCTGGATATTATCGTACCTGAGTTGTTTAAAATAGTAAATAGATGACAGATAAATCGTTCAACAAGGAGTACTGGGTATTCCTGTGGTCATCCATCCTCATTGCCCTCTCGGCTTGTCTGGGTACTGTGTTGGATGCCATCATTGTGGGTAACCTGATTGATGAGGATTCGGTGAGTGCCATTAACATCTCGCGCACCATGATACAGTTCATGTTCACCCTTAGCATGCTCTTGGCCATGGGTGCCGGTATGCTGGTGGGCATGCAGCTGGGCAAGAAAGACACGCAGCATGCATCCTACATCTTCACCGTATCCATGGTACTCTGTGTTTTGGCAGGGTTGGCCATCGCTGCTATAGGCCTCTTGTTCCCCGATGCCTCTACCAGGCTGTTCTGTAACAACGAGCGTTTCTTCGAGCCTACCAAGGCTTATCTGCAGGTGATGATGCTCGGTGCTCCGGTCTATCTTCTGATGTGGGGTCTCGACACCATGGTGAGCGTCGATGGCAGTCCTAAACTGGTGTCGTTCTCTATTTTCGTCGACAATGCCGTCCATCTTGTGCTCGACGTCGTGTTTATCAAGTATCTCGGCTGGGGTATCGCGAGTTCGTCTGTGGCAACGGTCATCGGCCACGTCGTTGGCATCGCCTTCATGGTATTCCATTTCCTATCGCCCAAAAACAACCTACGGCTTGTATGGAGAAGTGACGCTAAACTCTATACGCTAAACTTCACCATTAAGGACATCATTTCGCAGGGTGCACCGCTGGCCATCGCCTCCATCTGCCTGACGTTGCTGCTGTTCAGCTCCAACCACATCGTGCTTTCTACACTGGGGCGTGCAGGCATTTTTGCCTTCTCACTATGTATGTATCTGTTACAGATCTACAACCTCTTCCTGTCAGGGGTCTGCCGCACAATCCAGTCGCTGGGTTCCTTCCAGGTGGGCAAGGGTGATAACGAATCTTTCACGCTGGTGTTGCGCAAGTCGTTCAGTTTCATCACCGTGGCGATGGTGATCACCTGTGTGTATGTATGGATATGGCCGGAGTCAATAGCGGTCATCTTCGGTGCCAACGAGGCAGACCTGATAGACGAGGCTAACAAGGCGCTGCGCATTTTCGCGCTCAGCTTCATTCCTTTCTGCTATATCAACGCCATCATGATCGTCTACAAGCTCTACGGCCATCACAAGATGGCGCTCTTCCTGTCGTTCGCCCTCTCGCTGACGGTCATTCCCGTGCTGTGGATCATAGCAAAAGCTGCACCAGATTACCTCTGGTACAGCTATCTCATCGCCTATGTGATAGAGGCTTTGCTTATCGTCCTCTTCCACCGCATGGGGCATGTGAAATTTGAGTTGAAGACTACTTGACTCTCCAGACGTTGAGGACGATGCCTTTGAAGTCGCGGCTGAATTCCGGGGCGCAGAGGAACAGCGAATTGTTCAGCCAGCCGTACTTGCTGCCGGCCGGTGCCTCGAACTGTGGAGCGGCACGGAAATAGAAGGTCGGTTTTCCGTCATCATCCTTTCCGTTGGCGATGATGCCTCGGTTGCGCACATGGATGTAGATGCCGTCGTCGGTCTTGATGCAGTAGATAGCCTCAAGTTCCGTGCGTCCTTCAGCGTTTAGCTGGTAGTCCGCGCCGCCGTTGATGATGGTTCCCTTCAGCAGGGGACCCTCAAACTCACCGCCTGTGATAGGAATGACGGTGCGTCGGCCGTGCTGGGTGTTGTCGATACCGAAAGCTTCACCGAGTGTCACTCTCAGTTGTATGGCGAACTCCAGTTGTGGTGCCTCCTTTGGCGGATAGTTCTGTGCGCTGACATGGAGGGTAAGGGCCGTCAGCAGAGCCGTGAACAATAGTTTCTTCATAATGATGGATATTTGAAAGTTTATTGATGCCTGACCGTGCATTTGCTTGCAAAGGTATAAAATTATTGGGAGATGGCGACAAAATTCAAAAGAAAAGTTGTATCTTTGCGCCAATAAATCAGCTAAATGGGAAAAGGTATGAGAAGATTCGTAATGGGATGGCTGTTGTTGCTGGTTCCGATGGTGAGTATTGCAGAAGTAAATGACCTGAAACCTCGTCTGGTTGTGTGTACAGATATAGCACCGGCTGATGTGGAGCCCGACGATATGGAGTCGATGGTGAGGCTGATGGCCTATGCCGATATGTTCGAGATTGAGGCACTGATCACGTCTGTGGGCTGGAACTGCGATCCGTATCCTGCAGAATGGGCACAGTATCTGTATCGGGTCATCGAAGCTTATCGGAAGGATGTACCGAAGTTGATGCAGCGCTCAAGACAGCAGTCATTCCTGTCTCTTGACATGGAGAACGGAAGTCAGCAGATCGGCTACTGGCCCAGTGCCGACTATCTCAGGAGCCGTGCTGCGATGGGTAGCGTGCATGGCGGTATCAAGGTGATAGGCGAGGGAAATGACTCGCCAGGCAGTGAACTCCTCATCCGACTGGCCGACGAAGACGACCCACGGCCTATCTACGTGGCTGCATGGGGTGGGGCAAACACCTTGGCACAAGCCATCTGGCGGGTGAAGCAGACACGCTCGGCAGAGGAATTGAAGCGATTCGTCCGTAAGTTCCGTCTATACACCATCACCGATCAGGACATGCACTACAGCATGCGGATGGATCGGGCCTACAGCTCTCACATGTGGCTGCGGCAGGATTTCTCTGAAGACCTGCAGTTTATCTGGGACGAGGGAACCTGGCAGGAACAATGCGAACTGGGCAAACGTCATTGGCAGTTGCACAAGGATCATATTCAGGGCAAAGGAGCTTTGGGCAAGGAATATCCCGACTACAAATGGGGTGTGGAGGGCGATACACCGAGTTTTCTCTATGTGATGCCCCATGGACTCAACGATCCGGAAGATCCGCTACAGGCCGGATGGGCCGGTTATCACGAGCGTGGCCTCTGTGCCGACTCGCTCACCACCGCCTGGACCAGCTGGCAGGAGCCCCTGCGTAGCATCAGCATTGGCTATAAGACGCGTTTCTATCCCGATGAAATCAGCGATTTCATGGCTCGTATGCAGTGGGCCGATGAGGGACGTGGCAACCGTAATCCCCAGATTGTCGTCAATAACAGCAAGGGTCTCCAGCCCATCCATATTCAAGCCAAAGCCGGTGATACTGTTTGTCTTGACGCCTCGCGGACAACAGACCCTGATGGCGATGCCTTGACGTTCGATTGGTGGCAACAGTCTGAGATTGGCACAGCGATGTTGGCTTTGGCCCCATCTGATCAGCCAGTCATCACCGTCACTATCCCCACCGATGCCGCAGGCCAGACCATCCACCTTATCTGTGAAGTCCACGACAACGGTCCCTTCCACTTAGTCTCCTACCGTCGGGTCATCATTCATTTATAAATTTGAATAGTTCATTGGAGACGATAGAGTTTATCCGACTGCATGCTAATGATGACGTGCGCCAGTTGGCACTTCAGGGTGACAAGTATCCTGAGGTAGATATGAAGTATGCACTTCAACAGATTGCAGGACGGCAAAAGGCACGTACAAAACTCCCCTCGTGGGCGGTGATCGACGGCATCATCTATCCTCCTCATCTTTCGATGGAGCAGTGTTCGAGTGAGTTCACCGCCCGCTATAAGGCACAGATTGCAGGCGAAGGGTCGCTTTTTGTGGATCTGACCGCCGGCTTTGGCGTTGATGCCGCATGGATCTCCAAAGGGTTCAGACGGGCGGTGACGGTTGAGCGACAGGAGCAGTTATGCGCCATTTCATCGGAGAATTTTAAGTTGTTGGGCTTGAATCAGATTGAAGTGGTCTGTGGTGATGGCGTGGATTATCTGCATGGGATGAGCCATGCGGATCTGATTTTTATCGACCCTGCACGGAGGGATGAGCATGGAGCCCGTACCTATGGTCTGGCCGACTGTACACCCAATTTATTGGAGCTGATCGGTGAAATGTTGGAAAAGGCAGACAGGATCATGATGAAACTCTCTCCCATGCTCGACTGGAGGAAAGCGGTGGCTGATGTGGGACATGTCAACGAAGTGCATATCGTATCGGTGGACAACGAATGCAAGGAATTGATACTTCTCGCCTCCAGGAACGAAAAGCCTTTGAAGGTGATTTGCGTCAATGATGATGAGGTCTTCGAATTTGCGCCTTATGACGCCGCGGTCGTGAGTCCTCCACCACAGGCCATGCCCCGTTATCTTTATGAGCCGAATGCCTCTGTCATGAAAGCCGGGTGCTATGACCTTCTTTCAGAGAGGTTCGGGCTGGCTCAGCTTGACAGGAACAGCCATCTGTTTGTCTCAGATACCGATGTTCCGGACTTTCCGGGTCGCTGTTTTGTCATCGACAGGACGACCTCGATGAACAAGCGGGAGCTGAGGGAAGCCCTGTCGGGCATCGGGCAGGCCAATATCGCCGTGCGGAACTTTCCGATGTCTGTGGCACAATTGCGGGAACGGCTGAAGCTGAAAGACGGTGGTGAGACGTATATTTTCGCCACAAAGGTAGCAAACCAAGGGCTTCAATTATTCGTTTGCCGAAAAAAATCTTAATAATTTTGTGTTTTCCCCCTTTTTTCCTTAACTTTGCAACGAATTATTGCTATAAGGAAATATGTCATCAGTAGAAATCAGAAAGGTCACAGACAAGAAAGGTCTAAAGGCATTCATTGAATTACATTATGAATTGTATAAGGGCAACCAGTATGATGCCCCTAACTTGTACAGTGACGAGGTCCATACATTGAGTAAGGACAAGAATCCTGCCTTTGAGTTTTGTGAGGGAGAGTACTATCTGGCCTACAAGGAGGGTCGGTTGGTAGGTCGTGTGGCCGCTATCATCAACCATCGTTATAATGAGCAATGGAAGCGTCTGGCAGTTCGTTTCGGATGGCTTGACCTGATAGACGATGCGGAGGTGCTCCGTGCCTTGCTCGCTGCCGTCGAGGACTACGGACGCAGCAAAGGCATGAAGGAGATCATCGGTCCGCTCGGCTTCACCGACATGGATCCGGAAGGTATGCTGACTTATGGCTTCGACCAGTTGGGAACGATGGCAACGGGCTATAATTTTGCGTATTATCCCAAGCTGATGGAGCTGATGGATGGCTATGAGAAGGACAATGACTATGTGGAGTATAAGCTGTATGTGCCGAAGGAGGGCATGCCCGAGAAGTTCAGGCGTGTGGCCGAGATGACGATGAAACGGTATAATCTGCATGTGCCCAACCTGAAACGCAGCCAGGTGTTCGGCCCAGAGCAGTATGGACAGAAGGTGCTCGACGTGGTCAATAAGACCTTCGCCCATCTCTATGGCTATTCCCAGATGACCCAGCGCCAGAAAGACGAGTATGTGCAGATGTACTTCAAATTCTTCTCGATGGATATGCTCTGCGTGATTGAAGACTGGAATACGCCGGATCATGACGTGATAGGAGTGGGCATCAGCATTCCTTCCTTGACGAAGGCTTTGCAGAAGTGCCGTAAGGGTCGCTTGCTGCCTTTCGGTTGGTGGCATGTCATCCGGGCGCTGAAGTTCCACAAGACGGATGTCGTGGATCTGCTGCTCATCGGCATCCTGCCCGAATACCGTGCCAAGGGCGCCAATGCCCTGTTGTTCTATCATCTGATACCGGTTTATCAGAAATACGGCTTCAAGTGGGGTGAGACCCATGTGGAGATGGAGACGAACAACAAGGTGCAAAGCCAGTGGGGGTATCTGGAGAACGAACAGCATAAACGCAGAAGATGTTATAAGAAGAACCTATGATAGAAGATAATAGCATAATCGGAAAAGACAGCGGACAAGTGCAGTATGATGACGAGAATATCCGTCATCTGAGTGACATGGAGCATGTGCGTACCCGACCAGGTATGTACATTGGCCGTCTGGGCGACGGATCACTGCCTGAGGATGGTATCTATGTGTTGCTGAAGGAGGTGATCGATAACTCTATCGACGAATTCAAGATGAAGGCTGGCGACCGTCTTGAGGTGACCATCGAGGACAACCTGCGTGTCTCTGTCCGTGACTATGGCCGAGGCATCCCGCAAGGAAAGATGATTGAGGCTGTATCCGTATTGAACACTGGTGGTAAGTACGACTCCAAGGCCTTCAAGAAGTCGGTGGGTCTCAACGGTGTGGGTGTGAAGGCCGTCAATGCCCTGAGTTCCCATTTCGAAGTACGCAGCTATCGCGACGGAAAGGTCCGTAAGGCTACCTTTGAGAAAGGTGAGATGACCAGTGACGTCACGGAGGATTCCCAGGATGAAAATGGAACCTTCATCTTCTTCGAACCCGACGACACACTCTTCCTCAACTATAAGTTCCAGGACGATATCGTGGAGAATATGCTCCGTAACTATACCTATCTGAATACGGGCCTTGCCATCATGTATAACGATAGGCGCATCCTTTCCCGTCATGGACTGGAAGACCTGCTGAACGACTGTATGACCAATGACGGGCTCTATCCGATTGTCCATCTCAAGGGTGAGGATATCGAGATTGCCTTTACCCATGCCAATCAGTATGGTGAGGAATACCACTCGTTTGTGAATGGGCAGCACACTACACAGGGCGGTACCCATCAGAGCGCGTTCAAGGAGCATATCGCCCGTACCATCCGTGATTTCTTTGGCAAATACGAGTATGGTGACATCCGTACGGGTATTGTGGCGGCTATTGCCATCAATGTCGAGGAGCCGATGTTCGAAAGCCAGACGAAGATCAAGCTTGGTTCGCTGACCATGGCACCCGACGGTGTCAGCATTAATAAATATGTGGGCGACTTCATCAAACAGGAAGTTGACAACTATCTGCATATCCATAGCGATGTGGCAGAGGTTCTGGAGAATAAGATCAAGGAGAGCGAGCGTGAGCGCAAGGCGATGGCCGGCGTCACCAAACTGGCCCGTGAGCGTGCCAAGAAGGCTAACCTCCATAACCGCAAGCTCCGTGACTGTCGTATCCATTATAGTGACGTGAAAAACGACCGTAAGGAAGAATCGTGCATCTTCATCACAGAGGGTGACTCTGCCAGCGGCAGCATCACGAAGAGCCGCGACGTGAATACCCAGGCAGTGTTTTCATTGCGTGGTAAGCCGCTCAATTCCTTTGGACTCACCAAGAAGGTCGTCTATGAGAATGAAGAGTTTAACCTGCTGCAGGCTGCACTTGACATTGAGGACGGTCTTGATACCCTCAGATATAATAAGGTGATTGTGGCCACCGATGCTGATGTCGATGGCATGCACATCAGGCTGCTCATCATCACCTTCTTCCTGCAGTTCTTCCCGGAGCTTGTCAAGAAAGGGCACGTCTATGTGCTGCAGACACCGCTTTTCCGCGTCCGTAACCGCCGTTCAAAAATCAGGAACAAGAAAGTGATAGCCGAGGCCGATGCAAAAAATGACAAGAAGGGTGATTTCATCACGCGTTATTGTTATAGCGACGAGGAGCGCCTGAAGGCCATCGGTGAACTTGGTCCCGATCCTGAGATCACCCGTTTCAAGGGGCTTGGTGAGATCTCGCCTGACGAATTTGCCGGTTTCATCGGTCCTGACATTCGTCTCGAGCAGGTGACGCTTCATAAGACTGACCAGGTGCAGAAACTCCTGGAGTACTACATGGGAAAGAATACGATGGAGCGCCAGAACTTCATTATTGATAACCTGGTGGTTGAGGAAGACCGCCCAGAAGATGAGTCGTATGATTAAGAGGAACGTCCTGTTTGTGGCTGTGTTTTGCTGGTCTGTCCTGAGTACTTCTGCCCAGTTTCGGATCAATCACAGCGATGATTCTCCTATGCGAAAGCTTCAGTATGCCGAGATTGCCATTACCAATCTTTATGTGGACAGCGTCGATGAGAAGAAGCTGGTGGAGGATGCCATACGGGGTATGCTGAATAAGCTCGATCCCCATTCGAGCTATTCTACACCTAAGGAAGTGAAGGAACTCAACGAGCCGCTCAACGGCAACTTCGAGGGTATCGGTGTGCAGTTCAATATGGTTGAAGATACGTTGATGGTCATCCAACCCGTTACCAACGGCCCTTCTGAGAAGGTGGGTATCATCGCAGGCGACCGTATTGTCACAGTGAACGACACGGCCATTGCCGGTGTGAAGATGCCGAAGGAGGAGATTATGAAGCGTCTGCGTGGTCCGAAAGGCACGAAGGTCTATCTTGAGGTAGTGCGGCAGGGCATCAAGGATCGTCTGAAGTTTACCGTCGTTCGCGACAAGATCCCCTTGAAGACGGTCGATGCTGCCTATATGATACGTCCCGGTATCGGGTATATCCGTATCGGCAGTTTCGGTGCCACGACCTATGATGAGTTCATGGAGAGTCTCAACATCCTTTACAAGCAAGGCATGAAGGACATGATTCTTGACCTGCAGGAGAATGGCGGCGGCTATCTGAAGGCTGCCGTCGATGTGGCCAACGAGTTTCTTGACCGCGGAGACCTGATCGTCTATACGGAGGGACGTAAGACACCTCGCACGGAATATAATGCCGATGGTGGCGGCCACTTCCTTGAAGGCAAGGTCGTTGTATTGGTCGATGGCTATACGGCCTCTGCTGCAGAGATTGTCACCGGTGCCATTCAGGATCAGGACAGAGGCATCGTCATCGGGCGCCGTACTTTTGGTAAGGGACTCGTCCAGCGCCCTATCGATCTGCCCGACGGTTCGATGATCCGCCTTACCATTGCCCATTATTTCACACCTTCAGGCCGTTGCATCCAGAAGCCTTATACGAAGGGTGGCAATAAAGACTATGCGATGGATATGCTGAACCGACTGAAAAGTGGGGAGCTCACCAATGCCGATAGCGTGCATTTTGCCGATTCCCTGAAGTATGAGACGCTTCGCGAGCATCGCACCGTCTACGGCGGTGGCGGTATCATGCCCGATGTCTATGTACCGCTCGATACTACGGTCTATACCCGGTTCCACCGTGAACTGGCTGCGAAGAGCATCATCATCCAGCAGAACCTGCGTTTTGTGGACAATCATCGCAAGGAACTGAAAGACCGCTGGACCTCGTTTGCCGACTTCAAACAGTATTTCGAAGTGCCGCAGAGCCTCGTCGACACGATTATTGCCGAAGGTGAGAAACAGAAGATCAAACCCAAGGATGAGGCTGAGCTTGAGAAGACGATTCCCTATCTGAGCTTACAACTGAAGGCACTGATAGCGCGCGATCTCTGGGACATGAGCGAATATTTCTCTGTCTTCAACGAGCGTAGTGAGATGGTCAAGCGTGCTTTAGAGGTACTTGGCAGATAGTTTACAGGATTTTCATCAGTTGACTGAGGGCTGTGACTTCAAAGGTGACAGGCTCGGGAGCCGGAAAGTCGGGGTAGCGATTGAAGTAGGCGGTGTCGAATCCCGCCAGCTTGGCACCGAGGATATCCGTATTGAAGTTGTCTCCAATCATCAGCGTCATTTCTTTCCTGGCACCCGACACTTTCAGCGCGTAATCAAAGAATTGCTGTGAAGGCTTATTGGCTCTAGCATCCTCGCTGAGGATGATGGTGTCGAAATAGTCATAGAGTCCGCAGGCCCGCAGTTTCTTGTATTGTACCTCGTGAAATCCGTTGCTGCAGATGTGCATCCGATAGCCCTTGGCCTTCAAATAGTCCATCAGTTCCTGCGCCCCTTCCACCAGACCGGGCTTGTTGGAACAGAAGTCGAGGAACACGTCACTGGCTTTCAGGCAGAAAGCTTCCGTAGGCTCCAGACCATTGCCAAAACTCAGAGGCCTACGGAAGCGCTCTACAATCAGGTAGTCACGTGTAATCTCGCCTTTCGAATAGCGCGTCCAGAGATCGATATTCGTCTTCCAGTACTCATCGTAGAAAAGATCCGGCTCGGAGAAGTACTGGCCTAACTGAAGTGCCTCGAACAGTTCTCTGAGCGCAATGACAGCATTGCCGTGGGTGTCGTAGAGCGTATCGTCGAAGTCTATGAAGAGGTCAGCGTACCGTTTCATGGGCGATGGAAGAGTTACTTTCTGCTTCTGAATGCGTCTAACTGCTTGAAACAGTGGCGGTCGATGATCTGCTCCAGTTCACGGTCAGGGTTGTTCCGGATAAAACAATTGTGGTTGAACACCATCAACTCTCCGTTCTCCGCCGTATAGGGATGCCATACGGGGAGCTCCCGGATCTGGGGATTGCCCGTCTTGGCGAACTGTGCCCACACGCTGCTCATGGTATCAGCCAGTTTCAGGTCCTCGGCAGTGGGCTGGGGCAGATCGTTCTTGGCCCGATGGAGCGTATTGAAGGAGAATTTCAGTTCGTGGCCGTGGATGGAACCATTGTTCAGCGGCGAACGCCAGGTGAACATATACATATAGGTGGGAGCCTTACGTGTCCCGGCAATCGCATCGGCCGTGATGATGGTCTTCGGACGGAAGAGCCAGTCGATACTCAGCAGGTCCTGTGGTGTATAGTCGGGATAAGCCTTGGCAAAGGCAGCGATATAGGCCTCCGTCTCGTCGCCGAAGGTAGGCTCAAGTGCCTTCTTGGCATCTGCTAATGTCAGCTCACGGTCATAATGCAGGCGTTGCAGTTCGTTGAACGTGGTGCCGATCATCACGGGAATGTGGTCGCTGATGCTGGCAAAATTGGGCTGGAAGGGCTGTTGTAGCAGGGTCTCACCGTCGGGTGTCGGACCGAAGCCCCACATCATCGGCGTGCCCGGCTTGCGGGTGCCGATGCTGGCGGCCATCGCCCGCTGTCCGGCATCGTAGAGTGTCTGATAGGGTACGTCCTTGATGCGGTCGACCTCATTTTCGCTGATGCCCAGCTCCTTCAGCACGGCGTTGCCCAACTGCTGTGTCATATCGTGGTTGTTTACGTTCAGGATGGTGCCGCTCATGATGATAGCCTTGTGGAAGAGCCCCTTTGCAGCGGGCATACACATCAGCGTACCTACCTTGCCGCCACCGCCCGACTCTCCGAAGACGGTTACGTTCTGGGGGTCGCCTCCGAAGTTGGCGATATTGTCGCGAATCCACTCCAAGGCCTGCACAACGTCAAGCATACCCACGTTGCCCGAGTATTTGTATTTGTCGGAAACAGCCGACAGGTCGAGGAAACCGAGGATATTCAGACGGTGATTGATACTGACCACCACCACATCCTTCTTAGCCAGCTGCATGCCGGGGTCCCAGGCTGACGTACCCGAGTCGAAACCGCCGCCGTGCAGCCACAGCATCACAGGCTTTCTGGCCTTCGTGTCCGTTGTCCAGACATTCAGCACGCAACAGTTCTTTTCCGACATCTCGTCCTCCGTGAGCTGCTTGCCCCATGTGGGTTGCATCGTCTGCGGCCCCCAATGGTCGCAGGCTCTCACTCCCTCCCATTTCTCAACGGGCTGTGGGGGCATCAGCCGCTCGATCTTTGCGTACGGAATACCGAGCCAGGCCATTGTGCCCTCCTGCATGGTGCCGCTCACCAATCCGGAGGTGGTGCTGATGATCTCTTCATTCTTCTCTTGTGCCGAGACTGTCAGATAGATCTCGGCGGGGGACATCCTACGGCCTTGAGGGTCGAAGACCCAGAGGCGGAGCATGCCGCCGTTGCTGTCGAAATAGCGCACCTCTATCTTGTGGAGGCCGGCCTTGAGGGCCTGCTGACTCACTTCCTCATGGGGACTTTGCGGGCGGTCGTTGTCGACGACCATGTTACCGTCGAGCTTGAGCCAGCTGCCGTCGTCGCTCATGAGCGAGAAGGTGTAGACACCGTCCTCGGGTACTTTCAGGTATCCCGTGATGATAAGGCCGATGTTACCCTTCACACCCTCAGGAATCACAACGTCGTTGATATCATAGTTTCCCTTGAATGGGCGCTGGTGGATTTCACGACAGGTCTCGCCCTGATAGTCGTGCCAGGCGGCAGTGAGTCCTGACTTTAACTTTGAACCATCTGTCTGGACGGGTTCGAGCAGTCCTTGTTTGAAGTAGTCGGCACGGATCATCTCTCCGGCGCGGCCAGAGGGCGAGAAGGTGCGGAGGATGAAGCGGGTGGTCTCGTCGAAGGTCACGGGGCCGGCATAGAGCTTTGAGTCGCGATTGGGGAACGACCCGTCTGTGGTGTAGCGCACGGTGGCCAACGGGTCGGCACAGGTGACGGCCATCCGACCCTCACGGGTGAAGGCATTCACACGGTAGACGCCGTCGAGGCTCGGTGTGCGGAAAGGCACGTTGAGCTTATGTAGCATGGCGAACTGCTGGGGCAGACGGCTGTAGAACTGGTCGTAGTCCTTCAGCTCAGGCTTTGTCCAGGCGAGTTCTGAGAGGGCGAGAATGCGGGGGAAGTACATAAAGAGCATGCGGTCGCGCGATGGGATATACTCGCACCAGAGGTTGCCCTGCACACCGATGACGTGCTGCTTCTGCTTAGCCGTCATCGTTGCGGGCTGTACGTCGTACTCATAGATACTGCGCATGCTGGTTTTCTCCTCAGCCTGCGAGAGATACATAGGCGAGCCTGGGCAGTAGATGACATCGTTGCCCTGGGCGGTAACCTGTCCGGGGGCGTCGGGCACCCATGTGCGCCACCATGTGACGGTGGCCGTTTTCGAGAGTCCGCCTTCGAGTATCTCGTCCCAGCCGATCATCTTGCGGCCGTTCTTGTTGATGAAGGCCTCCATCTGGTGGATGAACCACGATTGGAGCTCTTCCTCGTTTTTCAGGCCGTTGTCCTTGATGCGCTTCTGACAGTCGGGGCATTCCTTCCAGGTGTCCTTGCGCACCTCGTCGCCACCTATGTGTACGTATTCATAGGGGAACAGCTCGAAGACTTCGCGCCAGATGTCCTTGCAGAAGTCGAGCACTTTCTGCTTGCCCGGACAGAGTGGGGTGGTGAAGTACTTGCCCCAGCCGATGGTGTCGAAGCAGGCGAGTCCGTCGTAGTTCTCAATGGCGGAGAGGAAGTGTCCGGGCATGTCGATCTCGGGGATGATCTCGATGGCACGCTGACGGGCATAGGCCACGATGTCGCGGATCTGCTCCTGCGTGTAGTAGCCGCCATAAAGGGTGTCACCGTTCTCGACTCGCGTGTTCTTCTTCGGCACGAGCATGTCGCGGTTGTCGTCGCGGGCGGCAATCTGCCAGCAGGCAGTGTCCTGGTCGTTGTAGATGCGCCAGGCACCTTTCTCCGTCAGCTTCGGGTATTTCTTGATCTCCAATCGCCATCCCTGATCGTCTGTCAGATGCCAGTGAAAGCGGTTGAGTTTGTAGAGGGCCATTAGGTCGATGACCTCTTTCACCTCGTCGACTGTAAAGAAATGGCGCGACACGTCGAGATGGAATCCTCGCCAGCCAAACCTCGGCGCATCCGAAATGCTCACAATGGGGACAGTCCCCGTTGTGAGAACCAATTGATTGAGGGTGGCGATGGCGGAGAGAATACCACCGTAGTCGGCAGCAGTGATGTCGATGCCGCTGGCCGTAACATGGAGTTGGTAGCCGTCCTTGGCGATACCTTTCTTCAGTGAGAGACGGATGTCGCCCTGCTTACCGGCGACGGATGTCGCTTTGGCTTGGGCGAAACGCTGCAGACAGGCCTGCAGATACGCTGCGGCGGGCTTCAGGGCGGGTTGGGCGTAGACGATGGTGGGCTGAGCAGGCAAGGCATAGCAGCCTTCGCCCATCGTGATGCTCTGTGGCACTGGCACGAGGCCGACCTGAGCCTGGATGCCCAGGCTCAGGATACATATTATAAATAAGGTGGTCAGCTTCTTCATGATTGGGGGATGGGTTTAGAACTGCCAGCGGCTGGGGAGCTGACGCTCGGGCCAGAGGTGCTTGGCATACTGGTAGTTGTAGCGCTTGAAGAGGGATGTCATACGGGTAAGACGTTCCTTGAAGGCCTCATAGTCCTTGCGGTCGGGCTGTGTCCACTGTACTTCGGCGAGGGCCGACATACGTGGCAGGGCCTGATACTCGAGCAGTCCCTCAGTAAAGATGTATTCCGTCCAGAGGTTGGCTTGTGTGCCAAGGATATGTGTCTTGGCCTCGGCAGAGAGCGTGTCAGGTGCAGGCTCCAAGGAATAGACTTTCTCTACGGGGATGAAACCGCCGCAGCGCGAGGGCTCGAACTGCGCCTCCTTAGACTGCAGATAGTCGAAATAAACATGCGACGTCGGTGTCATGATGACATCGTGGCCTAACTCAGCGGCCTTTGCTCCTGGCTCAGAGCCTCGCCACGACATGATCATCGCATCCTTCGGACAACCGTCGAGAATCTCGTCCCATCCAAGGGCACGGCGCTGATGGGCTGTCAGGAAGTCGAACACCTTCTGTGTAAAGTGCGCCTGAAGTTTGTCCTTTGCGAGTCCGAGAGCCTGACACTTCGGGCAGACCTCCCATTTCACCGTCGGTGTCTCGTCGCCGCCGATGTGAATCACCTCCGAGGGGAAGATGTCCATTATCTCCGTCAGTACACCTTCCACGAACTCATATACCTTCGGATTGCCTACGCAGAGCACGTCGGTATAGACACCCCAGTAGTGGCCCACCTCGTAAGGACCGCCCGTGCAGCCGAGTTCCGGATAGCAGGCCAAAGCAGCTACCATGTGACCGGGCATGTCTATCTCAGGAATGACGGTGATGTGACGATCCTGAGCATATTTCACAATCTCACGGGCCTCCTGCTGAGTATAGAATCCACCGTGGGGGATACCGTCGTCGAGATCAGAATTCGTGCCGAGCACAGTACCGGAACGCTGTGAGCCGATCTCCGTCAGCTTTGGGTATTTCTTGATTTCGATACGCCAGCCCTGGTCATCGGTGAGGTGCCAGTGGAAGCGGTTCATGCTGTGGAGGGCGAGCAGGTCGATGAACTTCTTGACGAAGTCGACACTCCAGAAGTGGCGCGAGCAGTCGAGCATCATACCACGGTAGCCGAAGCGTGGGGCATCGGTTATGATGGTGGCCGGCATGTTGACAGCTTCGCCCGGCTTTGCGCCGTGCTTGCCGCATTTGCAGGCCAATGGCAATGATTTCCTCATTGTCTGGATGCCGTAGAACACGCCGGCAGCCGAACCTCCTTGGATGGTGATGCCCTTGGCTGTGACGGTGAGTACATAGCCTTCCTGTTGAGAAACCTTCGGATTTACAGCCAGTTCGATATACTTCTGTTTCTTCTCTTTCTTTTGGGCCAGCTGGAGCTGGATGCCTGTCACTTCCGAGATGTACTGCTGCAGGAATTCTGCCTCCTGTTGCAGTCCTTCGGCTGCCAGTATCTGTACCTCTCCGTTGAGCACGAACGGCTCACCTTTCTGCATCTCGATGCTCTGCGGAAGGGGAACCACGTCATAGTTTTGTGCCTTTGCAGGGCTGAATGATAATTGACAAATGATAAATGACATGAATATCAATTGTCTTCTGTTGATCTTAGTCATCATCTTTAAACACTAAACTCTAAACACTTAACACCTATCAAAAATGGTATTCCACAAATGCCTCCATAGCCTCGTAGCAGGCCAGTCCGAGATTGTCATAGCGCTTCGCGGTCTCACGGTTGCGATCTTCGGCACGTTGCCAGAACAGACGCTCATCGTTGCCCAGGAACGGGGCACTCTCCATCTGGCTCTGGTGGCGCAGGATGGCGTTTCGTTTCTCACGCAGTTCCTCTGGACTCATGGGTACGCACATCTCAATGTCGGCCACGTCCCACTCGGCCCAGGCACCACGATACATCCATACACGACAGTCGTTCAGCCACTCGTCACCGGCTTTCTTTACTTCGTCGATGGCTGCGAGAACGGCATCGGTACACTTACGGTGTGTGCCGTGAGGATCGGCCAGGTCGGCAGCTACATAGATCTGGTGCGGCTGGATCTCGGAGATGAGTTCGATGATGGGTGTCACGTCTCTCTCCGACATGGGGAGCTTCTCAATCTTACCACTCTCATAGAAAGGCAGGTCGAGGAAATGGATATGCTTGCTGTCGATGCCGTTGTATTCACAGGCCAGACGAGCCTCGCCCCGACGGATGAGTCCTTTCAGGCGTAGAATCTGCTGGTTGTCGAGGTCACCTTCCTTCTTGTTCCTGATAAAAGCCTTCACAGCCTGATAGCTGTGCTTGATGACCTCGTCGCTGCCGTTGGCGAAGATGGTATTGAAGCCGTTGATGAAGTGCATGAAACGGCGTACCTCCTCGTCACCTACGGCGATGTCGCCGGAGGTCTCGTAAGCCACATGCACATCGTGCTTCTGCTGCATCAGTCGACGGATGGTACCGCCCATGGAGATGACGTCATCATCGGGATGGGGTGAGAAGACGATGACGCGCTTGGGATAGGGCTTGGCGCGCTCGGGTCGCGTTGAGTCATCGACGTCGGGTTTGCCGCCGGGCCATCCGGTGATGGTGTGCTGCAGTTCGTTAAACACTTCGATGTTCACCAGACCGGCTTGGCCGTCGAACTGCTCGACGAGATACCCGAGTCCGTTGTCCACGTAATCTTTCGTGGAGAGTTTCAACAATGGTTTGCCGACCTTGTTGCAAAGGTCGATCACTTGACGCCTCAACTGATGGTCGGGCATCTGGATGTTAGCTGTCAGATTCAGATTCATAATGCTGTAGTAATAGTAGTAATCAAAAATGTTCTGCAAAGATAAACAAAAAAGCTGAAATCTTTGCGTAATTTATGAAGATTAACATAAAAAAAGTGTCAGTTACTCTTGTCTCATGGCGAGAGCCCTGTTTTCGGCGGCTTCCATCTGCTCGCGCTCGCCAGGACCTTTGTCGTTGAGTCCGCAAAGGTGCAGGATGCCGTGGATGATAACGCGATGCAATTCCTCGTCGTAGGGACGGCCATACTTGTCTGCATTGGTGAAGATGGTATCAACCGAAATGTAGATATCGCCGCTGATGGTCTTGCCCTCCGAATAGTCGAAGGTGATGATGTCTGTGTAGTAGTCGTGGCCAAGAAATTCGTTGTTCACCTCTAAGATCTTGTCATCGTTGACAAAAAGATAGCCGATTTCACCGATTTTCTTGCCGTATGACTCTGCCACCTGACGAATCCAGTTGGATGTTTGACGTTTTTTGATATTGGGGAACCTTACCCCCTCTGCCTCGTATGTAATCATAATGTTCGTTTTTTCGGTAAATAAGGACTGATGTCTACGTTGAAATGTGCCAGTTCCCTGAGAGCACTCGACGAGATGCTGGCCAGTTCAGGTTCCGTATAGAGCAGGATGGTCTCGATACCACCAAGACGGCGGTTGAAGTCAGCCTGCCACTGTTCGTATTCGAAGTCGCTGGCATTGCGCACGCCTTTTACGATGAAATGGGCATTTTCTGCCTTGGCAAAGTCCATCGCCAGTCCGTAATAGGGCTTTACCTCGATGCGCGGCTCATCAGCATAAAGGTCTTTGATGACCTGCATTCGCTGCTCGGAAGAGGGCATGTCAGGCTTATGCACATTATCACCCACTACACCGATAACCAAACGGTCGAACAGCGGCAGTGCCCGTCTCACGATCGAGTCATGTCCAATAGTAAAGGGATTAAAGCTCCCGACAAATATACCTATTCTCATCTCTTAACTCTCAACTAATCAAAAAGGTTTGGTTCCATGATGTTGCCTCCGTAAGGATTGCGGCCGAAGTGCTTATAGGCCAGTTCGGTCACCATACGGCCACGGGGTGTGCGCTTGATAAAGCCCTCCATGATGAGGAAAGGCTCATAGACCTCCTCGACGGTGCCTGCATCTTCGCCAATGGCGGTGGCAATCGTGGTGATGCCCACTGGTCCGCCACGGAACTTATCGATGATGGTCAGCAGAATCTTATTGTCGATTTCATCGAGACCGTATTGGTCGATGTTCAGGGCCGTCAGTGCCACTTTCGAGATTTTCATGTCAATCTTGCCGTTGCCTTTCACTTGGGCGAAGTCGCGCACACGGCGCAGCAGGGCATTGGCAATACGGGGCGTACCACGACTGCGGCCCGCAATCTCCTGGGCGGCATCTTCTGTGATAGGCACACCGAGGATTGACGATGAGCGTTCGATGATCTTTTGCAAGGTCTGCGGATCGTAGTATTCCAGATGCATGTTGATGCCGAATCGGGCACGGAGGGGTGCCGTCAGCAGACCGCTGCGGGTGGTGGCACCAACAAGAGTGAAGGGATTGAGGTCTATCTGGATGCTTCGTGCAGATGGTCCCTTGTCGATCATGATGTCGATGCGGTAGTCCTCCATCGCACTGTAGAGGTATTCTTCCACAACGGGCGACAGACGGTGGATCTCGTCGATGAACAGCACGTCATTCTTCTCTAATGAAGTCAGGATGCCAGCCAAGTCTCCAGGCTTGTCGAGTACAGGTCCGGAAGTGATTTTGAAGCCTACACCTAGTTCGTTGGCGATGATGTTCGACAGAGTGGTCTTGCCCAGTCCTGGAGGACCGTGCAGCAACGTATGATCGAGAGGCTCGCCGCGGTATTTGGCTGCCTCGACGAACACCTCCAGGTTCTCTACCACCTTTTTCTGTCCGCTGAAATCGCGGAAAGTCAGGGGGCGCAGGGCATTCTCAAAGTCTTTTTCGCCTTGTGAGAACCGTTCTTCACGTATGTCGAAATCCTCATCCATCATAATCTGCGTGCAAAGTTACGAAAAAACGAAGGAATAGCCAAATTTATTTGAGTTTTTCTAGCTTCAGTATTCGATTAGGCTGCTGTTCTTCACAGGATGATAGAAGGTCTTGTGTCTCCTGTCCTCCATATATCTGCGTTCGTATTCCTCCGCTGGTCCATACGAGATATCGAACTGATAGCCCAGATTCTCGAACTGACGGATGTAGTAGCCTCGGTTGTAGGCCATGGAAGGCAGGAGCATCTCATAGTAGAAACTGTCATTCTCCTTCATAAACTCTTCCAGGTCCATCAGATACTGGTGGCTCACGCAGAACACGTGACACCAGGCGAAATACAGATGCTTGAAGGGGTTGTCCTTGATGCCCTTTATGGGGTAGTGGCGACGCATATCGCCCATAACGTCGGAGGCAATATGAACGTAGTCGCACTTCAGACCGTTGATCTTCCTGACGAAGTTAGTCCAGTCACCGCACAGCACAAGGTCGCCCTCCATCACGAGGTAATGCTGGTAGGGATGCTGCTTCGAGAACTCTATCAGCGCTTTCAGCGGATTGGGCAGCCTGCGGTCGCCGCAGTAGAAAAAGTTCGGCAGTTCATTCGAGTTGAACAGATGGAAGTTCAGTTCGGGATAATCCGCAGGATCCAAGGGTTGTGTACCACAGTCATAGAGGATATAGAAATCCATCACCTCCGTGATCTGCTCTTTCAGGAATCGCAGGTAACGGATCATCGGCTCGTCCATCCTGTGCGTCACCAGAATGGTGCAGTTTTTGTGCTGTTGGCTGATCTCTGTTGTCATAATCATAAAGTTTTGGGGTTCCGATGGCAAAGGTAGGTGTTATTTTACAAATCTCCAAAAGATTCTTCTTTTTTTCTTGGCTGTTTCATAGAATTTATATATATTTGCAGGCGAAACAATAAAACTATAGGAATATGGCAACATTGACACAAGAAGAGATTGAGCAGAAGAAGCGACTGCTCAAAGAGAAAATGGATGAGATGCATGCTATCTACGTGGAACTGATGGAGGCTGGGGCATATCCCCTCGACGATGATGAGCTCGACGGCATCGCCGGTGGTGTAAGGCCTGGATCGAGTCCTGGACCGAAGCAGATTAATGGACTTAGTGGATATTCAGGTGGGGTTCACTTTCTCTGATAATCCGGATATTTAACTTTTAACGAATATTGCAACAATGACAAACGCTGAGATTGAGCAGAAGATGGCGCGGGTGGAACAGCTGGCCGAAGAAGTGAAACTACTATACGATGAGCTGGTGGAGGCAGGCGCATGGCCCGAAAACGAGGACTATTCTCCGTTGTGAGATTTAGGCGTGAAAAACATGACTGTCTCAGTAATACCATCACTATAATGCCTTAGGTAGATATTATAATCATTCCTTATCTTGAATACATGATAAGGAATATCGATGAGATCTGCCCCTTTATGATAAACACAGATAGCCAGTCTTGGATGATTTTTAAGGATGGTTTCCTTTGCTCCATCAATAGCAAAGGTCTCGCTCCCCTCTACATCCATCTTCAAAAAAGTAACAGGCGATTTCACCATATTGTCTATCCTGTCTGCATGAACCTCCAGCTCTCCATTGTCCGCAACTTTGCTTCCAGGACCCTTTGAATGAAAGTGTAAGACCCCTTTTTTGTCCGATGCCGCACATTGGTAATACTTCACTTTGTCGTATAAGATGAGTTTAAACTTGGCCAATCTCATGAAATTAGGTTCTGGTTCAAAGAAATGGATCATCTCATATTTAGGACAATGTTTGATGAATTCAACGGAGGTTTCACCATCAAATCCTCCTACGTCACAGAACACTTCACCTTCCTCCTTCAAGTGTAAGAATGGCTCAAAGTACTCTTCCTCTATTCGTGTCTCATAATCCGACATAGCAGACAAATTATAGTTGAGGCGAAAATCTATGATGTCAGAAAAAACCTTTTTGGATTCCTCGTCTGCAAGCATTCTGTAAACGGCGTCATACTCATCCCTGCGATATTGGTAAGAATCGTAGAATGTTTCCCAGTAGGGTATGGAAATCGGATATCCACTATACTTTATAAAAGAGAAGTAATCGACAATGCAAAGATCTGAATCCTTCATCATCTTTTTCACAAATGTAGGAATCGACTCAACAACACAGATTAAGACAATGGCATCCTTCTCTACTTGGCTCAGGCTATGAATCACCGGAACTTGGCAGAAGGTTTCTTGCTTGGTATATGGATTAATGAACCCCTTTACAGTCACATTTGACTTCTCAAGATGATGAAAAGCTGTTTTTGCAAAGGAGTTCGTCCCAATCAAATACTTGGGCGTTTCGTTTGGCTTGATGAGCCTATATACAATTTCAGCCGTGATTTGGCTGTCCATGTCATGAATCTTTGCCATAGGATTATAGTCGGTTTTCCGCTCAGACTATCTGACACCACCGCCGAAGCCGCCGCCTGAGAAGCCGCCTCCGCCGCCTCCCCAAGAGGTGTGTCCGCCACGACCTGAAGCACGGGCCTCGCGAGCCGCCTTTTCTGCTGTGGCACGCGACGTACTGTTATGCAGTGTCGAGTATATCATCGGCAGGGTCATGTTGTCGGCCATCTGATTAGCCACCTGATCCATGTTGAAGTACTCAGGGTTGATCTTCTTCATGTCCTTGATCACCTGGTCGGCAATGCCGAAGAGGGTGGCGTAGATCATATATTCCTTCCAGAGCGATACCTCGTTCACATGACGCTCGTCGAGCAGGGAGAACTCTTGGAGGAACTTCTTGAGACCGAACACTTGCCGCACCTCGTCGAGTCGTTCCTTGTACTGTGAGATGGAGGTTTTCGTATGGAGCGTGTTGATAAACGAGTCGGTGATGCTCTCGTTATAGCTGCTCTTCATATACGATTTCAGCTCCCTCGGTTCCAAAATGGTGTCTGAGCCTGCCGCCTCCTTGAAGATATTGTGAATCTTCCGCAGCAGCAACGGCTGATTGCCTGCGTTCGGCAGTTCGTGGATCACGAAGTTGCTTTCCGTCTTACCTTTCTGATTCATTCGCTGTTCGATGCTGATGGCACCCATGTTGATAAGCTTCAGGATACAGGCCGAGAGCAGGTTGTTGTAGTCGGTGCCCAGATATTTGTAGGCGTTGATCATGTCATTGGCCTGTTGCAGGTTGCCCTTCAACGGGATGTCACGATACCAGAGCAGGTCTTTGTTCACCTTCTTACGGGCTCTCCAGACATATACGAAATACCAGATGCCAGAGATGACGGGTACGACGAAGAGTCCCACAATCATGGCGATGAGGATCAGGATATCCTCCTTTGTCAAATCGTCGTCGCTACTGTAGTCGCTGCCCTCGAAGGCTTGCTGCTTCTTCTCCTCGAAGGTTACATTCTCCTGGACGACCGGCTCGAACAGGCCTTTGTCGAAGCGCACCATGATATAGAGTGCGCTGCGGCTCTCCATCGCTTCTGAGGTCTCGGCCACGATGCTGTCGCCTACGAAATTGATGTCACCATAGAAACGGAAACCCCAGATGCCACAGTTCTCCTCACTGAAGCGTGTGGAGTCTTCGGCAACGATGGTTACCCTGGCATATTTGGGCTTGGGCGATACGTCCTGATCGAGAAACACGTGACGGAGCGCATCGGCATCGGGGTGGGCGTGTACCATATTGGTATAGGTGTAACGGGTGATATAAGTGCGCTCCCCACTATCACCCAGTCCCCAGCAGAGTTCATAGCCCCCATGCTTGGCGACGATACCACATTTGCCCTCCTTCCAGCTGCGGCTGCGGTCGATGTCCCATCTGCCGACATTCTCAAACTCCCGTCCCGTCTCGTCGCTCACCCGCAGGTCGCGAATCTCGCTCCCGTCAGGTGTGCCCAGGCCGATATAGCATTCTGTTCCCTCCGAGTCGATCTCCATCTGGCGGGTCTCAGTGATATAGGCATCTCCCGTATGGCTCAGCACCACGCGGATGTCGAGCGAACGCAGATAGGGTCGGGCAGATAAGCTTGTTGCTGATGCTAGCAGCATCAGCAACAACAGCCAATTACTTTTTAAACGCTTCATCGAGGTTAGGATATTGTTTCTTCTCCTCGCTGTCAACTTTCAGGTAGTCCTTGACGTCGAAATGGAGCATGGAGGCCACGATGCTCGACGGCCACTGGCGCACCATACGGTTCATCTTCGTTGCTGTATCGTTGTAGATCATACGCGACATACGCACATGTTCCTCATATTCTTTCTGACCTTCCTGCGCCTTGATGTAGAGCTCACTGGCTTTCAGTTCAGGATAGCGCTCGAACACGACGTTCAGACGACCCATCAGCTGGCCGAGCAGATCCGACTGCTGATTGATGGCAGCAGGCGTATTGGCAGTGCCGGAACCACCGCCACGGGCCTCGATGGTCTTGATAATGGTCTCCGACTCATGGGCGGCATACTTTGCGGCTGTCTTCGCCATCGACAGTACGACATCAAAACGAGAGTTTAGCTGAACCTCAATCTGGCTCAAAGCGTTCTTGCACAGTTCATCAAGATTCACCAGCGAGCGCTGGGTCGAGATGAAATAACCAATGACGATAACCGCCAAGACGATAATGATAATTAATGCAGTCATAATTCTGATAATTAATGGTTCTTTGGGGGCAAAGATACAAAAAAATCATAATAAATCATGCAGAATTCATAATTATTTGTACTTTTGCACACATAAACTTAAAAATATATTGTCCTGACAATGAAAATATCATTATTTGGTACGACTGTGCTATCCTTGTTATTGTGCTTTGCCCTTGGTGGCAGGGCTTCTGCCTCAGTGACCCTTCCCATCCGGGGAAATGTGGTCAGTGCTGCCGACGGGCATATCCTCTACACAGGCCGCATCAGTTTTACCAACCCTGAGCGCCCCACGTGGAATTATCCTGGTATCCAGATCATAGCAGCCTTCGAGGGCACCTCGATCAAGATGATTGCCAAGCCCCGCAGCGGCTACTTCATGGCTCAAATCGATCAGGGCGAGCCATTCAAGGTCGCCTTCCATGGGGAGCGCGACTCAGTCGTAACTTTGGCTACAGCCCTGCCCGACGGTCGTCATCTCGTTCGCCTGATGTATGTCATCGAGGGGTTTGAATTCCGTCCTGAGTTCTGGGGCTTTGTGCTCGACAAGGGTCGTTCGCTGATCGATCCGCCTGCCCTTCCCTCCAGAAAAATCGAATTCATCGGCAATTCCATCACCTGCGGCTATGGTAACGAGGGGCTCAGGAAAGAGGATCACTTTGATTACGCTACAGAGAACCACTATTACTCATACGCCTCGATAGCTGCCCGTAGCCTGGAAGCCCAGCACTGGGTTGTCGCCCGTAGCGGCATCGGTGCTTATCGTAATTATGGTGAAGCCAAGACGGGCTCGCCCCGTTCCTGCATGTCTGTACAATATGAATATACGGGCTATGCCTACGACCTGAAGCTGCGCGAGAATCCTGGCTTCAACAGCGAGAAGTGGGACTTCAGCCGCTACCAGCCCGATGTCGTCTGCATCAACCTCGGCACCAACGACCTGTCAACCAATAATTATGACTTGGAACTTCTGAAGCAAGGCTATCAGCGGCTTCTGAAGATGGTGCGCCAGCATAATCCGAAGGCCAGGATTGTATTCCTCACGGGCTCCATGCTATACAATCAGGAACTTCAGGAGGCCAGGCTGCTGCTCGACGGGATTGTCGCTGAAGCCCAGAAGGCTGGAGACAAGGAAATCTATCGTTTCGACATGAGTCCCATCGATGGCGAGGAGTTTTATGGAAACGACTGGCATCCCAATGTTTACGAGGATGAAAAGATGGCCGCCGAGCTGACAGCCTATCTCCGTAAACTGATGAACTGGTTCTAAGCTTACTTGTTGCCTACAATCTTCGAGATGTCCATCATCATGCCGCCGTTGCCGGCCATGATCTGTGGCATCTTGCCGTCCCATTTCTCAATCATGTCCTCCTGAACAATCATGGGTGAGAGCGATGCGGCAATGGTGCGGTTATAGTAAGCCTCTGCGTCGGCCTTGATCTTCATGGCCTTTGCATTACCCTCGGCCTTGGCAACGGCAATCTTGGCGTTGGCTTCAGCCTCTTTCACCTCGTTCTCAGCCTTCAGGGCACTCTGGATGGCAGTGTTCTTGGCATCGATCATCGACAGCAGCGACGATGGCGGTGTGATCTTCGAGGTGAATTCCTCCACGAGGAAGCCCTCGGCCATCAGCGATTTCTCTAGACGGGCACGGACGTCGCGCTCGAAGTTGGCACGGTTCGACATCAGCGAGTCTGAGGTGTATTGGTTGGCGCACGTGCGGTAGGCCTCGTAGATGCAGGTGCGGATATAGCCCTCTTCCAGTTCCTTCACGCCCACACGGTACTTGGTGAAGATGTCACAGGCCTTGTCGGGGTTGATGCGATAGGCGATGGTGGGATCCATCTCAAAAAGCGAGGCATCTTTCGCATTCACCGAGAAAGTCTCATACTGCTTGCGCTGTGTGAAGGTGGGGTAGGTAAACACATTGGTAGTGATGGGGTTATAGAACACCCAACCCTTGCATGTACCCTCCACGCCGCCGTAGTCCTGTTCGTTGAGTGACCACTTGTGGAAACGGATACCCACCTCGCCCGAGTCTACCACGGTGCAGCAGGTAGCAAACAGGATCAGCACCAATGCGATGGATCCTCCGGCAATTGCCAAAATTCGATAATACTGTTTCATCATTATTTTTTTTAAAGACCTTCAATCTCATTGGAGGAAAGGCCTGTACTCTTTATTATGTCTGAGACTGCTATACCAAGCACCTTCAGCTTTTTTGCAATATCAAGCGCTTTTTCTCTTTCACCTTCTGCGCGGCCTTCTGCGAGACCTACTACACGGCCTTCTGCGCGGCCTTCAATTCTTGCAGCCTCAAAGGCATCGCTTTGAACAGCAATGGCATCCAAATGTCGCTCGTATGCCAACTGGTCAGCCCTGCTCATCTGCATATATTGTAGTTTCTCGCGGGCTGCTGCCAGTCCTGGAGTTGTCGTATTGTCCTTGATGCGCCCATTCTTAAGGTAGTCGAGCCACTCCTCGATAGGCGTTGTTGCCACATCGTTGAATTCGTTCACCCTGATCAGATAATATTCTGGGAAAACCTCTTCTGGAGTCCTCATCTTGATAATGTTGTCCTCCTTGACATTGATCTGAAGCGTATCGCCAGTATGTACTCCTACAAATGTGTTCCTTCCGTGATAGAGATAGTCGGATCCCTTGCCAAGGTCGAAATAGAGGATATTAATAGAGTACACCTTCTTCACATTACTATAACGCTGACCTAACGAGATATGCTCAGTAATAGCCTTAGCCACTCCGTAGAGAATCCGCTCCAAGTAGAAAAGCTGGGTCGTCAGTTGAACCTCGACGATGATTATCCTCCCTTCAGAGTCTTTTGCCTTAATGTCAACGCGGTTAAACATGTCATCATTTGCCTCTTGATTACCTTCGCTCTCAAGAATTTCTTCAATTGTGATTTTTTCCCCAAGCAACACGGTTATCAGGCCTTCCAACACATCAAAATTCGCCTTGTCGCGAAGAATCCGCTTCACGGCCCAGTCGAATCGTATGTACTTCTCGTTAATCATCACTGCTCCTTTCTCTGTCTTTTCTTTGTTATTCTCCATAATACTTTGATTTTTTGATTAAACCGCTGCAAAGGTAAGACAAATTCCTGAAACAACCAAATGATTTCAAAGAAAAAATGAATTCACTCCTATGTGATATCTATCATTCACTTTACTTTTATTGCCTTTAAATCTATGAAATAATAATGTACGCCTGCAATAAAGTATTCTCCCCTGAATTCATAAGGGTAAATATCACCTTCGATACTGACTTTGAGTCCTTCCTTCTTGAATTCGTTAGGAAATGAAACTGGATAGTATACCTCCGTGATTTCATGGGTACTCCCGGGCTCCTTTGTGATATACCATCGGCGCTCGCCACGTGCAGTACCCCATTCACCTTTACTATCACCATGATACCCCACAGTTCCTACACATGTTCTTGTGCCTATCAAATCTTCAGCACTAAGCTTCACCTCATCATCATCGTCACTGCTACAGCTGACCATTCCTGATATTACCAGAAACAGGGCACTCATCCATAAAATCAGATTCTTTTTCATCTTACAATAGTTTTTAGTTCCTACTATATATATAGGTTCCGAAGCGCCGCATGAACAGGCGGTCACAGTACATACCTGAGCTGTTGAAATACCCGCTGATGGAGTCACCCTGTTTCATCGGGAACCGCAGCCACTCCTCCGGCATGTCATAGCTGACACGCGACAGATAGTCGTGCATGGCCATCACCTGCTGGCCTTTCTCCGTTTGCTTATAGACCACGCGGGCACAGAGTTCCCTGGCGATAATGGTATCCTTCTGTTCAGAATACCTTGTTTTGAACTCCTTGTCGTAAGTCTTGATACCCTTCAAGTTCCACACATGGTCCTTCCCCTGGATATCAAATACACCGAAGTCCAGTTTCCGCTGCTCCAGCGAATCCTCACCATATACTCTGTTCTGCACATGATTGATTTCCTGTGCTGATGCTAACTGACTGAACAAAGCCAACATGCTGGCTATTACGATTATCAAAACAGCTGAGCTGATTCTTTTCTTTATAACCTGATTCATATATCTGTGAAACATATAAAATAACAAATCATAACTATTCGTCAATAATTACAGTATATTCTCTAATAACTTCACCCTCACCAGAATCTACCTGAGGTATTATCCTGACATACTGAATGGAGAATTGACCACCCTGCTTTATGATAACCCTATACGCCAATCGGCGTACATTGTCTCCATCACCCCAATCAAGGGTTTTATTCGTTTTTAGGGAAACAGTATCCCATCTGTTACAGGCACTAAGGAATTCTTTTTTATAACTACCAAAGGAAGATTTTGAGTAAAGTCTAACAGAGTCACATAACTCATCCTTTCCAGAGGTAATTTCCTTTCTGTAGTAAACATAAAAAAATGTATATCTGTCTGAGAAAAGAGTATCTTCATCATCACGACCGACATGACGATGAACATCAAGAAGTGTTTCGATACATACCAGATTCGTTGGAGCATAGAGGTACTGGCGAAAGAGAGCAGGCAGTATCTCGGGCAGGGACGCTATTAGGGCAGGGACTTCGACGGGCAAATTGCCGACTGCACGTTCTGCCACATGACATATATCGCTCTGGCTCTTGGCAAGCGTCTCAACGACTACGAAACGATGGGCGCGCTGTTCGAGCAGCAGCGGGCAGACTTGATGGCGCTCACACTTTGGCAACGACTGCTGGCTATCCTCAAGCGTTTATTGGAAGTATTGGCCGACATGTTGGGGGTGAACTATGAGGAACTCTCCGCAAGTATTGTACGAAGCGAGAAAATGCTGGAGAAGTACATCGTCATGGCTGAAGCATTAGAAGAAGTTGAAGATGCTGCGTAATATGAGACAAATTGAAAATCAAATATTTAGACCACTCGCAAAGGGTGGGAAACTTTAGTTACTGATTATTATAAAAATTCTTATTATCCATTTCACAAATACTATTAAATCTATTGGCAAAGGTACTCATAATTCCCCGTTTTTTCGTAAATTTGCAGCCATATTTAACAAATAAATGAAATTGGAGCGTTGAATATGGCTTACACAGGACGTTTTGGACAGTCTGACGATTTCCGTCGTGAGGAGCTGATACGAGTGATAGAGCACTCTGTTGAGAATCTAACATTGCAGGAGTTGGAGGCTCTGTATTATGATATGTCGACGAAAAATTATATAAACGAATGAACCTCCCCAAGTTTGTCATCACAATGGAAGGCTACTTTCGCCTTGGTATGGTCAATCAGCATAAACACTTGCTGAAGCCGGGTGACCAGTGTATTGGCGGTGGCTATTATGTGTTTGATTTCGTTTCAAATCGCATCATCCTTGACAGAGAATCATACGACTTTGGTCGTCCTAAGTGGCATCTGTTGGAAGTGTTGAAAGTGCCGTCCACCTATCGTGGTCTTCGGATTGTGTACAAGTATGATGATGGTTTCCACGATGACTTTAATGTCTGCGAGGAACTGAAAATAGAATATTATGACTAAGCCATATAGCAAGGAGACGTTTTTTTGTTATTCGATATTCTCAAACTTAAAGTCAGTCCAATCGAAATCAGCGTGGCTGATAATGTTTGAAAGCGTGTGGGCAAAGATGCCGATGTGAACACCACAGAAGCCACCGATGGTCTCAGTGCTCAGATAACGATAGTCCATGCGGGCAAGATGCGTGAAGAACTCACCATCTGTGGAGTAGTACAGATGATAGAACTGCTTATCGGCGGTGATGCGCAGATAGACAATGCCTTCGTTGGCTTCGCTTTCGTCCGTCACGACTCGGCCATCCAAAGGAATCTCTTTTTCAATATGCTCCATCTCACCGATGCGGATCTTGGCCTGCAGATAGCGCTTGCCATTACGTACAACCACTTGCACGTCATAATGATTATGATGAGCAGCATAGGCCGTGATACCTGCCACACCACCATCCTTCAGCCCTGTCACATCTACCTTGGTAGTTGCTGTAAAGTTCGTTTCTGACTGGCGATGGCCTATAAAGGTGGGATTTCCTTTTTCATCGAGTGTTATGGTAGAGGTCTTCAGCCTGAGCCATCCCTTGCGGGCTGTCAGCGAATAGTTGTCCTTTTGTGGCATGTTCAGGTGGCTCCAATAGAGCGAGAGTTTATCGCCCTCAAATTCATCTTTAGTTGGCTCCAAAGGCATGGGCACTTGTGGCAGCGTCTGACATTGCATATCCAGTTGCAGGGTTCCATCACCATTGACTACAGGCCATTCACCCATTTCCCAAGTGACAGGAGCGAGGAAGGTCTCACGACCCATCACGTGCTGCAGATAGCCATGCGTGCGATAGCCGAGACAGATCATCCACCACGAGCCGTCTGGAGCCTGTACTAAGTCGGCATGTCCAAGTCCTTGAATCTGACTGTTCTGCATCTTCATGCTGAAATGCGAGAGGATAGGGTTGGCTGGATTTGACTCGTAGGGACCGAACAGACTCTTGCTACGCAGGATATTCACATGATGACCATGCTCTGTGCCACCCTCTGCCAGCAACAAATAGTAATAGTCGTCCTTCTTATAGATATGTGGTCCTTCGGGATAACGCCCGCCAAGACCAACGCCCAGGTGATGGATCTTACCTAGCTGCTTGCCGGTCTTCACATCAATCTCGCAGATCTTGATGTCGCCCTCTTTCCACAGGAAATAGCACTTGCCATTGTCGAAGAATAGGGTAGGGTCGCAGCTGCCTACACAGAAGTCGATGTAGATGGGATCAGACCATTCGTCATTCGGATCGTCGGTATAGACGTAGAAATGCTTGCGCGAGGGGAACACCGTCGTCACCATATAGAAACGACCTTCGTGATAGCGGATGGTGGGGGCATAGATGCCCGTCTGCTCGTCCATTCCCTCGATCCTGACCTGTGAATCGCGGGTAAGACAGGCACCCACCTGTTCCCAATGAATCAGGTCCTTACTATGGAAGACAGGCACGCCAGGATAATACTGGAACGTGCTGTTCACTAGGTAGAAGTCATCCCCTGCACGACACACTGAGGGGTCGGCATGAAAGCCAGGGAGTACAGGATTCTTAAATCCCTGTGCCCATCCTGTCAATGTCAGCAAAAACAAAGCCGCAGTTAATATGAGCCTTTTCATTCTATGTGTTTGTAATTATTTTGCCGCAAATATACGAATAATCCTCCATACTATCGTAATACGGAGAAATCTTTTGGGATATTTTATGACTTCATTTGTTGTTTATTTGATGGAAAAATTGTAAATTTGTAGCCAAATTATAAATGGAATGATTATGAAGAGGTTATTGACAACATATATCATGTGCAGTCTGATGATGGGCATGGCGAATGGCCAGCAGAAGTCCAACATTGTTAACACGCCCTGCGGTCCTGTGCCGACGGAGAATCAGTTGTGGTGGCAGGATATGGAAATGTATGCCTTCATCCACTATTCGCTGAACACATACACCGACCAGGAATGGGGTTTTGGCAACGAGGCGCTGGAACTGTTTACCCCCTCTGACCTAGATTGCCGGCAGTGGGCACGCGTCTGTAAGCAGGCGGGTATGAAAGGCATCATCTTTACGGCCAAGCACCACTGTGGTTTTTGTATGTGGCCCTCGAAATATACGGAGTACTCGGTGAAGAATACACCTTGGAAGCAGGGCAAAGGCGATGTGGTTCGCGAATTGGCTGATGCCTGTCGTGAGGAGGGGTTGAAATTCGCCGTCTATCTCTCACCTTGGGACAGAAATCATCCTGAATATGGACGACCAGGATACGTCACCTATTTCCGAAACCAACTGCGCGAACTGCTGACCAACTATGGCGACATCTTTGAGGTGTGGTTCGACGGTGCCAATGGTGGTGACGGCTGGTATGGTGGTGCCAACGAGACGCGCAAAATAGACCGAACGACCTACTACGAATGGCCCGAGACTTATCGTATGATACGCGAGTTGCAGCCACAATGTCTCATCTGGAACGATGGTAGCGATCGTGGCGACCTGCGCTGGGTGGGTACTGAGGCTGGCAATGTGGGCGAGACCAACTGGAGTTTGTTGAACAAAGAGGGTGATGTGCCTTACGAGCAGTTGCACTATGGCCTTGAGAATGGCGATTCGTGGGTGCCAGGTGAGACCAACACGAGCATCCGTCCAGGCTGGTTCTACCATGATACGGAGAACGATCATGTGAAGAGCCTCTCGAAACTGATGGACACCTATTATAAATCTGTCGGACGCAACTCAACGCTGCTGTTGAATTTTCCCATCGCTCCAAATGGTCGCATCCATCCTACGGACAGTCTGCGAGGCATCGCCTTCAACAAAATGATTCAAGAGGTGTTCAAGACAGACCTTACCCAAGATGCGAAGAAAATGACGCAGGGCTCAGAGACCATCATCACCTTCGAGCAGCCTACAACTTTCAATCGTTTTGTAGTTGAGGAGGACATCCGCTATGGTCAGCGCGTGAAGAAATTCGCATTGGAGGCTGAGGTTAATGGGCTGTGGGTGCCTTTAAGAGATGAACTCGTAGAGGGTTCAGATGGCCTAACCACCATCGGTCACCGTCGTATTATCTGCTTCCCCACCATTACCGCAACCTGTCTGCGCTTTGCGATACAAGATGCAAAGTGCGAACCAATGATTAAACGCACCTCCATCTACTTAGCTCCTGAGTTGACAGATGATATCCCATACGCGGGCGAGAAGAAGTCGTCGGCGCTGCATTATTTCTTCAGCAGTCCCAAGCAGATGATGATTGACTGGGACACAGAACAGACCGTCACTTCGTTCCGCTATTTGCCTCCGCAGAATTCCAAGGAAGGTATCGTTACTCACTTCAGCCTCTGGGCATCCACTGATTGGGCGAACTGGACGAAGGTGGCCTCGGGCGAATTCTCGAACATCGTGAATAATCCTATTTGGCAGACCATCAAATTTGAACCCGTCAAGGCAAAAATACTCCGACTGGATGCTGACCGCCTCGCTGATGGCGACCGCATGGCTTTCGACGATTTTGAAATAGTAACAAAATAAAGACGATGAAAAAGATATTGGCTTTAGTAGCCTTGGCGTGCTACCGAGCCTACTCACGCTCGGCAAAACAGATGCCCGCATTGTTTTGCTCTTGCTTAATCGCAGCCTTGATGCTGAGTATCACAGCACAAGCTCAAACGCATGACTGGGAGAATCCTGCTGTACTGGGTATTAACAAACTGCCTTATCATGCCACGTTGCAACTACCATCGAAATGGAAAGATACTGAATGTCTATGCCCGTCTGCGTCAGGACACACCTTGGGCACAGGCTGACTATACCATCGCCCGTGAACAATTCATCTTGAAGCCCGAGGAATTCTGGTCAGCCTTTGGTGGCACACCAGCGAAAGTGCAAAAGACGGCCAAAGGTCTCGTGGCCTACACCGACCGTGGGACTGTTACGATTAACAGTTCAGGTGCGCTCGTCAGTTGGATAGTGGATGGCGAGGAGGTGCTCACAAGTCCGTTGGAGCCCTACTTCTGGAAACCGGAAAACGACAATCAGCATGCAGCCCGTTTTGCCCAGCGCTTAGGTGTCTGGCGCGATGCCGTTGCCAAACGTACCAATAAGTCGTTCCGCACAGAGACCAGCGACGACGGTCTGAAGATTATCAGTGAGACAACGCTTCCTGTTGGGGCAGACTTGACCATCATCTACACGATTATCCAAGATGGCCGTATCAGGGTGGATATGGATTATCACCCTACAGCTACCGATATTCCCCTACTGCCTAAGTTTGGCATGCGCATGCGACTGCCTGCAGATTATACGGCGATAGAATATTATGGTCGTGGCCCGTGGGAGAACTACCCTGATCGTAAGCGCAGTACCTTTGTAGGAAGATACAAGATGCCTTTAAGTGAGTTTGAAACGGAATACATCCATCCGCAGGATAACGGTTGTCGCACGGATGTGCGTTGGCTCAAGATTGGTAACGGTCAAAAGACCCTCCGCATTGATGACCTAAACCCGCTCTGCATCCGTGCCTGGGACTATGGTGAAGAGGATTTGGAAGTCGCCAAGCATCCCCATGAAGTCCAGCGCGGTCGCTTTGTCAATCTGAATATCGACCTGAATGTTCATGGTGTGGGTGGTATCGATACATGGGGCCAGCGCACGCTACCTCAGTATACCATCGATGCTAATAAGCCCTATCATTACACCTTTCTTCTCGATTGGGAATAGAAGTAAAATCCTCCATATTCTCATTCTTCAATTTTAAGTGTCATTCTAATGTGGGGAATGCCGTCGAGCATGAATGTATCGGAGGATTGTCTGAATCCTACGCTTTCATAGAATCCTTTGGCATACTCTTGTGCCTCAATATCTATGTGCTTTGCACCGAAGTTCTCTTTTGCTGCATCAATGGCGTGAAGCATGATTTGCTTGCCATAGCCTTTGCCTCGTTCGGTAGTGATGACTCTTCCGATGGAGATTTCCTGCATGTGAGTACCTGCCGGACATACACGAGCCAAGGCAACTACCTTGCCTGCAATGGTCAGCCATAGATGAATGGACTTCTGATCATCATAGTCCATATCCTGATAGACACAATTCTGCTCGACCACAAACACTTCACTACGAACTTTCAACAGTTCGTATAGTTCGTCTACTGTCAATTCCTGAAATGATTTCTGATGAAGTATTGGCTTTTTATTGAGTTTCTGATAGGCGAGGCGTTCATCTCCATTGACAAGGTAGATAATACCACAATAGGTAAAGCCGTGTTTCTCAATGTTGTGCTGCATGATACGGTTATCTTTATGGGTATCGATGCGGATGTTTGAATCGTGGGAGAAACAGAAGTCCATGATGGTGCTGAAAATGCCATGAGCCTCAGGATAACTGGCGATACGATGGATAACATGATAGGGCAGGGTGTCGTCTAACCACTCACCATTGTATATCTTTGAATAGGTAGGCTCAGGAGAGGGTAGGAAGGCAAAATAGGCGACGATGCGCCCAGTATCTTCAATGACATAGCCACCATGCTTCTCCATATCGCTGAAGATGACAGACTCAGACGGGTAGCCGTCTCCCCATTGGTACATGTTGCCAGAAGACCGCATAATCTTCTTTGCAGCCTCCATTACCTGCATGACATCGGTAATGTCTATCGGCTTTGTCTCTCTGATAATCCTTTTCATATTACAAATCTAACGGCAAAGATAGTGATAATTACTGAATTATCATTATCATTGCAGTCATATTTAACAATAGTTGTTTTTCGTCACGACTCGACCATCAGGGTCAGGTACAATATCTTCGCCGTCATAATGGCGATCAGAGTCATCAGGGCCGCCATGCCCGCATCAGCGTTGGAGAATGGAAGATTCTCCACATCCAACTCTACGAATACAAATAAAGTAATTCTTTTTTCGTTCAGAGAAAAATAAATTCTGCTCGTAATATTTGTAACGAAAGGAATAGATATGCTATTGACGGGGTGGAAAGTCGTGTTTTGCCTTTATTTTAGACAGAATTGCGTTCGCCCGGCCAAAAAAGACGCTTTGCTTGCAAAGAATTATCAAAATCCGTTGTTTTTTCAAGCTTTTTTTGTATCTTTGCAGCCGAGAAAAGTCAAACAAAGCATTGATTCTATGGATACAAATCCCAGGAAATGGCTGCGGCCAGTGATCATCGGCGCGCTGACGGTAGCGGTAGTGCTGCTGGCGGTGGCGCTGAACTACGCAGTTCGGGCAGAGCGCAATGCGCGCTACGTCGGTATGATGAACGTGGTGGAGGAGAAACTGTCGAAGACCATCAGGGGCGTGGAGATGAACGCGGAGAACGTGTTCGACGAGGTGAGGAAGCACATGGAGTCGCCGCAGGCTGTCATCGAGGCCCTCGGCAGCAAGACCAGCCTAAACCCCGACGTCATCGGCTACTTCGCGGCCTTCGTGCCCAACTACTTCCCGCAGGAGGGCCGGTGGTTCCAGCCTTACGTGCACCAAGGCGACTCGACGGAGTTCGTGCTGACGCTCGTGGGCTCGGCGCGCCACGACTATACCACATCGACATGGTACGTACAAGGCATAAAAGAGAAGGAGAGTTTCTGGTCGGAGCCGTATTATTACGAGGATGACCTGAACGTGACCAGCGGCTACTACATGACGTTTGCCACGCCCATTTTCGACGCGCAGGGCTGCTTGGCATGCGTCTGCGGAGCCGACATGACGCAGGAGTGGATGATAGACCAGTTGCGGCAGATAGAGGACGAGGTGAGGAACGATGAGCTGATGAACAGCTATCGGTTGGCTGGGAATGACGATTTCTTCATCGTCATCCTGAACGACGATGGCACCAGCTTCGCCCACCCCAACGGAGATATCGTCACCATGAGCGACGAGGCATTCGTCGCCAGCTTGAAGAATCACCAACGCGGCGTGACCGAACTGGAGGTGAACGGCGTGCCGTCGCGTGTCTATTACACCCCGCTGAAGCGCACCCACTGGTCGGTGGCCATTGTCGTAAAGAAATGAAGAAAAAGGTATTCATCGTACTGACGGTCGTCATGACGACGCTGGCCGCAGGGGCGCAGACATCGGGTGCCGACGGCGACGACCACATCGCGCAGCTGGAGAAGGAGATGTACCGCTACTACAGCTCAAGCGCGATCGACAGTTTCATGCTCATCACCGACCAGCTGATAGAAGCGTGTCGCAAGGCCGGACCCAGTCAGGAGCGACTGTTCTACAAGGCGTGGTCGAACCAGGCCATCTACAGCTTCAACAGGGTGAACCGCACGCGCGGTCTGGAGCAGGCTCAACAGATTCACGACTACGCCTACCAACACGATAGCAAGTTCGGACTCTACACGTCCACGTACGCTCTGGCCACCATGTCGTCGACCCTGCGTCACTTCGCCCAGGCCGAGCATGAGTTCACTGAGGCCATCAACTACCAACACCGTTTCTTCCCCGACGAGAGCGCCGCTGCCCCCTACCTCGGAATTGCTAAAATCTACGTCAATCTGAAGAAACCCGAGAAGGTGCTCGACTGCGCCCGCAAGGCACTGGCCGAGCCCAACGTCATTATGCAGCACAAGCTATCAGCGTGGAGTCATATCTGCATTGCGTACAACGACGAAAAGTACAGCCGTGATGACTTCAACCGCGCCTATGCCGAGCGAGAGAAACTAAAGCACGACATTGGGCACGACGACAACTTCGGCCCCGTCGTCAACTTCTACCACGCCATGAAGAATGGCCGCTATGCCGAGGCCCTTGACATCGCCACCAACATCCAGGGCGGCGCCGACCGTCTGGGATTTATATCCGAAGCCTATGCCAATCTCGGCGACTACCGACAGGCCTACCTCTACCAGGTGCGCCACAAGGAATATCGCGACTCTGTCAACACTGCCGAGGTGCAGAAGATGTCCTACGAGTATGCTGCACAGATTGACGTGACACGGGCGGAAAACGAGGCCAAAGACCTGCGTCTCTCCAAGTTGGACTTGCAGATACAGGCCACCTTGGTCATCATTCTCATCACCCTCGCCTTCTTCATCTTCTACTATTTCCGCCGCCGCAAGCAGATGCGGGAACTACGCCACGCCTACAACCAACTGGCCGACACGACCATCGCCAAGGAGCGCATCGACAGCGAACTGAGTATCGCACGCGAAATCCAGATGTCGATGGTGCCCCGCACTTTCCCTGCATTCCCCGACCGCCGCGACATCGACCTTCATGCCACCATCATACCCGCCAGGCAGGTGGGTGGCGACCTCTATGACTTCTTCCTACAGGATGACCGTCTCTGCTTCTGCGTGGGCGACGTCAGCGGCAAGGGCATCCCCGCTTCGCTCACCATGGCCGTCGCCGTCAACCTGTTCCGAACCGTCGCCAAGGAGGGCTTTCCACCAGAGGTCATTGCCGCCAAGCTGAACGAAACAATGTCTGCCAACAACGAGAATGCCGTCTTCGTCACCATGTTCATCGGCATCATCGACCTCAAGACCGGCAACCTCGACTACTGCAACTGCGGCCACAACCCGCCCGTCTACGGCGAGAGGCGCATGCATACCACGCAGACTGTCTTCCGCCTCCTCGACATCGAGTCGAACGTTCCCATCGGACTCTGGCCAGACTATACCTTCGTCGGAGGTCACCTCAGCGACATCCGCAGCAGTTTGCTCTTCGTCTACACCGACGGTGTCAACGAGGCCGAGAACCGTATGCAGGAGCAGTTCGGCGAGAAGCGCATGCTCCGCGTACTCCGCGAGTCAACACAACCCTTCGGTGAGCGCACCCCCAAGACCCGATCCCACTTCCTCATAGACGAAATGAAATACGCCCTCGACGCATTCGTCGACGGCGCCGAGCAGAGCGACGACCTCACCATGCTGTGTGTCAGTATAAAATAGTGGTGAGCACTAAGAATTAGGCGTGATTCTCACAGGGAATCCAGAGCCAGAAGGTAGAGCCTCGGTTTTCACCACCGCTGATGACGCCGATGTCGCCTCCACAACTTTCAGCAATCGACTTACAAATGGCCAGTCCCACGCCGGTGCCCTGTACGAACTCGTTGAGTTTGACGAAGCGGTCGAAGACGATCTTTTGCTTGTCCTTAGGGATGCCGATGCCGGTGTCCTCACAGTAGAGGTACATGCCGTGCTTCTCGTAGCGGTAGCCCAGTCGGACGTGGCCCTGTTCGGTGAACTTCACGGCGTTGGTGACGAAGTTGGTGAGCACCTGTTGGATGCGCTCGAAGTCGAGTGTGGTGACGAAGGTGTCGTAGGGATTCTCCTTGATGAATTTCAGTTCCTTGCTTTGTACGCGCTGCTGGAGAGTCAGGCAGATGTCGTCGAAGGCGGTGGCGAAGTCGATGGTCTCGGGCTTGATGGTGAGCGTGCCGCCGCTGATGGACGAGGCCTCGATGATGTCGTTGATGAGTCGCTGCAGCATGTCGCTGGAGTTGCGGATGATGCGGACGTACTCGCCGCGCTCAGGATTGTCGCCTAGCGTGTCGAGGACGCTGGTGAATCCGGCGATGGCGTTCAGTGGCGTGCGCAACTCGTGGGTCATCGACGCCATGAAGCCGCTCTTCAGCCTGACGCTCTCATCGGCCAGCGTGGTGACGGCCTGCAACTGTCGGCGGGCCTCCTCGAGCTTGGCATTGTCGACAACGATGCGCATTCTGCCGTCGTCACCCTGCTCTAAGTGGCGGTCGCTATGTTCCAGGAGGAAGGCCAGAGTCTGCTTCTTGCGCTCAATATCGGTCTTGATGGCATGCACCTCCTTGTCGTGCAGATGGCGGTCGTGGTCGCGGTTGCGGTCGTCGGTGACGTCGAGCGTGGTGATGAAGTAGTTGCAGGTCTCGCCCTCGCTGTTGAACAGCGGCAGGATGTAGAACTCAATATAGCGGTTGATGCCCATCTCGGGATAGTCCATGTGCTGGCAGATGAGCATGTCGTTGCGGCTGTCGGGCGAATAGATGTTGCGGAACAGCGGAACATCAAACATGCAGACAGTCTCCCAGAATCGTTTGTTCTCGGGGTGCTCGTCGGTCATGCCGCAGAGTTGCCGCATGTTGTCGTTGAGGTCGATGAGCCAGCCGTCCTTGTCGTAGAACGACATGGCGATGAATGGGATGTTCGACAGTTGCTCGTACTTCTTGACGAGTTCGCGCTCAGCCTTGTTCTCCTCAACGTCGTGGGTGACGTCGTGGATGGCGTTGACGACGTAGGCGGGATGTCCCTCGTTGTCGAGTTCCAGGATGGCGTGGCCGTGGAAGTTGAGCCAATGGGGGGCGTCGTCGGTGGCGCTGTTGAACAGTTTGTTCAGCACAAATTGGCGCTCACGGCCGTCGGTCAGGCGCTTCATCTTCTGGGTGAACTCTTGTTGCTGGCTGGGATGGATGTGGTTTGTGAATTCCTCTAATGTCAGGCCTTCCTTGGGAAGTATCTGGCCGTAGTTGTTGGTCATCCGGTCGTTCTTGATGTCATAGACCATGATGTTGAAGTTGCCCATGTGCAGGGCCTTGTACATCATGCCGTTCAACTCCGTCGATTTGCGGGCGGCGCTCTGCACGTGGGCCTTTGCCAGTCGCGCGAGGAAGTAGCAGAGGGCCGATAGCAGCAGCACGGCGATGATGATGTAATAGACCATCGGCGACGAGTGGTCGTGTACACGCTCGGGATGGAACCAGTGGTCCTGAATGGCAGCAATCTCTCCTCTCTGCTTCAGACGCGAGTACTGGTCGTCTATCTGCTCGATCAATTGCCGGTCGCGGCCGATGATATGGATTTCAGAGATGGGGATGCCCACGTCGTTGAGCACGATGCCCTCGAGGTTGAGTTCCTTGATTTTCCACTTCAGTGGCTCCTCGCCCCACACGTAGTATTTGTAGTCACCATTGAGCACGCCCATCAGCGCCACCTTAGGCGTCTGGAACTCCATGCGGCTGTTGCGCATCGTGTCGCCGTCCATGAAGTAGAAGGCGGAGTAGTCGCCGGGCTTGAAGACGGCACCATCGCGCTCCAACTGATTGAGCGACACCATGCCGACGGAATCGGAGCGCATGGCCACGCGGATGCGATTGTAGTTGACGATATTTTCCGAGAGGACGTAGGGTTCGCGACGGTAGCGTCGGGCATTGGCCAGGATGATGTCGGCATCGCCGCGCTCGAAGGTCTTCAAGGCGATGCTCCAGTCTTTCATCACGAACCGGCAGGGCAGGTTCAGTTCCTTCATCACAGCCTGTATCACATCGATATTGCTGCCCGAGGGCTGTCCCTTGTTGTTCAGAAACTCATAGGGCGCCTTGTCCCAGTCGCAGACAATGACGACGGGTCGCTGCTTGGTGTACGTGTCGGATAGTTGCTGTGCCATTGACCTGATGGCAGTGGCGCTGAGTAACCATATAATAATATATGTATATAGGCGTTTCATGGGCTAAGCGGTTTTCTTGCGTTTAATGACTGAGGCGTGACACGGAATCATGATGTAGATGGTGGTGCCCGACCCCTCTTCCGAACTGATCTCGAAGGTGCCTCCCATCTGGCTGACCAGCTCCTTGGTGATGGCCAGGCCCAGACCCTTCGTGTTGTGGGCGCCACCCAGTTCCTCTTCCTGGATGCGGGTAAGCTCGGCCTCGGGGATGCCCTCGCCTGTGTCGTCGACCGAGATAATCAGACGTCGGCCGATGTAGTCGTAGCGAGCCCTGACGGTACCCCGCTTCGTATGCTGCGCGGCATTGCACGTCACCTGTTCGATAGCGTGACCGAGGTTCTCGGCATCGATGTCAACGGTCAGCTGCTCGTAGGGATTCTCCACGATGTAGTGGGTGTCGTCATTCATGAACTTCATCCAGCCCGTAGCGCACTGTGACTCAAACAACTCAGCGAAGTTCTGCGGCTGCCGGTTGATTTCGACCATCCGTGCCTCCAGGCGCGACAGGTAGAGGATATTGTCGACGATGTGCAACAAGTAGTCGGCATTCTGCTGGATGACCTTGCACAGCTCCTGCTCGTTGGCCGAAAAACTGTCGTCGTTGATTTGCGCCACGTGTTCAACTACGGCACTCATCGGAGTGCGAATCTCCTGCACCATGTTCTTTACGAAACTGTTCTTTGTATTCTCCACCTCCTGCACCTTTGCAGTTTGCAGATTCATTTGACGCTCAATCCAGTCCATCTCGCTAATGTCGCGCAGCATACCGCAGTACTCCATCACCTTACTATCGTTGTCGTGGCAGGGCT
>JAEEGG010000690.1_pt1 | contig 101146 bp, 68 predicted proteins | sample 9134161 | NCBI WGS metagenome assembly JAEEGG01 (sample SAMN16246543, study PRJNA631951) | gut metagenome | biome: gut microbiome; feature: rumen; material: CR-attached | host: Bos | place: Iran: Karaj | collected 2018-10
CCCAGAGCCGGGGTCGAACCGGCACGGGTTTCCCCACTGGTGTTTGAGACCAGCGCGTCTACCGATTCCGCCATCTGGGCTGTTTGCTTTTTCTCAAATCGCGTGCAAAGGTACAACAATTTTTGGAAACCTGCAATACTTTGTCCTAAAAAAAACAAAAATTTTTGGCCATGTCATTTTTTATGCCTATCTTAGCACCGTGAAACTAACTATAATCTATATTTATGGAAAAACCCCAAAACAACTATTGTGTTATTTTGGCCGGTGGACATGGCCGGCGTCTGTGGCCTACAAGCCGTAAAGACTATCCAAAACAGTTTATTGATTTTTTCGGTACGGGGCGTACGCAGTTGCAGTCCACCTTCGACCGTATGGCGCGCATCATTCCTTCTGAGAATATTTTTGTCACCACTCGCCGTCGCTATACACAGATAGTGAAGGCACAGCTTCCTGAGCTTGATGAGGATCACATCCTCTCGGAGCCAGTGAACCGAAACACGGCTCCGTCGGTGGCGTGGGCAGGTGTGCATATACATCGTTTGTGTGACGACGCCCGTGTTATCGTGGTACCCTCCGACCAGTTCATCGTGGGCGAGGAACAGTTTGACGAGGATGTGCTTCGTGGATTAGACTTTGTGAGCAAAAACGACATTATGCTGACAATGGGTATCCGTCCCACGCGGCCAGAACCGGGCTACGGATATATTCAGATAGGCGAAGCTACGTTAGTGCCTGGCATCCACAAGGTGCAGTCGTTCACTGAGAAGCCTGAACGCGACTTTGCCCGTCTGTTTATGGAAAGCGGCGAGTTTTTCTGGAATACTGGAATGTTCCTGTCGAATGTGAACTATTTGCGTGAGTTTTTCATCTCCAACATACCCGACATCCCTGTTCGCCTGGCTCCAGTGAAGAATATGGGTTCAATGCAGGAGGAACTGGACTACGTGCAGGCTCACTTCCCCTCCTACCCAAACCTGTCGATGGACAAGGTGGCGTTAGAGATGTCGGGCAAGGCCTACGTCATGCGCTGTAACTTTGGATGGGCCGACCTGGGCACGTGGCACAGCATGTACGAGCTGATGCAGCATCAGGAGGGTGACAATGTGGTTATCGACTCGGAGGTGCTCCTGGAGAACAGCAAGGACAACATCATCAAGCTGCCCAAGGGGCATGTGGGCGTCATCAACGGTCTCGACGGATATATAGTGGCTGAGCAGGGCGACGTGCTGTTGATATGTAAGAAGGGCGACTCATCGTCACTCATCCGCAAGTACATTAACGAAGTGGCACTGCGCTACGGCGAGGATTACGTTTAGAAGGGGCTAGTGATAAGTAGAATAAAGGCTTGAGAGAAACTCAAGCCTTAAATTCGTTGTAGATTTTGTTTGCTATTTGCTGCATCTCCTCTTTCGGCAGCTGCAGTTTTTCGCGGTGGAAGTCAACGTCGCCCTCGCTGTTCATTGGAATGAGGTGTATGTGTGCGTGAGGCACCTCAAGTCCCAGCACTACCTGCGCCACTTTCTTGCAGGGGAAGGCTTTCTTGATGGCGATGGCTACGTGCTTGGCAAACTGCTGGAAGCGGCCCAGTTCGTCGTCATCCATGTCGAAGATATAGTCCACCTCGCGGCGCGGTATAACCAGTGTATGGCCAGCTACCAATGGGTTGATGTCGAGGAAGGCATAGAACTCGTCGTTCTCTGCACACTTGTAGCTGGGAATCTCGCCAGCGGCAATCTTACTGAAGATGTCCATTTTTGTATTAACGATTTATTGATTTACTATTTGCGGTTTTGCGGTAGCTATCCTACAGTGATGTTCTCAATGCGCAGTTTGATAGTGCCTCGGGGAATCTTCACTTCCACTTCGTCGCCCACCTTGTGGTTGAGCAGTCCCTGTGCGATAGGGGTCTGAATGCTAATCTTCCCCTGCCGCAGGTCTGCCTCGCTCTCGCTGACGATAGTATAGGTCATGCGGGCTTTGTTGGCCATGTTGGTCATTTCCACTTTCGAGAGTATCTGCACCGAGTCAGCGCTCAGTCGCGATGTGTCCACCACCTTGGCTTCGCTTATGGCCAGTTTCAGCTGGTTGATTTTCGACTCCAGGTGTGCCTGTGCCTCTTTGGCTGCTTCATACTCTGAGTTCTCGCTCAGGTCGCCTTTGTCGCGTGCCTCCGCGATGGCGGCCGATGCCTTGGGGCGCTCCACGCCCTCTAAGCGTTTCAGTTCGGCTATGAGTTTGTCATAGCCCTCTTGTGACATGTATGCCATTGTTATTTACAATTTACAAATTTACGATTTACGATTGTTAGCTCTTTCAGTTATTTTTGTTCAGAATTGTTCTTCGCAGTAAAAGCAAAGAATCCCGACCATTCTCCCAGGGTCGGAATCCTTGTGTGCTCCGTTGTGTTTTTCTTAAAAACGCTGCAAAGTTAGTCAATAATTATCAATTGCCCAACTTTTTGGCGTTAAAAAGTGTTTTATGTACTACCGCACGCCATACTTTGCCGTTTCACTTGGCTGTAAGTCGGGCGAATAGTTCGCGCATGCCCTCCGAGGCGCCTTTCATAATCTGCTCCACACGTTCTCCTGCGCTCACTGGCTTGGGGTCGATGAGATATATGGGCACGCCAGGCCTTACGTAGTGTACGAGTCCTGCTGCGGGATATACATTGAGCGACGTCCCTATAATAATAAAGATGTCGGCTTCTTGTGCCTCTTCGGCTGCTATAGATATATTGGGCACGGCCTCGCCGAAGAACACAATGTAGGGGCGGAGCAGCGAGCCGTCGCCAGCCTTGGTGCCAGGTGCCACTTCGCAGTTGTCGGGTGTGAGCTGCTGTATATAGCGTGGGTCGTCCACGTCGTGGCTTGAGCACACCTTCATCAGCTCGCCGTGCAGGTGCACCACATGTGTTGACCCGGCCTGCTCGTGCAGGTTGTCCACATTCTGTGTCACCACCGTCACATTATAGTACTTTTCCAGCTCGGCCACCAGCCGGTGCCCTTCGTTGGGCTTCACGCCCCAGCACTTCTTGCGCAGCATGTTGTAGAAGTTTGTTACTAAAACGGGGTCTGCCTCCCATCCCTCGTGTGTGGCCACCTGTGCCACGGGGTATTCCTCCCATAGCCCGTCAGCATCGCGGAAGGTTTTCAGTCCGCTCTCCACCGACATGCCAGCTCCTGTCAGTATAACTATTTTCTTCATGTTAGATAGGTGTTTGGGTTCTTATGCTGTTAGTTTGTCTGTCAATAAACAGTTGATAGTATCTATATAAAGATTCGTGTATTTGGCCATCAGCCCAGCGGGGCTGTTTTTATTCTACATAGCTCTGCTACAGGAGTGCAGCCATTATTGGCGTCAATGGTGTGACAAGCAGCCGCAACTCCTACTTTGCGACTGCAAATATAGCCTTTTTCCATGACACTGCCAAGCGTTTTGCCACTTTTCTTATCCTTGTCAGGAAAATCCCCCTTCATGTTTAGGGTTTTCCTTCCCTTACTTTAGGGATAATCATTTTGGCAAGCGGCGGAAAGAGGCTATCTTTGCATCGTGAACAAGAACAAAATGTAAAACCCTTTAATGGATAGGAGATACGATTATGAAGAAGATGATGACCCTGGCACTGATAATGACGATAGCCATTTCTGCCAACGCGATGAATTACGCCACTGCCAGGAACGAGGCGCTGTTTCTTTCCGACAAGATGGCATACGCCCTGAACCTGACGGACGCGCAGTATGATGCAGTCTACGAGATCAACCTCGACTACCTGATGAGCGTGAACGTTGAGAGCGAGCTCTACGGCCCGTGGTGGCACAGGAGGAATGCCGACCTGAAGTTTGTGCTCACCCCCCGCCAGTACAACACTTATGCTGCAATGTCCTACTTCTATCGTCCCTTGGGCTGGGATGGCAGGAACTGGGCGTTCCACGTCTACAGCCACTACCCCGACAGGGGCCGGTTCTACAAGGCACATCCCTCAGGCTTCAAGCACTATCGTGGCGGCAACAACCGCAAGCCTAACCACTATGCCGGCAGGCATCCGGAGCCTCGTCCTCACGGCGGTGCCCCCACCTGGCGGAATCCTGGTAGAGGCGGCCACCACGCACCTGATCCGAGGGTGGCTCACAACGCCCACGGTTCTTTCGGTCACCGCCGTTAGTTCCATAAATTCCATGATATGCCTTGAATAAAGGACCCGATGGAGAGCTCCACTTGCTGGGGCTCCCCGTTTTCTTAGCCATGCAAAATGAGCTGCGATGACGTTCATCGCAGCCCATAAAATTCTGTCGGTAGGATAGGCTTTCTTGCCGTATAGAATAAAAGCTGTCCGTTGAAGCGTCAAGCCAAAACCACATTGGCAGGTATGCCAAGCTCCTTGTACAGGTTACGCGCCTCCTTGTAATTTATTGAGCGACGGTGAATCGTTGTTTAAATCTCTCTACAGGCTGTTGATGGTTTCAATATCAAGGCCTGTGTATTTGGCTATCAATTCCGTCGGCATATTGTCGGCTTTCATTTTTAGTGCATTTTCACGACACGTCTTTTCTATTCCCTGCGCCATTCCCTGCGCCATTCCTTGTGCCATTCCCTGTGCCATTCCTTGAGCCATTCCCTGCGCCATTCCCTGTTTGAAGCCGTGACGTATGGCACCACGCTCGTTGTACACGGCATCCCAGTAGTACTCGTATGCTCTCAGCTCCTGTTCGTTGTAGGCAGACTTCTCCAGTATCTGAAGAGCCTTGGCCGTCTCAGGGTTCTCTAACAGTTCGGCGGGAGCCTCCTCGGTGTCGCGGTCTATCTCTGTGAGGAAGCGCAGCCACAACACCATCATCTTTTTCTCCTTAATGGTCTGAGGCTTGAACTTCGGCAGCTCGACGAAGATGAAGCGGAAGCCCTCGATAATGCGGTCGCTGTGCTCCACATTCACGATGGCATAGTCATGGTAGAACTCGTCGGGCCCGGCGTCGAAGCCCACATCATTGATGAGGTTCAGCGCATAGACGGGCTGAAGCAACGAGTAGTCCTCGCTTGTGCCAAGCTGCTTCACCACAGCCTTTGACGCATTGAGAATGACCCGCTGCTGAAACTCGTTGTTCCAGTTCATCTGCATCTCCACAATGAAATGACGCCCGCCGGTTTCCATACAGCGCACGTCAACGATGCTGTTCTTCTTTCCCGGATTCTCGGGTACCAGTTCCGACGTGAGGAACTTCACCTGCTCTATCCGCTTCCCCTCGTCAAGGGGCAGCAAGGCGTTGAGCAGGCTCATCACCAGGTCTTCATGCTCGCCGAACACTTTTTTGAAGGTCAGGTCGGCCTTGGGATTCAGGTATTTTCCTTTCTTTTCTTCCATCGCGCTCTTGTAATGTTTCGTTGTTGATGCTGCAAATGCCAATGTCGCTGTCTTCACGATTCTGCTGCCTGGCTACAGTTCTCCTAAACCCCAACTTCAAAATGCGGTGTTTCTTGCCGGAATCGCTCTTGAAGCCTTTGAGTTTCTGAATGCAGTCTTGAAGCACAGCATGACCGTCATGTTTTTTCTTTTGCAAAGATAGTGCTTTTTATTCAAATATCCAAAAGAATAGCCACTTTTCTTATCCTTGTCAGGAAAATCCCCCTTCATGTTTAGGGTTTTCCTTCCCTTACTTTAGGGATAATCATTTTGGCAAGCGGCAGAAAGTGGGTATCTTTGCATCGTGAACAAGAACAAAATGTAAAACCCTTTAATGAATAGGAGATACGATTATGAAGAAGATGATGACCCTGGCACTGATAATGACGATAGCCATTTCTGCCAACGCGATGAACTACGCCACTGCGAGGAACGAGGCGCTGTTTCTTTCCGACAAGATGGCATATGCCCTGAACCTGACGGACGCGCAGTATGATGCAGTCTACGAGATCAACCTCGACTACCTGATGAGCGTGAACGTTGAGAGCGATCTCTACGGCTCGTGGTGGCACAGGAGGAATGCCGACCTGAAGTATGTGCTCACCCCCCGCCAGTACAACACTTATGCTGCAATGTCCTACTTCTATCGTCCCTTGGGCTGGGATGGCAGGAACTGGGCGTTCCACGTCTACAGCCACTACCCCGACCGGGGCCGGTTCTACAAGGCACATCCCTCAGGTTTCAAGCACTATCGTGGCGGCAACAACCGCAAGCCTAACCACTATGCCGGCAGGCATCCGGAGCCTCGTCCTCACGGCAGTGCCCCCACCTGGCGGAATCCTGGGAGAGGCGGCCACCACGCACCTGATCCGAGGGTGGCTCACAACGCCCACGGTTCTTTCGGCCACCGCCGTTAGTTCCATAAATTCCATGATATGCCTTGAATAAAGGACCCGATGGGGAACTCCACTTGCTGGGGTTCCCCCGTTTCTTTTCACAGCCATGTAAAATGGGCAGCGATGAACGCGCCATCGCTGCCCACATGATGAATGGGCTGTGTTACTGCTGTCGGCTGTATGCCGGTTTGTCGGTGGTAATGTCGTGCGAGTCATCAATTCCCGTCTTTTGTTCCTCGGCTCCCTGCTGGGTAACAGTGAGGATGACTTTGTCGCCGTTCACGGCAGTAATGGTCACATTGACGCTACGCTGCTGCGTGCTGGTGTTCTCCGTTGCTCTCAGTTCTATCTTTGGCGAACCGGAGGAATAAGTGCTGATAAGCACCGTCAGCCAGTTGCTGCTGTTTTGCACGTCGTCAATCTTGCTCTTGAGGTTGGTGAGTGTCACCGTCTGCTGTGTGCCCTGCGCATCAAGCGTTGCAGACTGCTGATAGGTTTTCCCCTCATTATTGACTGGGTTAGTAGGCGTTCCGCCAACCTTGTCATCGTCACCGCCGCAGGCTGATAGTGCCAGGACAGCAAACAACGCGAATACGATTATTTTGAAGTTCTTCATACTGATTCGTTCTTTATGATGAAACATGTAATGGCCATATAATGGACTATATAATTTGTCATTAATTTCTATTTTTCTGTACTCACCTGACCACGACTTTCTGGCCGTTCCTGATGTACACACCCTTCTTGCTTGGCGTTGCGTTTTGCATGTCCGTGATACGGCGACCCTGCAGGTCGTAATAGCAGTCAGTGGTCGATGGCGTTTGGTCAATAGATTCAATGTCTAAGCTTTCGCCCTCGATGGTGAAGCCCGCAGCGCGCGTACGAGTCCTCGGCACCACCAGCCACGCCTTGTGCCCCTCTATCTGGAATGGAGCACCGTTCTCTGTGCCCCAGTACCAGCCGAACACATTGTCCCACTTCGTGCCCGTCGGCCCATAGCTCAGCTTGTAGTGGTAGCCGTCGCCTGTGGTCGTTGTCGCTTCATCGCTGCCCCGCAGCAGGTTCGTGCCTGTGTAGGTGGCCGTACTTTCAGTGACCGTGAGTGTGTATGTGCCTGCCTGCTTTGCGTCGCTTTCTATCATCACGGGCACACCTTTCGGCACGATATTCGTTTTGCTGCCGTTGATGATGATGATGGTCTCGTAAGTCAGCTTCCCATTGCCAGCCTCCTTCACCACTTTTGCTGACAGTCCGCTCGGTAGTTTGTAGGCCGACTCAGAGGAATAGAATGTCGCATAACCAGAAGAAGACAGAATCACATTAATGTTCTTTGGACTATTAGTTACATTTGTATTACCATTATGAGAATATATGTAATTCTGTTTGTCTGCCATTTCCAATATGCCATTGTAATTAGTCATCTTTCCATAAACAATGACATTGTCGCCTATAGCAATTTGCGGATTTCCATCTGCCCAAAGCTTGTTCTCTAAATAATAGGAACCATATACATAGAACTGGTCATTGGTTGTTCCATCGTCAGAGATATAAAATGTCGCTGTTCCATATTGAGAATTATAGAGGTATTTAATGGAAGAAATAATACCTTTTACATAATAATTTTGGCTACTTGTTTCTCCTTCATTAAGTTTACCTGCCTCATTGGTAGCAGCCACACAAGTAAATGGACTAGCAAATGATCCATCACCAGTAGTTGAGTTTTTCTTAATGTCAATGACAGTCACATCAACCAATTCCACAATATCTTTGTAAGTTCTTCTTGGTCCTTCGACAGTAATAATGTCTCCAACCTCTATTCCCCAATCCTCAATAGAATTGTTCTTTCCAGCATTACCATTCTTGTCTTTTGTACCATATATGTAAAGATCTCCTGTTGAATCTTCCAAATACCAATTACCATATGTAGTATTCTCAATTGACTTCACTTTACCAGAGACACGATAGACCGTTCCGTCGGTTCCAGCATTTACTTCTGCACATGTAGCAATTGCATTATCTGTATCTGCACTTGTGTTTCCATTATGTGAATAGACATAATTCTGTTTGTCTGCCATTTCCAATATGCCTTTGTAATTAGCCATCTTTCCATATACAATGACATTATCGCCAACTTGAATTTGTGGATTTCCATCTACCCAAGGCTTGTTCTCTAAATAAAAGGAACCATATACATAGAACTGATTTTCTGTTGTACCATCATCGGAAATATAGAAAATCGCCGTCCCATATTGTGAATTATAAGCGTATTTAATTGAAGAAATTCTTCCTTTAACGTAATAGTTTTGAGAACTTGTTTCTCCTACACCAAGTTCTCCTGCTTTGTTTGTTGCTGCTGTTGCATTAAAGGGATTTGACAACGAACCGTCACCTGAAGCATCACTGGCATTAACTATATAAGTAACAGTTAGAACCTCGCTGCCCTCATACCCATCCTTATAGGCGATGGCTTTCAGCGTGCAGTTGCTGTTGATGGTGATGCCCGAAGAGGTGTACGGTGTGCTGCTCTTCGTTGGCTTGTCACCGTTGAGGGTGTAGTAGATGTCGCAGCCGGAAACGGTGCTGCCGTCGGCCTTGGCGGTGAGAATGACCTTTGTACCTGATGACACCCGCCCACCAGAGGGCGAGGCAGACAAAGAAAGCTGCGGGGATGGATTCCCACCTTCTTCCACATAGACATCCCATATAAGCATTAAGCTCTGATTACCATACGGCATAGAGATAAATTTGTTAGTTCCCTTTGATATTCCTTTTACATTTAGACTTCCAATACCAGAATCCTGGTCGTATTCTGATGACACTGACTCAACATGATACGGTGGTAAATCAAAAGGGCCATATCCAAAATGCATTGGCGGCTCACGCAAACCGGATGGAGTGACCTTGTACGTAAGCTTTGTTGTCTCACCCACTTTAATATAGACTTTCATGGTTCTTTCCCCATCAAGCATACGAAACGTTGGGTATTTTGCTCCAATATTGATTTCAACATCATGGTCGAGCTTTTGTATATGACCATTATATGTGTATTTCTCCACAAATCTGACTTTTACTGGAACAATATTACTAAAATAATCCAGTACAGTTATGGTGACGTCCGTAGGGTCGCTAGTATCAACATAAAGCAAATCGGCAGTACTAAGGAGATGAGCTTCGTCTACATAACCGTCACTTGCAGTTGCTGACGGCGTTTTTATGTGATATGTCTCTCCTACAAAAAGATATTCTGTTGCTGCAAATGCAGAAAAGGACAGGAAAATGCTTATGATAAAAAATAATAATCGTTTTATCATACGTTTTTAGATTTGGGAATAAGAAAAGGCGTGTAACCATCCGCAACTTGCATCCTTCTCGTGGCTACCGCCAAGCGGCCATCTGTAAATACAAGTACACACAATGATTTACGCCATGCGTGAACCTTTATGCGTCTTGTTCTCTTACAGAATGATTTGGCGGTATTCCGAGAAGGGAGAACAAGAGCTAAAAGCTCAAGTTTTAAAAAGTGTGACGGACGGGGGCGACGCGCAATTCCTATTCAGGTTAGTAAATAGGTTTTAATAGTCACTCCCTTGGGTGGGCCGCGCCTGGCGCAGCTTTGCGTTCCCGTTTTGTTATGCCGCTATGTCATAGTGGTTTGAATTATTTGGTTATACATTATTATTGGTGGTTAATTGTTTTACATCTTTCTATTCAATAGCTAAACCTGCGCACTTGTCTTTCTAAGCATATCTTCAATGGCTTTTTTCAGAGGCATCAGGTCATTGCATATTACAGAAACGATTATCTCTTCGTCAATGTTTGCGTACTCATGTGAAATGATATTTCTCAATCCATAGATGGCGTGCCATGGTATCTGAGGGTATGCCTGTTGATGAAGTCATAAAATCGTCAACAGTAGTCTTATCCACAGTCCATTCTTGTATGAGATTGATTGACTCAAGAATATCTTCAAGCCTGTCGCGAAGTGTAAACCTATTGTCAGACATATATAACATCTCTTTGAATGTTGGACTTAAATAAGGGGCGCAGAGAATCGCGGAACCTGACGAGGTCAACTTCCGTGTTAAAGAGGTGTTTCAACATTTCCCTTAATTCGTACATTAAACTCAATGTCGGTTTTTCTACCTCTACGACAATGTCAATGTCGCTATCTTCACGATTCTGCTGGCGGGCAACAGAACCGAAAATGCCCAACTTCAAAATGCCGTATTTCTTGCCGAAATCGCTTTTGAAGCTTCTGAGTTTTTGAATGCAGTCTTCAAGTACCAGCATGGTCATCGTCTTTTTTCTTTGCAAAGATAGTGCTTTTCGTTCAAACATCCAAATAAAAATCTGTTTTTCTTTTCCTGGTCAGAAAATACCCATTCATGTTTTGGAATTTGACGTTACTATGGAGTTGTGAAAATAATCTTGCCGCAGTCAACACCCCACCCCCAGCCCCTCCCCTGATAGGGGCGGGGAGAAGCGCTCCCACAGCAGCTCCCATTAGCAGGGGCGGGGAAGCCTACGGAGTTCAATACTGCGGAGATTCTACGGAGTCTAATACTGCGGAGATCCTACGGAGTCTAATACTGGGGAGGGTAGCAGTTCATGCCTCTTCACAAGGGTGATCTGTCGTTACGCGCGCGCGTAATCGCGCGCGTGAGTGATTTTTTCGTGCTACCAGTGCTACCAGTGCTACCAGCTAACGCAAACCCTAACCTTAACCTTAACGCTAACCTTAACCCTAACCTTAACCTTAACCCTAACCCTAACGCGCTACCGCTTCGTGCTACCTGTGCTACAGCTTGGTGCTACCACCCTCGTTTGTCTCATTATGTTTTCTATTTGTCTCATTGTGCATATTTGTGCGTTTTGAGTGGGTATTTATACAGGAGGGGCAGCCAAGATGGGAATGTTGGCCACTTTTCAGCAAAGAGTGGCCTCCCAGTAAAATTTGGCGGCCACTTTTTCGAAAAAATGGCCGCCAAATTTTTGTCCCAGGCCCTGGGATTTTTTCTACCTATACGCAGTTGAAAGAAATGTGCATAAATGTTTTAAAAGAAATGGGAATAATAAGAATAATATTGCCGGTAGCACGAAACGGTAGCACGATGTGGTAGTACTTGTAGTATGATGCGGTATCACCGATAGCACGATGTGGTAGCACTGGTAGCACGAAAAAAGAATTCATGCGCGCGATAATGCGCGCGCGTATGCGATGAAATGGGTGCTTAGGGGAAGCCCATGGGCCACCCTCTCAGGGGAAGCGCAGCATAGCGTGATGTTAAAAATATCCGAAACGTTTTGGCGGTTCGTTTTTTTTTTCGTAACTTTGCATGGTGAATGAAAAACTAACAACAATCTATAACTAAATAACTGCGTAATTATGAAAAAGATTCTTTTATCTCTGGCTTGCATGCTCACAGTGAGCATCGCCGCTTCAGCGTACAACACTTCAGCCTCACGTCCGCCAGCCCTTCCCCAACAGCCTTCATCAGATTGACATAGATACTGTACGACTGACTGCGAGGAATGAGGTAGCAGCCAGGATTGCCCACCAGCAGCAAGCCGTTACGCTGAAGTTTGACGATACCGATGGAATAGCAGTGACCGAGGGCGCAGCCCCGACAATGGATGTGTACACCCTCGGAGGCCAGCTGCTGAAGCGTGGCGCCACGTCGCTGGAAGGCTTGTCCAAGGGACTCTACATCGTCAATGGTCGCAAAGTGGCTATTAAGTAAAGAAAAAGTGAAAAAATACATTTAATAAAAGAAGAAGATGAAAAGGATTATGTTGACACTGGCAGCCGTTGTCTGCTGCTTAGGGACTATTGTAGCCAACCATTTACAGATTGCCGACGGCGACAGCAAAAACGGAAATAATCGTCAATGGTTCGACCTGCTGGGCCGCAGTCGGATAGACCATCGAAAAGCAGCGAATCCTCAGTGGAATGGCATCTATGTCAAAGATGGGCGAAAGGTAGTAGTCACCTCCACAGAACGTTAACGCTGAAGGTACTTATCAGCACTGCAAAAACACAAGAATTGGGGCTGGCGAGTCCTTTTACAACGAAAAAAACGGGGGCAGTCTTTACTTTTTCATTAAAACTGGTGCGTAATTCAAAAATTTTATGTAAGTTTGCACCCTCATAGTATGAAGCAGATACTCCTCATCAACGATATTGCCGGCTACGGCAAGGTGGGCATGGCGGCCATGCTGCCAGTGCTCAGCTATATGGGACTGCCTGCATTCTGCCTGCCTACGGCCTTGGTGTCGAACACGCTCGACTACGGCGAGTTCACACAAATGGACACTACCGACTACATGCGCCGCACCTTTCCCATCTGGCAGCATCTCGGGTTCCATTTCGATGCCATCAGCACTGGGCTGATGTTCAGTCGTGAGCAGGCGCAGATAGTAAAGGATTACTGCCGCGAGCAAGCTGCCATGGGCTGCACCGTGTTCGTTGACCCCGTGATGGGCGATGGCGGGCATCTGTACAATGGCATTGACCAGCGCCAGGTGGAACTGATGCGCAGTATGGTGGGCGTGGCACATCTGGCCAAGCCTAACTATACCGAGGCCTGCTTTCTCAGCGGCGTGCCCTGCCAGCGCGGCAGCATAACGGCCGACACGGCCCGCCGCCTGCTCGACAGCATACTGCTGCTGGGTGCCCATTCGGCCATCATCACTAGCTGCGTCATTGACGGCAGTAATCAGGTGTGCGGATACGATGGTGACGCTGCCCAGTACTTCTTCCATAAGTATGAGGAGATACCCGGTCAGTTTCATGGCACGGGCGACATCTTTTCTGCTGTGCTCATAGGCAGCCTGATGGGGCAGGGCAAGACACTGCCCGATGCCACGCGCCGTGCCATGGACGTGGTGAGCCAGATGATAGACCGCAACCGCGACGTTACCGACCAGAAGTGCGGCATCTTCATAGAGCGCTGTTTGGATTTATTATAAGAAACTACAACAAGGACAATAACGGGTGCACAACACCTAAATATAATTGTCCATAGATGTCTATAAACAATTAGAATATGCAAGAGACAAGACAAAACAAGATTTCGCGCCTGCTGCAGAAAGAGCTGAGCCAGATATTTCAGGAGCAGACACGTGCCATGCACGGCGTGATGGTGAGCGTGACGCAGGTGCGCGTCAGCCCCGACCTGAGTGTGTGCACTGCCTACCTCAGTCTGTTCCCCTCAGAACGTGGCGAAGAACTATTGGAGAACATTAATCGCAGCAACCAGCAGATACGCTACACCCTGGGGCAGCGTGTGCGCCATCAGTTACGCATCATACCTGAGCTGCGTTTCTTCATTGACGATTCGCTCGACTACATTGATCACATTGACGAACTGCTGAAGAAGTGACAAGACAGAACATTAAATAATTAACATAAATACATTACAACTATGAAACCTACTTTATTTCTGCTTGCTGCAGGCATGGGCAGCCGCTATGGCGGTTTGAAGCAGCTCGACGGTCTGGGCCCCAACGGCGAGACCATCATGGACTATAGTATCTATGACGCCATACAGGCTGGTTTTGGCAAGATAGTATGGGTTATCCGTAAGGACTTTGAGGAGCAGTTCCGCACACAGATTCTTGCCAAGTATGAGGGGCAGGTGGCCTGCGAGCTCTGCTTCCAGGCTCTCGACGCACTGCCTGAGGGATTCACAGTGCCCGAAGGCCGTGTGAAGCCGTGGGGCACCAATCACGCAGTGCTCATGGGCAAGGACGTCATCAAGGAGCCTTTCTGCGTCATCAACTGCGACGACTTCTACGGCCGCGATGCTTTCATGCAGATAGGCAAGTTCCTGGCTAACCTGCCCGAGGGTGCCAAGAACCAGTATGCCATGGTGGGCTTCCGCGTGTGCAACACGCTCAGCGAGAATGGAAGCGTGGCCCGTGGCGTCTGTGCCTATAATGACAAGCGCCATCTCACCGACGTGGTGGAGCGCACTGAGATTATGCGCATAGCCGACAAGGGAAATGCCATCTGCTACAAGGACGGCGAGGAGTGGTTCCCCTTAGAGGAGAACGTGCCCGTGAGCATGAACATGTGGGGCTTCACGCCCGACTACTTCGACTACTCTGAGGCCTATTTCAAGGAGTTCCTTAGCGACCCGAAGAACATGCAGAACCTGAAAGCGGAGTTCTTCATCCCCCTCATGGTGAACAAGCTCATCAACGACGGAACGGCCACCTGCGAGGTGCTCGACACCACAAGCGTTTGGTTCGGCGTCACCTATGCTGCCGACCGTCAGGCCACTGTTGAGCGCATACAGAAGTTAGTTGACGAGGGTGTCTATCCCGCAAAACTCTGGTAACTATGCCAAACCTCGTAGCCATCGTGGGCAGGCCCAACGTGGGGAAGTCCACCCTTTTCAACAGGCTGACCAAGAGCCGCCAGGCTATTGTCAGCGATGAGGCCGGCACCACTCGCGACCGCCAGTACGGCAAGTGCGATTGGTGCGGCCGCGAATTCAGCGTCGTCGACACCGGCGGCTGGGTGGTGAACAGCGATGACATATTTGAGGAGGAGATACGCAAGCAGGTAATCATCGCCACTGAGGAGGCCGATCTGGTGCTCTTCCTATGCGACATCAAGAACGGTGTCACCGATTGGGACGAGGATGTGGCGCAGATACTCAGAAAGTCGAAGTTGCCTACCTTGCTCGTGGCCAATAAAGCTGACGACGGCAAGGACCTGTACGGGCAGTATGACTTCTACAAGCTGGGACTCGGCGACCCCTACTGCATCAGCGCCGCCACCGGCAGCGGCACGGGCGACCTGCTCGACAAGGTGGTGGAGATGCTGCCCGAGAAGAAAGACGACGGGCTGGAGGAGGGCATACCGCGCTTTGCCGTGGTGGGCAGGCCCAATGCCGGCAAGTCGAGCCTCATCAACGCCTTCATAGGCGAGGAGCGCCACATCGTTACAGAAATAGCCGGCACCACGCGCGACAGCATCTACACACGCTACGATAAGTTTGGCTTCGACTTCTACCTCGTCGACACCGCCGGCATACGCCGTAAGAACAAGGTGACCGAAGACCTGGAGTTCTACAGCGTGATGCGAAGCATACGTGCCATTGAGAACAGCGACGTGTGCATACTCATGATTGATGCCACGCGCGGCATCGAGGCTCAGGACCTTAACATCTTCCAGCTCATACAGAAGAACAACAAGAGTCTGGTGGTGGTGGTGAACAAATGGGACTTGGTGGAAGACAAGAGCCAGGTGGTCATCGACACCTTTACCGAGGCCATACGAAACCGCATGGCTCCTTTCCGCGACTTTCCCATCATCTTTGCCTCGGCACTCACCAAGCAGCGCATCTTCAAGGTGCTTGAAACGGCCAAGCAGGTATACCTGAACCGTAAGCTGCGTATAGGCACCACCAAGCTCAACGAGGTGCTGCTGCCCATTATCGAGGCAACGCCGCCGCCAAGCATCAAGGGCAAGTATATTAAGATAAAGTATGTGAGTCAGGTGCCCGACACACAGATTCCCACTTTTATCTTCTATGCTAATCTGCCCCAGTATGTGAAGGAACCCTACAAGCGCTTCTTAGAGAACAAGATACGCGAAAACTGGACGCTCACGGGCTCGCCCATCAACGTCTTCATCCGGCAGAAATAACGTCAACGAGCAACGGATGAACACAGACAGGCACGGCCCCCCCTCACCCCTCCCCCCTCACCTCTCATTCCTGAGTGGCAGGTCAAGGTTAGCGTTAAGGTCAAGGTTATCGTTGACGTTGACGTTATCGTTGACGTTGACGTTATCGTTGTCGTTATCCTCCTGCTTCTCGCGCAGCAGCAATGGAGACTACGAGCCTACTGCCGAGGAGCAGGCCGCAATAGTGGCCAAGGAGTGCTACGAGGCATTGTATGCCAACCGCCCCGCCGACTTCATCAAGGGCCGGGCAGGTGTGGCTTCGATGCCGTCAGACTATTGCGAACAGCTGCTGGCAGCCTGTCGCTGCCACTTGCGGCAGGTTGACTCGCTGCGGCAGGGTGTGCGAAGCGTCAGCGTGTCGCGGGCTGAGCGCGACACCTCTCTCCATGTTGTAGAGGTGTTTCTTCTTCTCACCTATGGCGACGGCTCCCGTGAGGAGGTGGTGGTGCCCATGGTGGAGCACAATGGCCAGTGGAAAATGAAATAAGCTGGCGGATGAACACGGATAGACACGGCTATTTGTAAATCGAAAATAAGTAAATAGTAAATAATAATAAGATGTCATTGAAATGTGGTATTGTGGGCCTGCCCAACGTGGGCAAGAGCACACTGTTCAACTGCCTGTCGAGTGCTAAGGCGCAGGCAGCCAATTTCCCTTTTTGTACAATAGAACCCAATGTGGGCGTCATCACTGTGCCCGACGAGCGGCTGTCGCGTTTGGCAGAGCTGGTACATCCAGGACGCATCGTGCCTGCCACCTGTGAGATTGTCGACATAGCTGGTTTGGTGAAAGGCGCTTCTAAGGGCGAGGGATTAGGCAATAAGTTTCTGGGAAACATACGCGAGACCGACGCCATCATACATGTGCTGCGCTGCTTTGAGGACGAGAACATCACCCACGTTGACGGCACCATTGACCCCATACGCGACAAGGAGATTATTGACACCGAGCTGCAGCTGAAAGACTTGGAAACCATTGAGGGCCGCTTGGCCAAGACCGAGAAGGCCGCTGCTGCCGGCAACAAGGATGCTAAGACAGAGGTGGCTGTGCTGAAGGCATACAAGGAGGTGCTCGACCAGGGCAAGAACGCCCGTGTGGTGGAGTTTGAGACGAAGGACGAGCAGGACTGTGCTCGTAGCCTCTTTCTGCTCACTTCTAAGCCGGTGCTATACGTGTGCAACGTGGCTGAGGCTGACGCTAAGGATGGCAACGACTGGACGCGCAAGGTAGAGGAGCTGGCAAAGGAAGAGGGCGCCGAGATGATGGTCATTGCCGCGAAGACTGAGGAGGACATTGCCGAATTGGACAGCTATGAGGACAAGCAGCTCTTCCTTGAAGAGTTAGGCTTGGAAGAGAGTGGTGTCAACCGCCTCATCAAGAAGGCCTATGCCCTGCTCAACCTTGAGACCTTCATTACCGCCGGCGAGATGGAGGTGAAAGCCTGGACCTACAAGAAGGGCTGGAAGGCCCCGCAGTGTGCCGGCGTCATTCACACTGACTTCGAGAAAGGCTTTATACGTGCTGAGGTCATCAAATACGACGACTACATCAAGTATGGCTCTGAGGCCGCTGTTCGCGAAGCCGGCAAAATGGGCGTCGAGGGCAAGGACTACGTGGTGCAGGACGGCGACATCATGCACTTCCGCTTCAACGTGTAGAAATAAACGAAGACTACAATGACTGACACGATGCTATACATCACGTGGAACCCCTCGTTGGATGCTTTCCACATTGGCTCGCTCTCGTTCCGCTGGTACTCGCTATGCTGGCTCATCGGCCTGGCATTGGCCTACATCGTGGTGAAGAAGCTGTTCAAGGACCAGAAGATACCAGGCGAGAAGTTCGACCCCTTGTTCATCTACTGCTTCCTGGGCATCCTCATAGGTGCACGCCTGGGGCACTGCATCTTCTACCAGCCAGAGGATTACCTCACCAGTGTGAAGGGCTTCATAGAGATGTTGCTTCCCATACATTTCACCAGCCCCGACGGTTGGGATTGGAAGCTCACAGGCTACGAGGGGCTGGCCAGTCACGGCGGAACGTTGGGACTGATGCTGGCACTGTGGCTCTACGTCAGGCGCTTCAAGGTGCCCCTGTGGCAGGTGCTCGACAACATTGCTATAGCCACAGGCATCACCGCCTGCTTCATACGTCTGGGCAACCTGATGAACTCTGAGATCATAGGCAACGTCACCACCGTGCCCTGGGCCTTTGAGTTTGTGCAGCGCGACGGGCTGCCCCGCCACCCCGCCCAGCTCTATGAGGCACTGGCCTATCTGGCACTGTTCATCTTCATGCTCTGGCACTACAAGAAGAACCGTCTCCAGCCCCTCACCACAGGGAAAGGCACTGATGCTCCATTAGCCAAAAAGCAGCAGCAGGGCAGTGCCACCCCAACCTCACAGGGAGAGACTCGGAGAGGACTGGTGGGCACCGGCTTCTACTTTGGCCTCTGCCTGACGTGGATATTCACCTTCCGTTTCTTTGTAGAGTTCCTGAAGAAGAATCAGGTGGACTTTGAGAACAATATGCCGCTTGACATGGGACAGCTGCTCAGCATTCCCTTCGCCATTCTCGGCGCGTGGTGTATGTATCGCGCGCTGCGACGCTCGGCCTGAATGATGCCTGACAAATGATAACTGACAGAAACGATATGAGAAAAGCTATGAATACATACAGACGGATGATGATGATAGGCTTGTCATTTGTCATTTGTCATTTGTCATTTTGCCCCGCAGGGGCGCAGTCGCTCTATGAGCAGCACATGAAGTTGGGTCGCATGTTCGAGACCTGCGGCAACATCATCCTGGCCGAGCATCACTACCTGACAGCGGCCAAAGAGGTAAAGGGCACTGACAGCGAGCTGGACGCACAACTCAGCCTGGTGCGGGTGTTGTGTTTTTGTCGCCCTGTAGAGGCCCAGCAACTGAACGACCGGCTGCAGCAGGCATGCCGGGCCGACAACCGCATGCTGCAGCAACACTTGGCGCTGGATGGCTTCATCAGCTTCAAGGTGGGCAACAAGACGGCTTTCCAGAAAGCCAATGAGGCTTACATTGCCCTGTGTCAGCAAGACAATACACTGCCCACTACCTACGACCAAGCCCTGCAAGCCATGAACGAGGCCCTCAACGGTTTCTACAATGATGCTCTCCATACGCTCCTTCGCGCCGATGTTGACATTCTGACCCGTCATAACATAAGTGTGGCCATCAGAGAAATGCAGGGCGACTCTTCAGGTGTCATAAGAGAGTTGCAGGCAATGATGAACTCCTGCGATTCGCTTGAAGCGCTGATGTATGCCCAGAACCAAGAAGAGGTGAATATCACCGCCAACATGACACAGGCACAGCAGAAAGCCGAGAAGAACAGTTCGAAGCGGCTCAACATCATCTTGATGCTGCTGGTGGTCATCGCTGTCATGATTATAGCGTGGCTGTTGTTCCGTCGCAGGCAGCTACGCGACATAGAAATGAAGAACGACCAGCTGAAGACGGCTCTGAAGATGGCAGGCGAGACCGATGTGATGAAGAAAGAGTTCGTGCGCCGCGTGAGTCATGAGATACGCACGCCACTCAATGCCATCACTGGCTTCAACGACATTCTCAACAACTCAGAGATACAGCTTGGAGCCGAGGAACGCAAAGACCTGATGAACCGCATAGCAGAAAACGTGAAGGCCATCACCAATATCGTTGACGAGCTGCTACAGACTGCTGACGACGAAAGCACCATGGACTACTCGAAGAACGATGTTGTGCTGTGCAATCAGTTCTTCAGCAACATCCTTTACGCGCATAGCAAGGACGTGAACGCCAACATCGTGCTCGACTACACCACGAAGGTCATCAACCGCTTCACCATCGAAACCAATGCCGAGGCCGTGAAGAAGGTTGTAGACCACCTCATAGACAACGCCATTAAGTTTACCCAGCGCGGAAAGATAGAGCTCAACTGCCGCGAGGAGAAGAAAATGGTGTACCTCACACTCACCGACACCGGGCGCGGCGTACCAGCCGACAAGCAGGACGAGATTTTCGAACAGTTTGTCAAGGCAGATGCTTTCCAGCAGGGCATAGGCTTAGGTCTTACGGTGAGCAAGAAAATAGCGCAGAAGCTGGGTGGCGACTTGGTGCTCGACAAGAACTACCAGACTGGTGCCCGCTTTGTGCTCAGCCTGCCAGTGAAGTAAAAGCCCTATCCAGCCTCCCGCCGAATAGCAATACGCTGTTGCCTCCATCATCCAGGCCTGTTAGTAATGAAAGGACAAAGAAACACTGTTATACTTCTGTTGCTCTTCGCCATCATTGCTCTGTTGGTGGTGGTCAACCTTGTCGTTGGCACGGTGAGCATACCAGCAGGCGCGGTGGTGCATATACTCACAGGTAGCTGCGACGAGAGCGAGGTGTGGACCAACATTGTGCTGCAGAGCCGATTGCCGCAGACGCTCACCGCATTGGTGGCTGGCGCCGGACTGGCAGTGAGCGGACTGGAGATGCAGACGGTGTTTCGCAATCCGCTGGCAGGTCCGTCGGTGCTGGGCATCAGCAACGGAGCCGCACTGGGTGTGGCGTTTGTGGTGCTCCTGTCGGGGCAGATGGGTGGTGTGGCGCTGAGCAGGCTGGGCTATCTGGGCGACGCTGCCATCAGTCTGGCTGCCATAGGTGGCGCACTCCTGGTCATGCTGCTCATCATCTGGATATCAAACCGGGTGCAGGGGCGCAGCACGCTGCTCATCATTGGCGTGATGATAGGCTATTTGGCCACCGCCATCATCGGCGTGATGAAGTTTCTCTCGCCCGAAGAAGACGTGAAAGCATTCGTGGTATGGGGGCTGGGCAGTTTCTCGCGGGTGTCGGGCGGCAATATGGTGCTTTTCGTCCTGCTCATGTGCCTACAGCTGCCCCTGGCCTTCCTGCTTGTAAAACCCATGAACCTGCTGTTGCTTAGCGACAACTATGCCGCCAACCTGGGGCTGAACTTGCGGCGGGCGCGCACGCTTGTCATCGTGAGCAGCAGCTGCCTTGTAGCCGTCGTCACCGCATATTGCGGCCCCATCATGTTCATCGGACTGGCCGTGCCCCACCTGGCTCGAGCCCTCTTCCGCACCAGCGACCACCGTCTGCTGCTCCCCTCTACCATGCTCTGCGGTGCAGTGCTGGCGCTGCTCTGCAACCTCATTGCCCGCATGCCCGGCTTTGAGGGGGCGCTGCCTGTAAATTCCGTCACGGCGCTGGTGGGTGCCCCGGTCGTTGCCGCTATCCTGTTCCGCAGGCACGCACACGGCTGAAGGTGGTATATATACGCGCGCGTGAGTGAAAGGTGCTTGCACCACTTGCACCACACTCGCCTTCCATCGACAATATCCTGCGTGGCGAAGGGGCTCGTGTGAGCAGGCTTTTTCTATTTGTCTCATGCTTTTCTGTATGTTTCATCCTGCATATTTATTCACTATGTGCGTATATTTATGCATAACGGCGTGCCTCTGACCCATGATGGCGTGATTCTCGCACGTGGAGCCGCCCCGTGAAAAAAAGTCGCCTCCATTTTTTCACGGGGCGGCCACTTTTTCTCACGGGGTGGCTCCACAGAAATGTATATTTATACACTTTGTGGTGGGGGCAAAGAGTGGGTGGCAGGGCAGCTAAAGTCTCTGTGTGGTGCAAGTGGTGCAAGCACCAAACAGTCATGCGCGTATATATCGCGCGCGCATGAGAGGGTCTCCTCTTTGCCCAAGCCTTTAACTGTGACTGCGCTATTGGTGCCAGTAGGCGCAGGACAGAAATACATTGAGGTTCTTCAAACCCTTAGAAAGTTCTTGCCTTGCTAGCGGCGTAGCCGAGTCCTGACCCCACCTCTGCCTACGGGCGCCCTCATTCCCTCGCAGAGCCGCAGACATTCCCGCGCCGCAGGGTGGAGCCGCCTATGAGCGTTGGCTGCGCTGAGAGTCTTGTCAGTGCTAACGCCCTACTTGCAAAAGTTGCGAAAAATGCAACAATGTTCTATAGAAAAGCGATGGAATTGTAATAATTCGCAGCGAAGACTTGGCCATTTGCATTTTTCTTCCTACCTTTGCCGGCGATTTTTAAGTATAGTGCAGCCATGATGTTGACGCAGCTTGCAGCCAAGGCCCTTGTACATGACCCCACGATGATATTCTTCGTGGTGTTGCTTATCATTCTCTTTGCGCCTATCATCATGAGTAAGCTGCGCATTCCACATATCATCGGTATGGTGTTGGCGGGTGTGCTGGTGGGCCCCTATGGACTGAACATACTGGAGCGCGGCTCGTCGTTCGAGATTTTCGGACAGGTGGGCCTCTACTATATCATGTTCCTGGCCGGTCTGGAAATGGATATGGAGAGCGTAAAGAAGAATACGCGCCACTTCCTGGTGTTTGGCTTGCTCACCTGCCTGGTGCCTTTGGGCATGACTTATGTGGTGGCCATCACGGTGCTGGGCTACAGCAGTGCCACGTCGTTTCTTCTTGGCTGCATCATGGCCTCTAACACGCTGGTGGCCTATCCCATTGTGTGCCGCTATGGTTTGCAGCAGCATCCTTCAGTAGGTCTTAGCGTGGGGTCGTCAATGATTTCGCTTTTTCTGGCGCTGGTCATGCTGGCCGCACTGACGGCATCGGCTCCCCCTGATGGAACGGCATTGGCTGTGCAGGGGGGCGGAGAGACGGCTGTGCCGCACACAGGGAGCGAAGCTAGCAGTATGGGAGCAGTACTGTTCTGGCTTCTCTTCCTGCTGAAGCTCGCTGCCTACATGGTGGGGTCGGTGATGCTCATACCTCGGCTTACGCGCTTTTTCCTGCGTCGTTACAGCGACTCAGTGATGCAGTACATCTACGTGCTCTCGGTGATGTTTCTCTCGGCGGCGCTGACATCGCTCATCGGCTTGGAGGGAATATTCGGCGCGTTCTTCTCCGGACTGGTGTTGAACAGGTATATACCCCATGTGTCGCCGCTGATGAACCGCATAGAGTTCATAGGCAATGCAGTGTTCATTCCCTATTTCCTCATTGGTGTGGGAATGCTCATCAATGTGCGCACACTGGCCGCTGGTGGCGAGGTGGTGTGGATAGTGGTGCTCATTGCTTTTATAGGAACCTTTGGCAAGGCGGTGGCGGCCTACCTCAGCAGTCTGCTGTTTAGGCTGCCTCAGCGCGACGGCAACATGATGTTCGGCCTCACCTCAGCCCATGCCGCCGGTGCCATAGCCATGGTGATGGTGGGCATGCGGCTGCAGATAGTGACCAATGATATGTTGAACGGTGTGGTGATGATGATTCTCGTCACTTGTATCATCTCTACGCTGATGACCGAGCACGCTTCGCAGCAGACGGTGATGGCCACTTCGCGTGTTGAGGGAGATTTGCATTCGCCGTCTCTCTCTTCACATTCCTCATCTCTGGCCTCTCACTCCTCGCCCGACGAGAAGATACTGCTCTGTGTGAAATATCCTGAGATAGCCCCTCAGCTCCTCAGTCTGTCGCTGCTGCTCATGAACCAGCGGCAGAACCGTGGACTGGTGGCGGTGAACGTGGTCTACGACGATGAGCACTCTGCCGAAGGGCGTGAGCAAGGGCACCGGCTCTTAGAGCAATTGCAGCAACAGGCCGCTGCTACCGAGGTGCAGGTGCAGACGCAGGTGAGGCTGGCCACGAACATTGCCAACGGCATCAAGCATGCTTTTCGCGAGTATGCCTGTTCAGAGATTGTGATGGGCATGCACGTGCACACAGAGCGCAACCCGAAGTTCTGGGGTGAGTTTCTGCAGAGCCTCTATAACGGCCTTAACCGCCAGATTATTCTTACGCGCTTTGTGCAGCCATTGCCTACGCTGCGCCGCATACAGGTGGCAGTGCCTTCGAGGGCTGAGTATGAGCCGGGCTTCCACCGTTGGCTGGAACGCCTGTGCCGTCTGGCAGGAGGCCTGGACTGCCGCATGGACTTTCATGGGCGTCAGGAGTCGCTCAACCTTATAGAGAATTACGTGCACACACGTCATGCCAGTGTGCGTGCAGCCTACATACCTATGGGCCATTGGAACGAGCTGCCGCAGCTGGCCGCCCACATTGCCGACGACCATATGTTTGTGGTCATTACGGCCCGTAAAGGCACCATCAGCTACAAGAACGCCTTAGAGCGGCTGCCCGACGAGCTGCAGAAGCACTTCAGCGGCAAGAACCTGATGATTATCTTCCCCGACCAGTATGGTGCCGCCACCAAGGACGACCGCATGAGCTTCACCGAGGCTCAGCACACTGAGGAGACATCTGTCTATGCCGCTCTCTCGCGTCTTCTGCACAGGCGTTCCGGCGCTTCCCAGTCACATCTGGCTCAGTAGCCACAATAATAGATAAAGAATGATAGAAGTAAAGAACATTACCAAGAGCTTTGGCTCGCTACAGGTGCTCAAAGGCATCGACCTGCACATCGACAAGGGCGAGGTGGTGAGCATCGTGGGCCCCAGTGGAGCTGGCAAGACCACGCTGCTGCAGATTATCGGCACCCTCGACCGCCCCGACTCTGGCACCGTATGTGTTGACTCCATCGACACTACCACCCTTGGCCAGAAGGCCCTCAGCGACTTCCGCAACCGCCACTTAGGCTTCGTCTTCCAGTTCCATCAGCTGCTGCCTGAGTTTACTGCAGAGGAGAACATCATGATTCCTGCATTCATAGCAGGCACGGGGCGCTCTGCTGCCCGCGAACGTGCCGAAGAGCTGCTGCGCTTCATGGGGCTTAGCGACCGTGCCCACCACAAGCCTGCTGAGCTCAGCGGAGGCGAAAAGCAGCGCATAGCCGTTGCCCGTGCTCTGGTAAACAATCCCGCCGTTATCTTGGCCGACGAGCCCTCCGGTTCGCTCGATACGCATAACAAGCAAGAGCTGTACCAGCTCTTTTTCGACTTGCGCAACCAGTATGGCCAGACCTTTGTCATCGTTACTCACGACGAGCAGCTGGCTACGCTTACCGACCGCACCATACACATGCGCGACGGATTGCTGGAAACAAGCTCATTGTAGAATGTTGCATTGGCTCACCACGGATGAGCACGGAAGAAAAGCGTGTCCGTCCGTTGCCAAGATCTGCAACGGAAGAACACGGATGAGGCGGAGCGTATGTTAGGCAGTTAGGTGTCTTCGTACATCTTGTCTATTTCCTTGCGGTAGTTCTCGTTGAGCACCCTACGCTTTATCTTCAGCGTGTTGGTCAGTTCGCCGCGCTCCATGCTGAAGGGTTGTGGCAGCAGCGTGAAGCGCTTCACCTGTTCATACTGTGCCAGCTGCTGCTGCAGGGTGTCGATGCGCTCCTTCAGCATGCTGTTTATCTGCTTGTTGCGACACAGCTCCCGGCGGTCGGCGGTGCTGATGCCATGCTCGCGGGCATACTCCTCAAGCAGGCGGTATTCGGGTATGATGAGAGCCGACACGAACTTGCGCTCGTCGGCTATGATGGCCACCTGGTCAATGTATTTGTCGACGAGCAGCTTCGACTCAATCATCTGCGGGGCTATGTACTTGCCGTTGCTAGTCTTGAAGAGGTCCTTGATGCGGTCTTTCAGGAATAGCTCGCCGTTCTTCAGGTAGCCGGAGTCGCCCGTGCGGAAGTATCCGTCGGCGGTGAACGACTGTCGCGTCAGCTCATCGCGGTTGTAGTATCCTTGCGTAATAGTGGGACCCTTCAGCAGTACTTCGCCCTCGTCGCTGATGCGTATGCTGATGCCCTCGATGGGTATGCCCACGCTACCCACCGTGAACGGTTCGCCTAGATGGTTGCAGCTCACTGTGGCCAGGCTCTCGGTGAGACCGTAGCCCACCACCATGTTGATGCCTATGGAGTGTACGAACTCCTCTACGTGCTTCGACACGGTGGCTCCGGCGGTGGGGAAGAAGTGGGCGTTCTCCAGGCCCAGCTCGCGGCGCACCAGCGAGAAGACGGTCTTGTTGAGCATTTCATACTCCAGGTGCAGGGCCAGCGACGGACGCTTGCCCTGCGCCAGGCACTCAATGTTGTGTCGGTGTCCCACAGAGAGCGCATGCTGGAACAGGCGCCGCTTCATGGCGCTGCTGCATTCTATCTTCTCCTGCACGCCCATGTACACCTTCTCCCAGAAGCGGGGCACGGCGCTCATACAGGTGGGATGCGTCTCACGCATGCTCTTCTGCACCTCCAGAGGGTTGGTGTTCACTATGAGGCGTGCCCCCATGGTGATGCACAGTATCTTCCACCCCTTTTCAAAGATGTGTGTGAAGGGCAGGAAGTTCAGCACGCGGTCGTTGCTGGTCACGGGCACGCACTTGTGGTTGGCTTCCATGGCCGCATGAAACTGTCCGCAGCTCAGTATCACGCCCTTCGAGTCGCCGGTGGTACCGCTGGTGTAGAGAATGCAGGCCGTGTCGTCCATGGTGGCTTCGCTGGTAAGGCTGTCCACCTCGCTCTGGCGCGGCAGCCCCTCGCCCAGTTTCAGGAACTCGTCGAAGTGAATGGCTGTGGTGTCACCTTTGGCAATGCTCACGGCGGGGTCGAACACGATGATGCGCTCCAGTGTGCGGCAGGTGGCGAAGACGCGGCGCGCCTTGTCGTATTGTGCCTGCTCGCCCACGAAGATGAATCGTATGCGGGCATCGTCGATCATGAACTGTATCTGCTGCTCCGAGCTGGTGGCGTAGAATGGTATGGTGACGGCCCGAATGCCCCAGGCTCCGAAGTCGGTGAACAGGTACTGCACGGTGTTCTGCGAGAACACGCCCACGTTTTCCTGCACGCCAATGCCCATGTTGAGCATGGCGTTGCTCACCAGCTTCACTTTTTGCGAGAAGTCGCGCCATGAGTACGACTTCCACTTTGTGCCCCCGAAGTCCTTGTAGATAAGGGCCTCGCGGTCGCCCAAGCGTGCCGCCACGTCGTGCACCAGCCGTGACAGATGGCTATTCACCTGCTTCATAGGAGTTGGGAATTAGGAGTTAAAGTTTGCGTTAACGTTAAGGTTATCGTTATCGTCCGGTGCTCACCACCTTGCGGCCCTGGCTCACCACGATGCCCTTATGGCCTGCAGCAGCCTTTTGTCCGTCTAGACGGAAGTACACGTTGCCGTTGCCGTTGGCGTTAACGTTCTTGATGCCCACGGCCAAAGTCACGTCGGCGTTCACTTCCTTGGTGTCGGCATTGAAGGTGATGGTGACGATGGCAGGCCCCTGGTTGAACTCAAGCGTAAAGTCGCTGGAAGGGTATGACTCGTCCCAGGCATGATTCACACGCACCTTAAACTTGTATGTTCCGGCAGCCACCCCAGTGAAGACGGCGGTGTAGAGACCGTCGGCACCCTTGGTCATGTCGGTGTCAACGTCCCAGTTGCCCTCCAGTGTGCCTATCACAGAGTAGGTCTTCTCGGCTACTTGGCCCTGTCCGGTCTTCACGGCCTCGGCATTCAGGCTCTTGGTGTCGGCATTGAAGGTGAAGGTGACGGTGTAGGTGGCTGTCTCGTTAACGGTAAGGATGGCGTTGCTCGACGGGTAGCACTCGTCCCACTTGTGATCCTTCAGTACCTTGTACTCATAATTCACACCTTTCTCCAGCACCACACCTTCCTTCACCAGCGTGTAGTTCACTCCATCGGTGGTGGTCATGTCGTTGTTGGTGTCTTCATTACCCCATGAGCTGCCCAGGATAACGCTGCTGCCAGCAATGGTCCATACGTCATAATTTTGAGCATTCATGCTCACTGCCCCCATAAGGGCAACAAGAAGTGTAAAAAGTTTTTTCATAAGCGTTTTTTTATTGTTAATAATTGTCGTCCTATTTTTCATTGGCCGTTGCAAAGGTAATACTTTTTTTCTAAACAACCGCACGTTTATGCAAAACTTTTTTTGAAATATAGGCACCCAATGCCAACTAATACCCAAAAAGTATCAATAAAAGTCAAGAAAGTGTTATGCGGTTTCGTTATTTTGTATTATCTTTGCACCCGAAAATACCTCGACTAACATATTGTTTCAATTAATATCTAACCAAAAAAACCTTTATGAAACTAAATCGCAGTAAAGAATCAATGCTGGCGGTAGCATGCTTGGCTTGTGCCTTGAACTATGCGCCGCAAGTGCTTGCTGCCGGGGGTGATGGCACGGCGCCGCTGCCCACCGAGGTGCAACAAGCCAAGAAGATTACAGGTGTTGTGAGCGATGCCATGGGGCCGGTGACTGGTGCCAGTGTCAAAATCAAAGGCACGGGCAACGGCGTAGCCACTGACCTTGACGGCCGCTTCTCGCTGATGGCCCAGCCCGGCCAGACGCTAGAAGTGAGCTATGTGGGCTATCTCACCAAGGAGGTGAAGGTCACCGCAGGGCAGACCGTCTACAACATCACCATTGTTGAGGACAAGCAGCTGCTCAACGAAGTGGTGGTGGTGGGCTACGGCACGATGAAGAAGAGCGACCTCAGCGGCGCTTCCACTTCTATCGGTGAGCAGGCACTGAAGGCATCGGTCATCACGTCTCTCGACCAGACGCTGCAGGGCCACGCCACAGGTGTTACCGCAGTCACCACGTCGGGTGCTCCCGGCTCGTCGTCATCTATCCGTGTGCGTGGTATCGGCTCTATCAATGCTAATCAGGAGCCGCTCTACGTCATCGACGGTGTCATTGTGCAGGGCGGCGGACAGTCGGGTTCTGACTTCGGCCTGGCCGACCGCCTGGGCAACGGTAAGGTGTCGACCATCTCGCCCTTGTCTACGTTGAACCCCAGCGACATCGTGTCGATGGAGATTCTGAAAGATGCCTCTGCCACCGCCATCTACGGTGCACAGGGTGCCAACGGTGTGGTGCTCATTACCACCAAGCGCGGTAAGGCTGGCGAGGCAAAGTTCAGCTACGACGGCATGTTTGCCGTAAACCGCCAGGTGAAGCGCCTCGACATGATGAACCTGCGCGAATATGCCGACTACTATCAGGACTTCGTCAACGATGGATGGATAGTGAAGAGTCAGGCCAACACCAACTACTCTGACCTCTCCATCCTGGGCAAGGGCACGAACTGGCAGGACGCCGTGTTCCAGACAGCCCTGCAGCATCAGCACCAGCTGAGCGCCCAAGGCGGTACAGAGACCGTGAAATACTACGTCTCTGGCAACTACATGAATCAGGAGGGTACCATCATCGGCTCGGAGTTCACCCGTTACTCCGTGCGTGCCAACCTCGATGCACAGCTGAAGCCATGGCTCAAGCTCGGCATGTCGACCACCTTCTCTACCACCAACGATGACCTGACGAAGGCCGACGGTACAGAGGGCGTGATAGGCTATTCGCTGACCACGCTGCCCGACATACCCATCTACGACGTCTTCGGCAACTACTATGCCGAGGTGCGCGAGGGATATACCAACCCCAACCCCGTGGCACTGGCCAACATGAACCAGTACACACTGGAGCGCCGCAAGCTCACTGGCAACATCTTCGCCGAGATAAACTTCCTGAAGAACCTCGTGCTGCATACCGAGCTGGGCTACGACATCTCCGAATCGAATGCCGAGACGTGGGAGCCCTCTGTCGATCTGGGCGGCTGGCAGAAACCTGCCAACCAGGACCACTGGCAGAACAACAACAACAAGTTCTGGCAGCTGAAGAACTACCTCACCTATACTGGTGTCATAGGCAAGCACAACTTCACGGCCATGCTCGGCCAGGAGAGCTGGGAGTCGTCGTGGAAGTATCAGGGCATCACTGGCCAGAACCTGCCCCGCAACGACGTGCGCAACCCCTCGCTCGTCGAGAAGGCCGACAAGGACTACAGCTCCGGCTTCGGCAGCGCCTCGATGGCTTCGTTCTTCACGCGCGAAACATATAATTACGACGACCGCTACTACGCCACCTACACATTCCGTTACGACGGCTCGTCGAACTTCGGCCCCAACAACCGCTGGGCCGGCTTCCACTCGCTGGCTGCCAGCTGGCGCTTCTCTAACGAGGAGTTCATTAAGAAGTACACCGAGGGATGGCTCAGCAACGGTAAGCTGCGCATAGGCTGGGGCCAGACCGGTAATGCCAACATAGGCGGCTACAAGTGGGGCGTTGCCCTCAGCGTCATGCCGTCGGCACTGGGACAGTCATACCGCCCGACGGGTCTGCCCAACGAGTCCATACAGTGGGAGACGCAGGAGCAGATAGACCTCGGTCTCGACCTCGGATTCTTCAACAACCGCCTCAACCTTATCGTCGACTGGTACAGGAAAGAGTCGAAAGACATGCTCATGAAGATGCAGCTGCCCTCATACCTCGGCACTCAGGGCAATGGCTCCAGCGCCCTCTCTGCTCCCTATGGCAACTACGGCACCATGCGCAACACCGGTCTTGAGATAGAGCTGAAGGCCACTCCCGTGCAGACCAAGGAGTTCTCGTGGGACACCGACCTGCAGTTCTCCTTCAACCGCAATAAGCTGGTGGCCCTGCAGGGCACCACATCGGCAGCCATCATAGGCTACGGACAGTGGAGCGACGTGGTGGCCGTGTCGTCAGTGGGACGTCCCATGTACGACTTCTACGGATACGATGTGGTAGGTGTGTACAAGGATTTCGACGACATACTCAACTCGCCTGTGAACACGCTCTATCCGCAGTCGTGTATCAAAGTGACCGACGACGAGGGTAACGTCGTTGACTGGAAGCACCAGACCGACCCCACACAGTACAGCAAGAACAACACCGTGTGGCCAGGCGACCTGAAGTTCAGAGACGTGAACAACGACGGCAAGATAGACGAGAGCGACAAGACCAATATAGGGTCGCCACTGCCCAAGTTCACCTTCGGCTTCACCAATACGTTCAACTACAAGAACTTTGACCTCAGCATCTTTATCAACGGCTCCGTGGGCAACAAGGTGATGAACTACACCAGCATCAACCTCACGTCGATGACCAGCACGTGGAACAACCAGATACAGGAGAAGATTGCCGACCGTGCACGGTTGGCAGCCATCGACCCCGCCAAAGTCTATGCCGACGGCACTGTATGGTACAATGACATCACCAACGTTTACGTCACCAACCCCGAGACACAGACACCGCGTGTGGCCATTGGCAACTCCTACAACCAGAACATCTCCAGCCGTTACATAGAGGATGGCTCGTATGTGCGCCTGAAGAACATCTCGCTGGGATATACCTTCCCCAAAAGCATCACCAGCAAGCTCTATCTTGAGAACCTGCGCCTATACTGCAACCTGCAGAACGTGCTGACGCTGACAAAGTACGACGGTTATGACCCGGAAATCGGCGCATCGACTACCGATGCCAACGGATATGTGTTCGGCCTCGACAACGGACGCTATCCTTCGCCCTTTACCTGCACCTTCGGCGTGAACCTGTCATTCTAACACACAACGTATTTATTGAATTTAACGAATTGAACTATGAAACTCAATAAGATTAAAATATACATGGCTGCCGCTGTTGTGGGACTGGGGCTGACTTCGTGCGAAGACTTCCTCGACCGCCCCACAGAGGACAACTACGTGGCTGGTGGCTATTACAAGACCGACGCAGAATGCATAGCTGCCGTTGACTATCTGTACAACTCGCCCTGGTATGACTTTGAGCGTGGATTCTTCAAGGTTGGCGAGGTGCTGTCGGGCAACTACTACTGGGGATCAAGTCCCTATCTGAACTTCTCGCTGAACAGCAACGACGAGGACCTGCGCAACATGTCCTACTCGCTGTGGGCTGTCAACGGCCACTCCAACGTGGTGCGCAAGTACATTGAGGGTGGCAGCGCCTCTGAGGCTGTGAAGCAGCAGACCATGGGCGAATGCCTGCTGTGGAAGGCCATGGCCTACTTCTATCTGGTGCGCACCTTTGGCGACGTGCCCATTGTTCACGACAACGCCTCTATGATTGAGTCGGGCACCTACAACGACCAGCCCAAGGTGCTGAAGGCCGACGTCTATGAGTATATTGTGATGACACTCGAGAAGGCCATCGAGTGGCTGCCCGAGCAGTGTACCGAGGGTCGCCTCGACAAGTACTGTGCCAAGGCTTTGCTGGCCAAGGTCTACCTGACCAAAGCCGGTGTGAGCGGACAGCTGAACAAGGACGACCTGCAGAAGGCTGCCGACCTGGCTAAGGACGTAATAGACAACAGCGGCCGCGAGCTTGAGAAGGAGTATGCCAACTGTTTCAAGCTGGAGGGCAACAAGTCCTTGGAGAATATGATTGCCTGGCGGCCTGTCGTCTCGTCGCAGTGGACTTCGCAGAACTCGCTGCAGAGCGACCTCGGCATGACCGGCATAGATGAGTATGGCGATGTGTGGGGCGAATGGGGCGGCCCGTCGGTCGACCTGCAGGATGCCTTCGGGTTCAATGTGCTTGACGACCCCGCCACGCGTCCCGACGTTGACACACGTCGCAAGGCCACTATGATGACCGTAGGCGACATCGTGCCCTATCTCTGGCGCGACCACGGCGGCTTCGACTACATGCGCTTCGAGTATGACAAGACCTACAACCCCGCCGCTTGGGGCGAGCACCGCTCACCCACGGGCTGCAACCTTGTGAAGCACATCTACGGCAACAACGCCGACCACGTGAGCGTGCTCGGTACCTCTGCCGCACGTATGGCCAGCAGCCTCTGCACTCCGCTGCTCCGTCTGGCCGACGTCTACCTCATCCTTGCCGAGGCAAAGGTGTTGATGGGCCAGAGCACCGATGCCGATGCACTGAAGGCCTACAACGCTGTGCACCAGCGCGCCATACCTAACGCTGCTGCCGAGACATCGCTCACCTTCGAGAAGGTTTGGAAGGAGCGCCGCCTCGAACTGGCCGGCGAGGGCGACCGCTGGTATGACTTCGTGCGTCTGTCATACTATGACTCCAATCGCGCCATCTCTGAGCTGAAAAGCCAGCGCCGCAACCCGTACTGGAACCTGAACCTCACGTTCAAGAACTACTATGAGACCGGCCAGTGGCTGCTCGTCAACAAGGACGACGAGGGCAATGACCAGAGCACAGTCTACGACGACCAGACCCCCGCTCCCAACGTCACCGCCAACAGCTTCACCATCCCGTTCCCGATGGAGGACCTCACCTTCAACCCGCATCTGAAGGAAGATCCCGTACATGTGGATGTGCGCACTACCTACAGCTATTAAAAATGAAGTAATAGGAAATAGAATAATTATAATAATAGCGATATGAAAGCAAAATATATATTCAAAGGACTATACCTTGCCGTGGCAGCAACAGCCATGATTGGCTTCACTGCCTGCGAGGACGAGCCCGACAAGTATGAGATTAGCGATGGCAGGCCTACCATTCACTATATACGCCCTGTGAATGTGGAAAGCGCCGACTCCATACTTACCGGAGCATACATGGACAACAGTATCTGCATCGTTGGCGAGAACCTGCGCAGCATCACCAAGATGCTCTTCAACGACCAGGAGGCCAAGCTCATACCCAGCTTCATCACCGACAATACGATGATTGTCACCGTGCCCGGACAGATTCCCGGTGAGGTGTTCAACAAGATTTTCATGGTGAACAATGCCAACGACACCACCACCTACGACTTCCAGGTGCTTGTGCCGGGGCCGAACATCAACAACATGAGCAACGAGTGGGCATCCAGCGGCGAACAGGTCACCATCTATGGCAACTACTTCGTTGACGATCCTAACACACCGCTCACGCTGACCATCAACGGCACGAAGGTGGCCATCGACGAATTCAACATCAGCTCCATCACCTTCACCATCCCCTCAGGGCTGACGGAAGGCCCCGTGGAAGTAAGCACCGTCTATGGCAAGAAGAGGGCTAAGTTCAACTTCCACGACACTCGAGGCATGCTGTTCAACGACTGGGGCACAGGCGATGCCGGCGACAAGTCGACGGGACTGACCAACCACGGCTGGCACAACATGGCCATTATGCCCACCGACGAGTATTCCCTCGACGGCGCCTACCTGCTCTTGGGCGACTGTGACCTCGATGACGGCTCCTGGCAGGACAACTCAGTGTCGTTCGAATACTGGCCCGGCGACTGGGATGGCACCTTCACCGGTGTGAACTCACGCCTCTCAGACCTTGTCAGCTTTGCCGACTTCCAGAACATGGCTCTGAAGTTTGAGGTGAACATTCCAGCCAGCAACCCCTGGACCAACCTCTCTATGCAGTGCATCTTCTCGGGCGACGAGCAGGTGACACTCCCCACGGCCAACAACACGTTCTTCAACGGCACCGACTATCCGCGCGGACTGTGGACACCGTGGAGCAAGACGGGGTCGTTCGACACTGGCGGCAAGTGGCAGACCGTGACGCTGCCCCTTAGCACCTTTAAGTATAAGCACGACGGTACACCCGCCAGCACGCCTCTCGAGACTAAGAACTTCACCGGACTGACGCTCTTCATCTGGAGCGGCGTGACCAGCGGTACCACCTGCCATCCCATTATCCGCATCGATAATATTCGCGCAGTAGCCTATTGAGTTAAGAGTTAAGAATTAAGAATGAAGAGTTCTTTGCTAAGCAAAGCGAGCATATATGAACGACCGCGCTTAGCGATGACTTATTAAGAATGAAGAATTATGAAGATATATCGTAAAATATCAGTATTGGCCATGGCTGCGCTGGTTGCTATGACAGGCTTCACCAGCTGTAGCGAGGACGACCTCGACACCAATCAGTATGGCAAGGGCGGCGTCAACATCCTGGGCTTCGGTCCCATGCCTATAACCCGTGGCGCGACCATGCGTGTGACAGGCACCCGGCTGAACAACGTGAAGGAGGTGCTCTTCCCCGAGGGCAACCAGAAGGTCACGCCTTCTACCACCTTCGTCAACGCCGAATTCGTTGTGCAGAACGCTCAGGAGATGACGGTCACTATTCCCGACCAGTGCGTGCCTGGCAAGCTCTGCCTCGTAACCAATAGTGGCGATACCGTTGTCTCAACCTCAAACATCACGTTTACTGAGGAGATCAAGGTGTCGTCGTTCACTCCCAGCCCTGTGCATCCGGGCAGCATCGTCACCATCAAGGGTGAGTATGTGTGGAACATCGGACAGGTGGTGTTCTTCGACCACGTGGTCGTTGACGCTGCCGACTTTGTGAAGAACACCCGCAACGAAATTCAGGTGCGTGTGCCCATGGAGGCCATGACTGGCGAGCTGGCTTACAACGACGGCTCCGAAGGTGCCGAGAATACCGTAGTGGGCTCGCTCAGCATCGATGCTGCCAAGGCTACCGGCATCAGCAATGCCAATCCCGAGTTTGGCGAGAAGGTCACCATCACTGGCGAGAACCTCGATCTCGTGACCACGATCGACTTCCCCGCCGTGAGCGATGTGGCGTTCACTTGCGCTGCCGATGGCAAGAGCATCGCCGTGACCGTTCCTGCCACCACCGTATCGGGCACCGTGACGATGACCGCAGCATCGGGGCTCACCACCTCTGTTGCCATCACCGTGCCGCTGGCCACCGTGAGCAGCACCGACCCCGTAAAGGACGTGAAGGAAGGACAGACCGTTACCATCAAGGGCGACAAGCTCGACCGCATTGTGAGGCTCATCCTGCCCGCCATCGAGAAACCGCTGGAAAAGGGAGAGTTCACCCAGAGCGCCACTGAGATTAGCTTCGTGGTGCCTGAGAAGATGGGCGACGGCAAGGTCATACTTGTGCAGCACGACAACTACAGCGTGGAGAGCGACAAGATAGCCATGTATAGCGAGGCGCCCGAGACCACCATCTGGAGCGGCAGCTTCTACATAGGCAACTGGGACAAGGGTATGCAGGAGCTGGCATGGGGCGGCTACGACTGGTCTACCGTCAAGGCAGGACAGGTGCTCACCGTCTACCTCACACCCGACATGTCGGAGGGATGGTCGCAGATACGCCTCGGCAACGGCTCGTGGGCTGCACTGCCTGGCACGGCCGACGTCAACCCGCTGAGCGCTGAGGATACGAAGTTCAGCGTGACGCTCACACAAGCCATGATCGACGAGATGGTGGCCAACGGCGGTCTCGTGCTCTGCGGTGCCTTCTTCACCGTTACCAAGGTCACGCTCTCCATCCTCGAAGAAACCATCTGGAGCGGCAGCTTCGCCCTGGGCAATTGGGCCGCCGGCATGGGAGATTTGTCATGGGGTGGCTACGATTGGAGCAAGGTGGCAGCAGGCACCACGCTGAAGCTCTACTACGAGGTTGATGCCTCAGTGGGATACATCAACATACGCTTCGGCAACGGCTCTTGGGCAGCACTGCCCTCCACGCAGGGATGGGGCGCCGACGGCAATGCCTCGCCCGACCCGTCGGAGACCAGCATAAAGACCGTGCTCACCGAGGCTGACCTGGAGCAGCTGAACACTGCCGGCGGTCTGGTCGTCTGCGGTGCTGGCATCATCTGCAAGAAGATAGTCCTACTGTAGTACACGCACACGCGTGCTACCTCTCGATTCCTGCTAAAGTGCCTACCCGCAGCTGAGCCACTTTTGCTAAGCGTAGCGACTGAAAGGGCCGAAAGGGCGCAGGAATCTTACGAACAAAGCAACGTATTTGACACGGACAGACATGGAAGAACACCATGGCTGTCCGTGTTGCGTTCCGTGCCGCTCTGCGGTGCGGAGAGAGCTTCCCCCGTGTTGTGTTCCGTGCCGCCCTGCGGTGCGTAGAGGGGTCTTTCCCCTCTTATGTGTGCTGTTGCCAATCGTAGTTGTTGTTCCTGTTTCGGTAGTCCATGGGCGTCACTCCCAAATGGTCTTTCACGTACTTGCCGAAGAAGGAGGTATTGGGAAAACCAAGCAGGTTGCTTATCTGCTTGATGCTGAGGTCGGTTTGCCTCAGGTAGTAGCGTATGTCGTCCATCACCTGCTCTTTTATCCATTCGCTGGCGGTCTTCTCTGAGTTTTTCTTGCAGATGGCGGTGAGGTGCTTTGGCGATATGCAGAGGTCGCTGGCATAAGCCTCTACAGTGCGGTGCTTCGTCTTGCTGGAGTGGAGCAGGTTGAGGAACCTCTGGAAATGGGCCCTCCCGGCAGACCTACCCCAAACCCCTCCCTGAGAGGGAGGGGAGGAAATACCCTGCTGCGCCTTATCCGCCCTTGAAGTATTCTCTCCCCTCCACACAGGGAGGGGGTGGGGGTGGGTCTGCTGGGGGTGGGTCTGCATGGCTCCGCACAGGCCAAGCACGGCCGAGCGCATCAGCGACTGTATGACGTCGGTGTGCAGGGGGTTGTCTAAGCCCTTTGATATGGTGAGCTTGAGCATGTGGTAGAAGTGCGTATAGAACATGATTTCGTCTTCGTCCATGGTAATGATGTGGTGGCGGTGTATGTACATCATATTGTTCCAGATGTTCATCTTCTCGCGCAGGAAGCTCTGCAGTATGTTGGTGGTAAGGAACATACCCTTCAAGTCGAAGTCGGGACTAACCATCACGTCGGTCACCGTGACGTTCTGAGGCACTATGGCCACCTGATTCTTGTGTAGCTCCATCGTCATGCCGCTCATCTGTGCCTGCACCCTGCCGCTGGTGCAGATGACGATGGCATTCATCTGCACATGGGCCGCCGTAATCTCGGTAAACTGCTGTATGCTGTCTACCACCACTATGTCGCTGTCGGAGTAGCCAATCTCTATGTCTTCGTTGTTGGCCAGTGTCTGAAAGGTTATCTCTTCGCGTTGTTTCATGGTGCAAAAGTAATCATATTATTTGGTTTGGTATGTTTTATTTGGAGTTTTTTATGATTGTTTTGGTGTATTGATGTTCAATTGATATAATTTTAGGTGAATTAGAACATTGCGGAAGGCATATTTTGTATTACTTTTGCAAGCCGATGGCCTGCGGACTCCTGCGGCTGACAAGCCCGTAGGTACTCCCTCTTCGACCATCCGGTCTCTTAGACTGTGGGGCACGCGAGGGGAGAGGGGGCAGGACAACTGCCATGATATAATAAATGTGCAAATAGTAAAAACTGTAAATCGTAAATAAATGAAGCGTTTATCATTCATCATTTGTTGTTCGGCGCTTAGCGCAGCGCTGTTGCAGCTGAGCAGTTGCTCGGATAAACAGGAACAGCGCGCAAAGGCTCCTGTGAGCGTGAAAACAGAAGTGGTGTCGGCGGCTATGGATGCCGGCAGCCAGACGTATATTGGCATTGTGGAGGAGAGCGAGGCCACCGCAGTGAGTTTTACGGGCATGGGCGTGGTACGGCGCATGTACGTGAGTGAGGGGCAGTATGTGGCTCGCGGGCAGCTGATAGCCGAGATGGACAATACTCAGGCGCGCAACCTGCTGAGCGGTGCCGAGGCGCAGATGGCTCAAGCCAATGATGCGCTGCAGCGCTACACGATGCTGCACGACAACGGCTCGCTGCCCGAGGTGCAGTGGGTGGAGATTCAGAGCAAGGTGGCGCAGGCCAAGTCGGCGCTGGAGGTGGCACGGAAGAACCTGGCCGACTGCCGGCTGACGGCGCCCGTGAGTGGCATCATAGGCAGGCGCCTTGTGGGCACCGGTGAGACGGCACTGCCCTCGCAGGCAGTGGTGAATATCCTCGACATTACCACCGTGAAGGTGAAGGTGGCTATTCCCGAGACGGAGATCAGCGCCATAGGCGCCACCACGGCGTCGGTTGTCAAGGTGGAGGCTGTGGGCCGCAGCTACAGCGGAGGCAGGATAGAGAAGGGCGTTCAGGCCGACGCTCTGACGCATACCTACGACATTCGCATCAGCGTGGCCAACAGTAGGCGCGAGCTGCTGCCAGGCATGGTGGCGAGCGTAGCCTTTACGTCGAGGGAGCCGCAGCCCGCGCAGATGACGGTGCCCATAGCGGCGGTGCAGCGGAAGGCTGACGGTGCACTCTTTGTATGGACGGTAGGCAACGACAGCACCGCGCACAGAACGGTGGTGACCACGGGTGAGACCACGGGCAACCGTGTGGCCGTGGCCAGTGGCCTCGACCAGGGCCAGCGCATCGTGGTAGAGGGATACCAGAAGCTGAGCGAAGGAACGAGAATAAGATATTAACCTTAACGTAACGTTAACCTTAACGCTAACGCTAACTCATAATTCCTAACTATGAAACAGATGAACTGGCTCAGATGGCCATTGGAACATTACTCCATATCGCTGCTCATCGTGGGCATACTGTTTGTGCTGGGCATCTTCGGCATGTGGGACATGCCGAAGGATGAGTTCCCACAGGCCACCATCCGTCAGGGTGTGGTGGTGGCGGTCTGTCCTGGCTACACATCAGAAGAGGTGGAGCAGCAGGTGGCGCGCCCGCTGGAGCGCTATCTCTTCACCTTCAAGGAGGTGAAGCGCAACAAAACCACCACGCAGAGTCAGAACGGCATGTGCATTGTGATGGTGGAACTGAACGATGATGTGAACAACAAGGACGAGGTGTGGTCGAAGATGAAGCACGGCCTGAACCTTTTCAAGCAACAGCTGCCCGGAGGCGTGCTGGCACTTATTGCCAACGACGACTTTGGCAATACCTCGGCGCTGCTTATAGCCATCGAGAGCCCTGAGCGCAGCTACCGCGAGCTGAAGGGCTACACCGACCAGTTGGGCGACCGCCTGCGCCGCATCACCTCGGTGGCCAACGTCAAAGTGTTTGGTGAGCAGAAAGAACAGATATCGCTGTATGTAGACCGCCAGCGCCTGCAGGCCTACGGCATAGGTCAGCAGATGCTTTTCACGCAGCTGCAGGCACAGGGACTAACCACCATGAGCGGCAGCATCAACAGCGACAGGCAGCAGACGCCCATCCACATAGAGGCTACGGAGAACAGTGAGGAGGAGATAGCCAACCAGATTATCTTCAGCGACCCCGTGTCGGGCAAGGTGGTGCGTGTGAGGGATGTGGCCCGTGTGGTGCGCGAATACGACACCTCTGGCGGCTACATAGAGCAGGACGGCCATCGCTGCATCCTGCTCTCGCTAGAGATGAACCCCGGCAACAACATTGTGCAGTATGGCAAGGATGTGGATAAGGTGCTCAATGAATACAGGGCATCAGAACTCCCCGACGATGTGACGCTGACCCGCATAGCCGACCAGCCGAAGGTGGTAAGCCAGAGCGTGACCGACTTTCTGCGCGACCTGCTCATCTCGATGCTCATCATCATACTGGTTATGATGGTGCTCTTCCCGCTGAGAAGCGCCATCGTGGCTGCCATCACCGTTCCGTTGAGCACGTTTATCTCTGTGGCAGTGATGTATGCGGCTGGCATCGAACTCAACACCGTAACGCTGGCGGCGCTCATCGTGGTGCTGGGAATGGTGGTCGACAACTCTATTGTGGTCATCGACGGCTATCTGGAATATTTAGGAAAGGGCTACGAGCCTAAGCGTGCTGCCATTGATTCGGCCCGTCAGTACTTCATGCCGATGATGCTGGCCACGCTCTGCATCAGTGTCATCTTCTTCCCCCTGCTCATCACGATGAAGGGAGCCTTTCGCGATGCCATTCAGGCATTTCCCTGGACGGTCACCATCAATCTGATGGTGTCGCTCTTCCTGGCTGTGACGGTCATCCCGTTTCTTGAGGTGCTGATTATTAAGCCTGAAAAGGTGGATACGGGAGGGGACTCCGCCTCTGGCGGCTCGCAGCCGCAGAAGCGTAAGAATGTGATTACGCAGTGGGTGCAGCGCACCTATAACCATGTGCTAAACTTCACCTTCCGCCGTCCGTGGCTCACCATCTGTGGTGGCATAGGCGTGATTCTGCTGTCGAGCATCATTGTGTTGACATTGAAGATACGACAGTTTCCATACGCTGACCGCGACCAGTTTGCAGTGGAGATATTTCTGCCCGACGGCAAGGGACTGGCCGATGCGCGGGTGGTGGCCGATTCTGTGCGCCACGTCCTGGAGCGCGACGAAGAGGTGAAGTGCATCACCACCTTCATGGGCTGCTCCTCGCCCCGTTTCATGGTGTGCTACGCGCCGCAGATGGCAGGCAAGAACTTTGCACAGCTCATTGTCAACACCAAGTCGCAGAATGCCACGCTGCAGCTGCTGGCCCGCTATCAGCCCATGCTCAGCGAGGCCTTCCCCGAGGCCTACGTACGCTTCAAGCGCCTCGACTACTTGATGGTTCCCGAAATGGAATACCGCTTCTATGGCGAAGACCTTGACTCGCTGCACGTGATGGCAGAGCGGCTGATGGAGCGCATGCGCCAGATGCCCGAACTGGAGTGGGTGCACACCGACTTCCTGCAGCCTTATCCCACGATGAATGTGACGCTCAACCCAGTGACTGCCGCACAACTGGGCGTTACGCGTGCCGCTGCATCACTTGCCCTCAGCAGTGCTACCGGCGACCTGCGCGTTGGACAGATATGGGCAGGCGACTACGAGATGCCTATCGTAGTGAAAGACACTGCGAACATGAACTTCTCGGATGTGGAGAATCTGGGCATTGCCACACCCATGACAATGATTTCAGGAGGCAACACCACCGTTCCCCTCCGGCAGATAGCCAAGGTGCAGCCGCAGTGGATAGAGAGCCGCATCATGCATCGCGGCGGCGAGCGTTGCATCACGGTGACGGCTCAGTTTGCGCAGGGTGTCTATGCAGCACCTGTAGAGCATCGCGTGGCCGACATGATGGAAAACGAGATAGACTTGCCGCAAGGCGTGCGTGCCGAGGTGGGGGGCGAGATAGAATACAATAATGAGTCGATACCTCAGATTTTCGGCGGCGTGGCCATCTCGATGATCATCGTGTTCTTCTTCCTGCTGTTCAACTTCAAGAAGTTTGGCATCACGCTCGTCTGCATCGCTGCCCTTGGACTCATGATACCCGGTGCACTCATAGGGCTCGGCCTGATGAACCGCACGCTGGGACTCACCTCGGTGATGGGTGTCATTACGCTGATGGGTATGATTATGCGCAACGAGATTCTCATCTTCGAGCATGCCATCGACCTGATAAAACAGTTTGCACCCAACGGTTTCCCCGTCGATGCCTCCGACGACTACCGTCGCCAGTATAACGCCGTTGTTAAGCAAGCCGCCTACGAGGCGGGCAAGCGCCGCATGGTGCCCATCTTCCTCACCACCGCCACCACTGCCGTTGGCGTGGTGCCGATGATCATTGCCCAAAGCTCGTTCTGGATGCCCGTCGGCGTCACCATCTTTGCAGGCGGCATAGGTTCCCTCATCATGGTGGTCACGATGCTGCCCGTAGTATATTGGAAAGTTTCAACGAAGTAGAAGATGCACCTCCCCCTGAAGGGAGGGAGTAAATAGTCTATAACAGATACAGCAATGAAAAAGCATATAATATTCTTACTCCTGTTTATATCAGCGATGCCGGCCTTGGCTCAGGTGTCTTCCAGTGAGGGGCTGGGGGCTCTAACCCTTCAGCAGCTCAAGGACTCTGCCCTACACAACAACATAGCCATACGCAACGCGCTGCACAGTATAGATGCAGCCAAAGAGCAGCGCAAGGAAGCCTTTACCAAGTATTTCCCCAACGTCAGCGCAACGGGACTCTGGTTCAACGCCAACCGCGGCATGACTAAGATGGACATCGACCCCTCAGCCATGATTTCTCCAGAGATGGGGGCCACTCTCGCTCAGATGCTCCCGCCTGAGATGCTCGGCGCACTCGCCAACCCCGTCAGCATATCCATGATGAAGAACGGCACCATAGGTTCGCTCATGGCTGTTCAGCCTGTCTTCGCCGGAGGACAGATAGTCAACGGCAACCGACTGGCTAGGGTGGGGGAGGACGTCAGCCGCCTGCAGCTACAGCTATCGGAGAACGAGGTGGAGAAAACCACCGAGCAGTACTTCTGGCAGCTCGTCACCCTGCAGGAGAAGGTGAAGACCCTCGATGCCGTCGACACCCTGCTCGCCGACGTATATAAAGATGTTGATGTGGCGGTGCGTGCCGGTGTGGCCCTTCGCAACGATCTGCTTCAAGTGCAATTGCGCCAGAACGACATTGAAAGCCAGCGACTGAAGCTGCAGAACGGCATCTCCATCGTCAGGCTGCTCCTTGCCCAGTACTGCGGCCTTAGCGACACGTCGTTTGTCGTAGCAGCGCCTCAGGTCACCCCGGGCGCAGTAGTGGAGGGCAGTGCCGTGGCTGGCGAAGGGGTGGCTTGGGAATCGCTCCCTGAGTATCAGCTCCTGCAACAGCAGGTGAAGGCCGCCGACCTACAGCGCAAGATAGCCGTGGGCAAGAACCTCCCGAGCATCGCCGTCGGTGCCGGCTACACCTACCACAACCTCTTAGACAACGACCACACCTTCGCCATGCTCTTCGCCACGCTCACCGTTCCCATCACCGACTGGTGGGGTGGCTCCCACGCTGTCAAGCGCCGCACCATAGAGCACCAGCAGGCCGTTGAGCAGCTTGAGGACAACACACAGCTGCTTCATATACGCGCACAGAATGCCTGCAATGCCGCTGAGGAGGCACGCCAGCAGCTTCTCCTTGCACAGCGCAGCATCGACCAGTCAACAGAGAACTTGCGCCTTCACCGCGACTACTACCGTGCCGGCACCTCACGCATGTCCGACCTACTCGAAGCGCAGCTGCTCTATCAGCAGTCGCTCGACAAGTATACCGATGCCTTCGCCCTTTACCAGTTCAAGCTTTTGGAATACCACCAGGCCATAGGAGTCGGGAATTCCTACTGACATCCTTAGCGCAGGCACAGCCCTCTGAACAAACATTACTCTCAGGGCAGTCAACACCCCACCCCGGCCTCATTCCGAGCAAGCTCGCCTACCCGTAGGCTTTCCCCTGACAGGCCTACGGGCACACTTAGCGCAGATATAGCCTAAGGCCAAATAGAGATGGGGGGACTTCCGTTTTTTCTCGCGCGCGTGTTTTATACGCGCGCGTGATTGCAAGGTGCTTGCACCACTTGCACCACATCGAGGTGATTATTTGTAAATTTTACGTAGTGCCCTCCTTTGAAATTTTCTCGCCCTCCTGTGAAAAAATCTCGCCCTCCTGTGAAAAAAAGTGGCCGCCAAATTTTGCTGGGAGGCCTCCGTTTGTTTATAAAAGTGGTGCAAGTGGTGCAAGCACCTTGCGGTCACGCGCGCGTATAATTCGCGCGCGCGAGGCGCGGTCGCCTCTTCTCCCGAGTAATGAATGAAGCAACACCTAAAATGAAGCGCAGGGTAACGCAGTCGGAAGCGCAGGGAGTCCCTACGGGCTCCATCACTCCCGCACCTACGGGCTCCATCACTCCCGCACCTACGGACGTTTTCGGGTTATAGCTGATCAGCGTTTAGAAGAAAAATCCCCGGCGCTTCACAGCGACGGGGATTCTGTACATGTTAAGTATTATATATGTTAGTCAGTAGTTGTTTTTCTTTTTGTCGTTTACGTTGACGTTATCTTGGCAGGTTGAATGCCTGAGTCATCTCTTTCATCTGCTCGTCGCTCATGCCCTCTGGCTCGAAGCCCATGCTGCGTGAGCACATGTATATCTTGGCGCTCTTCGAGAGCACGTCTATCTGGTCGAAGGCATCCATCACGTCCTTGCCCTTGGCAAACACGCCGTGCTTCTCCCACATCACCACATCATACTCCTCCAGCTCTTTCAGCGTAGCCTCGGCCAGAGCGTTGCTGCCCGGCAGCGTGTAGGGCACTATGCCCAGACCTAAGGGGCAGAAGGCCTTTGTCTCAGGAATCATGCTCCACAGCAGGCGTGTAAGCACATCCTTGCCCAGCATCTCGCGGTTGTGGCTCATGGCCACCAGCTCTATGGGGTGAGTGTGCACGGTGGCCTTGTAGCCGCTGCCCGTCTCTATCTGCCGTGCGTGCACTATGAGGTGGCTGGGCAGCTCGCTGGTGGGCATCACCGGCTCGTCGGCTATGATGACGTAGCTGGCGCAGTCGTCGAGTATGCGTATGATGCTGCCGTTCTGCATGGGGTGGCGCGCCAGGTCGCGCATACGCTTGCCCGTGCCCTTGCAGTAGAAGTAGCAACCCTTCAGTGCGGGCAGCGTAATGCCTATGGGTATGATATTGCTGATGGCTGGCAGGCAGCGCATGTAGTCATCGGCATACTCAGTGATGTTTACCGTAATGTTGCCGCCATTGCGCTCGGCCCATCCGTTCTGCCAAAGGTAGCCTGCCACCTCGGCCGTCTTCTCAATCTCTGCCTGCAGTGCAGGGCGCTGTTGAAGTATGCTCATTTTTCTCGTTTTTTTATATCCGTGCTGTTCCGAATTCAACCGTCGGAAGGTTTCGTTTTTCGACGGTGCAAAGTTACGGCAAATAATCGGTATAGAACCGCATTATTTGATTTTTGTTCCACGATTTATGAGCAGATGGTATTTTTCGCTCCTATTTCATTGCCAGCATGGCTCTTTTGCCTGGTTTTTTATGGTTTTGGCCCGTGAGGAAACTGCGTTAAACCGCAGTGCCCTCCGCGTTAGCAGAGGGCACTGCAGGGCATGTTTTTGGCGAAAGGAGCCTCTCATACAGTTTCTGACTTTGCGTGCTCGCGCATATACTCGCGCGGCGACATGCCGTAGAACTTTTTGAAGATGGTGGAGAAGGAGGTGGAGTTAGAGAATCCGCAGGCATACATCACCTCAGTGACGTTCATGCCCTGTGCTGCCAGCAGGGTGGCAGCGCGCTTCAGCCTGAGGTTGCGTATGAAGTCGTGGGGTGTCTGCCCGGTGAGCTCCTTCATCTTGCGGTGTAGGTGCACGCGGCTGATGCCCACCTCGTCGGCAATGGCGTCAACGCTGAGGTCGGCATCGGAGAGGTTTTTATTGATGACGGCCATGACGCGCTCCAGCAGCTTATCGTCGGGCGACTTGGGGCGTTCCACCTCCTGTATCTGCTCTTCCAGTGCATCGTTGCGCGCATACTTCAGCTTGAGCTGCTGGCGTGAGTTGATGAGGTTGGCAACGGTGCGTCGCAGTATGTCCATGTTGAAGGGCTTCACCAAGTAGGCGTCGGCACCGATGTCGAGTCCTTCTAAGCGGTCTTCATCGCTGTTCTTGGCGGTGAGCAGCACCACGGGTATGTGGCTGGTAGCGTGGTTCATCTTCAGCTTCTGGCAGAGTGCGTGTCCGTCCATCTCAGGCATCATCACATCGGAGAGCACGAGGTCGGGCTGCGTCTTGTACACCTCGCTGAGTGCAATGCGCCCGTTCACGCAGGCGTGCACGTCGTAGACTGATGCCAGTTCGCCGGTTAAGTACTGGCGTATCTCGTCGTCGTCTTCGGCAATGACGATGACGGGGCGTCCTGTCTTGCGGCCCTCGAGGGGGAGGTGCTGCTGCTGTTGCTGTTCCAGGCCGAGCAGCTCCTGGCCCAGTGTGTCGTCGCCCTCGGCGCCTTCCTGGTTGTCTTCGGTGTTGCTGCCTTCGACTATCATTTCCTCGGGCTTAAGGTGGCTGCAGCCTAAGGGCAGGGTGATGGTGAACTGGCATCCCTTCTGCAGGTTGGATGCCTCGATGGTGCCGTGGTGCAGCTCTACGAGCGAGCGTGTGAGGTCGAGGCCCACACCGGTGCCTGCGTTCTGGTCGTTGAGCTTGGTAGGACTCTGGTAGAACCGCTCGAACACGCGCTCTAGCTGGTCGGCCGGTATCTGCTCGCCGTTGTCGCTCACGGCTATGCGGGCGTGGGTGTCATCGTGAGTGAGGCGCACTACTATCTCGCCCCCTGCGGGTGTGTACTTAAAGGCGTTGGAGAGCAGGTTGATGATGACCTTGTCGAAGTGCTTGCGGTCTATCCACACGGGCAGGCTGTCGGTGTCGGGCTCGAAGAGCAGCTTTATCTGGCGCGTGGCAGCTTGGTGCTGGAAGAGCGAATAGGCGTCCTTGACAAAGGCCACGAGGTCGGTTTCTTTCATGCGCATCTGCATGAGTCCCTTGTCTATCTTGCGCAGGTCCATCATCTGGTTGATGATGCCGAGTATTCGTCCGGCATTGCGGCGTATGGTCTCGTAGACGCTGAGTCGCTGCGGGTCGGTCTCGGTCTTGATGAGTTCCTGCAGCGGGGTGACGATGAGGGTCATGGGGGTGCGTATCTCGTGGCTCATGTTGATGAAGAAGCGCAGCTTGGCATCGGCCATCTCCTCGGCGTGTATGTGCTCTTGCAGTCGCAGGCGGTCGCGCTCCTTGCGGCGCCGGTAGCCTAGGTAGGCGGCTATGGCGGCTATGAGCAGTACTCCGTAGAGTATGAGTGCCCATGTGGTGCGGTACCAGGGTGCGCGCACCACCACGGTGAAGTGGCGCTCGGCGGTAGCCTGCCCGCTGTGCTCGGCCTTCACGCGGAAGCGGTAGGTGCCTGCGGGCATGTGAGAGAAGGATATGACGTTCTGTCCGGGCTGCAGGCGTGTGAACGGCTCGCCGTTGATGCTGTAGAGGAAGGTGGTGTGCTCGGGGTTGTCGTAGGTGAGTGTTGATAGCTGTATGGCGAAGGAGTTGTCGTCGTGGCTGAGCCTGAAGAGAGAGCTGATGGTGATGGCGCTGTCGGTGACGAGCGTGCTTCCTGAGCGTGTCTCGGCGTTGATTTGTATGCCGTCGACCAGGAATCCGGTAATGTGTACGTCGGCCTGCCACTTGCGCGGCTTCACTTCCTGTGGCTGGAACCAGGTGATGCCGCCAGTACCGCCGAGAATGATGGTGCCGTCGGAGCACTGGAAGGAAGCGTCCTCGCCAAACTCGTTGCCCTGTAGACCGTTGTCGGCATAGTAGTTGTTCACCTCGCCCGTGGCGGGAGTGAGGCAGCTAAGGCCGTGGTTGGTGCCCAGCCACAGGCGACCCTGTGCGTCGCGCTCGATGGATGCCACGGCGTTGTCGGCCAGTCCGTCGTCGCGTGTGTACTGCCGCAGCAGCTGTCCGTTGAGGCTGTAGCAGAAGAGTCCCTGGCTGGTGGCTAACCATAGTGTGTCGTTAAGCTCTTTGGTCACTCGCACTGGCTCGCCGTATCTCAGGCTGTTGCTGTTGAAGGCCGACACCCAGCTCTTGGCTTCGATGTCGAAGCAGCAGGTGCCCATCGACGTGGAGACGTATATGCGCTTGCCGTTGGGCGAGAGCTGCATCTGCGACACGAAGTCGTTGACGATGCTGTTCACCTGACGGTTGATGTTGGCGCCGGTGGCCTCCATGTACTTAGTGATGGTGCCGTCGCTGAGCTGCATGCACATGAGGCCGTACTTCATCGTGGCCAGCCACAGTTGGTTGTGGCTGTCGAAGGCCATGTCGGTCACTATGAGGTGCTCGTCGGCAAACGGCTGCCGGTGGTACTGCATGGTGACGGGGTCTATCCATCCGAAGCCCTCGCGGTACGACCCCACCCAGATGCGGCCGTCGGCCTGCTCCCTGAGCGTCATCACCACCGAGGGGTAGCCTTCGAAAAGGTGGCGTGTGTGTCCGCTCTGCGTGTCCTGGCAGTAGATGCCGTCCTTGTCGGTGCCTATCCACAGACGGCCCTGGCGGTCGACGAGTGTGCACACAACGAAGGCGCTGCCTATGGTGTTCTTGGGACCATTCTTGTGGCCCATGTAGTGGAAGGCGCGCATGCGCCGCGGCTGTTTGTAGAGTCCCTTCTGCAGCATGCCCATCCACAGGTTGCCACTGTTGTCCTCGGCCAGCGAGAGCACCTTGCTCTTGCTCAGGTCTACATCGCGGCTGAAGAAGGGGTTGTCGGTTACCTCGCCGGTGTGCGGGTCGTAAATGGCCAGTCCGCTGCCGTCGTAGCCTATGAGTATGAGGCCCTCGTGGTTGCAGTAGATGGTAGCCACGGCCTTACCGCCCGTGCCGCTGATGGGCTGGAAGGTGTCGCCTTCCTGACGGTAGACGCCGCTATTGATGGTGCCCACGTAGAGGTGGCCCTCGCGGTCTTCGCACAGTCCGCTGAGGTCGTTGCGCCCGGTCATGTATTCGGTGGTGTTTTCACCGTCGAGGCACACCAAGCCGTGCTGGTCGGTGAGCAGCCACAGCCGCCCGTGGCGGTCTTCGTGCATGGCGTTGACGGTGTGGAGCTTGGCCAGCGGGCCGCCCATCTGCTGGGCGCTCTGCGGACCGGTGAAGCGCATCACGCCCAGGCCCGACGTGCCTGCCAGCATCTCGCCGTTGCTGCGCTCCAGAAAACAAGTGGCATAGCAGCGGCTGGGCTTGCCGTCGAGGTCTTTCATCGTTACGTTGCGGAAGGTACAGCCGTCCCACGTCTGCAGGGCGCCGTACATACCTATATAGAACAGCCCCCGGCTGTCCTGCATGATGGAGTTCACATAGTTGCTGGCCAAAGTGCTGTCGGCAGCATTCTCGCGCCTGAACACTTGGAACTGGTATCCGTCGTAGCGGTTGATGCCGTCGCGTGTGGTCACCCAAAGGAAACCTGCGCGGTCGACGTACACTTGCGTGACGAAACTGCTTGACAGCTGGTGCTCATTGTCGAAGAACTGCCCGGTCTGTGCTTTCATGGTCAGAGCCGCAAGGCAGATTGTCGTGGCCGCGACAAGTTTTTTTGCAGATAATAGCATTTTTGGTTTTCTGATGTAACATTTTGCCTGCAAAGTTAGAACTTTTTTCTGACAACTCCAAAAATTGAAACAAATAAAAAACAAAAAGACACGCATTATGTGGTATTTCTCTGTGCAAATAACTATCTTTGCATTTTAAATTAATAAAAAAATAATAATGAGAAAACTATTTTGTCATGTCGTCATGTTGGCATGCGCTGCAGTGTGCATGCACGCACAGACGGTGGGAACAGCTGGGCAGTATCCCTATCAAAATTCCCAACTCTCGGCCCGCGAAAGAGCCATTGACCTGTGTGGCCGTCTTACACTTGAAGAGAAAGCCAAGCTGATGCTCGACGAGAGCCCGGCCATTCCCCGTTTGGGCATCAAGAAGTTCTTCTGGTGGAGCGAGGCGCTGCACGGCGCTGCCAACCAGGGCAACGTCACCGTGTTTCCAGAACCCATAGCCATGGCGGCCTCGTTCAATCCCGACCTGCTTTATAAGTGCTTCGACGTGGCATCGACTGAGTTCCGCGCCCAGTACAATGAGCGCATGCTTCGGGGCAGTGGCGAGGACGAGAAGTTCCATAGCCTCTCGGTGTGGACACCGAATGTGAACATCTTCCGCGACCCGCGATGGGGTAGGGGGCAGGAGACCTACGGCGAAGACCCTTACCTGACCAGCGTGATGGGCACGGAGGTGGTGCGCGGCCTGCAGGGGCCTGAGACGGCGAAGTACCGCAAGCTGTGGGCATGCGCCAAGCACTATGCCGTGCACAGCGGCCCAGAGTATACCCGCCACTCAGCTAACCTCACCAATGTGTCGCCCCGCGACATGTGGGAGACCTACATGCCGGCGTTCAAGACACTGGTGCAGGATGCCAAGGTGCGTGAGGTGATGTGCGCCTACCAGCGTCTGGATGACGACCCCTGCTGCGGCAGCCAGCGCCTGCTGCAGACCATTCTGCGCGACGAGTGGGGATTCCAGTACCTCGTCGTCAGCGATTGCGGCGCCGTGTCCGACTTCTACGAGTCGCACAAGTCGTCGTCCTCGCCCGTACACGCATCAGCCAAGGCCACCATTGCCGGCACCGACGTGGAGTGCGGCTATGGCTACGCCTACCGCAGTATACCTGAAGCCGTGAAGCGTGGATTCATGACCGAGGCAGAGGTCGACAAGCACGTCATCAGGCTGTTGGAAGGCCGCTTCGACTTGGGCGAGATGGACGACCCGGCACTTGTGGAGTGGTCGAAGATTCCCTACTCGGCCATGTCTACCAAGGAGTCGGCAAAGCTCTCGCTTGAAATGGCACGCCAAACCATCGTGCTCCTGCAAAACAAGAATGCTATTCTGCCACTGCAGAAGAACAAGGAGAAAATAGCCGTCATTGGTCCCAATGCCGACAACACCCCGATGATGTGGGGCAACTACAACGGCATGCCCAACCATACCATCACCATACTCGACGGCATTAAGGCCATGCAGAAGAAGCTCTTCTACACACAGGGATGCGACCTGACCTACGACAAGGTGATGGATTGCCTGCTCGGCTCGCAGTGCAGCTTCGAGGGGAAGAAGGGCATGAAGGGCACTTTCTGGAACAACCGCCAGATGGAGGGACAGCCTGTCACCACGCAGTACTACACCCAGCCGCTGGCCGTTACCACCTTCGGCATGCACAACTTCGCCCCCGGCGTACAGTTGGAGGACTTCTCGGCCAAGTATGAGACCGTCTTCACGCCGAAGGAGGCCGGCGAATATGTGGTGAACGTTGACGGCTGCGGACACTTTGAGCTGTACATCGACGGCGTGCAGAAGTTCCGCCACCACATCTGGCGCACCACTCCCAACCGTGTGGCCATACAGGCTGAAGCAGGCAAGAGCTACAACATTGAGGTGCGCTTTGCACACATCCATACCTACAACGCCAACCTGGCCATTAACATTGCCAAGGAACATGCCATTGACTATCAGCAGACCATCAGCCAGCTGAAGGGCATAGACAAGGTGATTTTCGTGGGAGGTATCTCGCCAGCGCTTGAGGGCGAGGAGATGCCTGTCAACATTGACGGCTTCAAGGGCGGCGACCGCACACACATTGAGCTGCCTGCTGTTCAGCGCAACTTCCTGAAGGCACTGAAGGAGGCCGGCAAGCAGGTCATCTTCGTCAACTGCTCCGGTTCGTGCATCGCACTGCTGCCCGAGACCGAGACCTGCGACGCCATCGTGCAGGCATGGTATCCCGGACAGGAGGGAGGCACCGCCGTGGCCGATGTGCTCTTTGGCGACGTGAACCCGTCTGGCAAGCTGCCCGTCACGTTCTACAAGAGCAGCAGCCAGCTGCCCGACTACGAGGACTACTCAATGAAGGGCCGCACCTACCGCTACTTCAACGATGCCCTCTTCCCCTTTGGCTATGGCCTGTCGTACACACAGTTTGAGATGACGCCAGTCAATATAAACAAAATCGGCCCCACCGACTTCACTGTTGATGTGCCCGTAAAGAATGTGGGACAGCGCGACGGCACTGCTATTGTGCAGTTGTACATACGCGACCTACAGGATCCCGACGGGCCGCTGAAGTCGCTGCGTGCATTCCAGCGTGTCAGCGTCAAGGCTCATGCGATAGCCACGGTTAAGCTGAAGCTCAACCGTAAGTCGTTTGAGTTCTGGGACCCGGCATCTAACACTATGCGCGTGAAGCCAGGAAAGTATGAGATTCTCGTTGGCAACAGCTCTGACGACAAAGATCTGGAGGGGCTCACCGTAGACATAGAATAACAACTTAAAACCTTTAATAAGCAATATGAAGAGAAAACTATTCCTGTCTCTGTTGTGCCTGCTCTCGTTTATGGGCGTTCGGGCACAGCTGTCGTCAAACCCAGACAAGTTTCTGGGCAACATCACCACTCGTTATCAAGTAGACTATGGCAACGAGGCTTTCCACACTTTGTGGAACCAAATCACTCCAGAGAACGAGACCAAGTGGGACGCCATTGAAGGGTCGGCGCGTGGCAGTTTCAACTTTGGCAATGCCGACAGGGCGGCCAACTACGCCAAGCAGCACAACTTCCCTTTCAAGTACCACACGCTTATCTGGGGAGCACAGTATCCCTCATGGATGAATAATCTCTCTACTGCCGAGCAGTACAAAGCCATTGTTGAGTATTTCGATGCAGTGAAGAAACACTATCCTGATTTGGAGATTATTGATGTGGTGAACGAGGCTGTGCAGGGTCACCAGCCAGCACCCTATCGCGCAGCGCTGGGCGGTGAGGGACGTACTGGCTATGACTGGATAGTGAAGGCATTCCAGCTGGCGCATGAGCGCTGGCCCAATGCCATCCTCGTCTACAACGACTATAACTCCTTCCAGTGGCAGCGTACACAGTTCATCGACCTTGTGCGTGCACTGCGCGATGCCGGTGCACCTGTCGATGCCTATGGATGCCAGTCACACGACCTTACCGACATCAGCTTGTCTAACTTCAAAGCCTACATGAAGGAGATTCAGGATGCGTTGAAGATTCCTATGTACAGCACGGAGTTTGATATCGGTACTGCCGACGACCAGCATCAGCTCACTCAGTACAAGAACCTTATTCCCGTGTTATGGGAGGCTGACTACTGTGCCGGCATCACCCTGTGGGGTTACATCTACGGTGCCACTTGGACCACCGACGGTAACTCGGGTCTTATTCGCGACGGGCAGGACCGCCCTGCCATGACTTGGCTGCGCCAGTACATGCAGACCGAGGCCGCCAAGACAGCCAAGAGCCCCTTCCCCAACTTCAAGAAAGAGGCATCGCTCTATGTGAAGCCCGCCTCGCTGAAGGTGGCCAAGGGCGACGTACTGCCCGTGTGGGTATCAGCCTCGCTGGCCACGAAAACCATCGAGAAGGTGGACCTCTACGTGGGCAACGTGCTCGACACCACGATGACCGAGGCTCCCTACATTGCACAGCTGACGTTCGCCACTACAGGCACGAAGACGCTGAAGGCCGTGGTCACAGCCACCGACGGCTCTACCTACGAGCGTCTCTCCAGAATCACCGTGCAAAGCAGCACCACACCCCGCAGGCCGTATAACGGCGTAATGGCTGAGATACCTGGAGTGGTAGAGGCCAAGAACTACGATGAAGGCATCGCGGATGTGGCTTATTCTAAGGCCACTCGCACGGGTGTTACTCAGACTGGCGGATGGATGGAGTACACTGTCGACGTGAAGGAGTCGGGGCTCTACTCCCTTGATATGGAGATGGCTGCTGCGAGCGAAGGCATGTTCCACTTGGTTGAGAACGAGTTTGGCAACCTGAAGTTCCTCACCGACTTTGTCACCGTTCCCAATACGGGCGGCACCGACCAATACAAGACTTTCCACCAGCGCCTTAAACTTCCCCTTGAGGCTGGTCGCCGTACGCTCTGCCTCTGCATTGACAAGGGCGGCTTCAACATGGGCAAGATGACCTTCACACCCCTGAAGACCGACGACGCCATGAAGATCAGTGTCAGGGTGTCGCCTACTACCATTAAGGTGGAGGAGCAGACCACCATCACCGCCACCACCACCTCTACGACGAGCACTATCGCTAGTGTCAGGTTGTTTGCCAACGACATGCTGGTGGCCACCCTCACCGAGGCTCCCTACACCGCCGTCTTCACTCCCACGATGAAGGGCACCTATGCCATCACTGCCATTGCCACCGATGCTGAGGGCCGTGAGTCGAAGATTGCCAAGACCACGCTCAAGGTCAATGGCAAGCGCGTGCCATACGTCAACGTCAACCTGCCCGGCACGTTCCAGTTCGAGAATTTCGACCGTGGCGGCGAGGGTCTCACCTTCCACGACTCTGACAGCAATGCCGAGGGCGACGGTGCCAGCTACCGCAATGATGCTGAAGGCGTCGACATAGTGAAGGGCAACAACGGCTATGCCATCGGCTACACCGCCGTCGACGAATGGCTGGAGTACACCGTCAATGTGACGCAGGCCGGCACCTACAGCTTCGAGGCCACCGTGTCGTCGGGTGTCACAGGGTCAGCCTTCTCACTCAGTCTCAGGGACAACGGCCAGAACGTGAAGCTCGCCGATGTGAGCATACCGCAGACAGGCAACAACGACTGGGGCACCTACAAGGTGGTGAAGGGCACCATAGCCGAACCGCTCTCTGAAGGCCAGCACATACTGCGCGTCACCATCACTGGAGCCACCGGCAACCTCGATAAGATTAAGTTTATTCTCGACGAGGCCGCACCCGACCCGAAGGAGAAGTTCCACATCTACCTCTGCTTCGGACAGTCGAACATGGAGGGCAACGCACAGTGGGAGAACGTCGACAATGCCGTGGACGCCCGCTTCCAGATGCTCGCCACCTGCAATTTCTCTTCGCCCTCGCGCACCATGGGCAACTGGTACACAGCCAAGTGCCCCATCGTCAGCCCCGCCGGTAAACTCGGTCCTACCGACTACTTTGGGCGCACCATGGTGGCTGCGCTGCCTGCCGACGTGAAGGTGGGCGTGGTGGCCGTGGCCATGGGTGGCAGCCCCATTGAGATGTTCGACAAGGACAAGTACCAGCAGAAGATGCGCGACAACCCCACTGAGTGGTGGGTGACACTGGCCAATGAGCACTATGGCGGCAACCCCTACGGACGCCTCATCGAGATGGCGAAGAAGGCACAGGAAGTGGGCGTCATCAAGGGCATACTGCTGCACCAGGGCTGCTCTAACTGCAACGACCCCAACTGGCCCAACATGGTGAAGAAGATCTATAACGACATGCTCACCGACCTGGGACTCACGGCAGAGAACGTGCCCCTCTATGTGGGCGAGGTGTTGCGCACGGGCGGCTGCGCCAGCCATAACACGCAGGTAGACCGCATGCCCGATGTCGTTCCCACTGCTCACGTCGTCTCCTCCGTGGGATGCCCCGGCAACGGTGTCGACCCCTGGCACTTCAACGCCTCTGGCTATCGTGTGCTGGGCAAGCGCTATGCCTATGCCGCACTGCAGACCGAGGGCCTGGCCACCGCTAAGGATGCCGGCTATAGCATGGCTGCATCGCTGCAGAAGTTCTACACCATGAAGAGCTTCCTCAATGTGGTGCAGGAATACAAGCTCTCCGTGGGTGCCAGTAAGACCATCACACCCATCTGGGCAACGTTTGTCGACGGACATACAGAGAATATTACCAGCGAGTGCACCTTCACCAGCGACGACTTCGTTATTGACGGCAACACTGTCAAGACCTCTGAAGACAAGCTGGGCACGGTTACCGTTCACTACACCGACTTCATGGGCAAGGAACACTCCATCGACATCACCGTGGCCGTTGGCACGGCAAGAGGTGTTGAGACCGTCGAGATGGACGACCGGCCCTACGAGCCCGTCTACAACCTGCAGGGCATGAAGGTGGGCATGCAGATGGACTGGGATGCCCTGCCTCGCGGCGTATACATTGTGGGCACCAAACTCATTAGGAAGTAACGAGATGAGGAAGTAAGGGGGTGAGGAGGTAAAAAGTTTGTCTGCCTCCACACCTCCCTTACTTATATATACAAATAGAACTTAAGACCATCAAAACAGAAAAGAGCAATGAATAGTATTCTAAACAACCGTTGGATGAAGGTGATAGGCTTGTCGTTTGTCATTTCTTCATGGTCATTTAGCCAAGTGCAGGCGCAGCCTGGCGGCGGCTTTGGCGGCTTTGGCGGCTTCCAGCAGCAGGCCGCACTCGAGACTTCACAGCAGTGGAAGGATGTAGACTATGTGGGCGACGCACAGCCCTATCACACCTGCGACATCTACCTGCCCAAGCAGGAGAAGGCCAGCTATCCCGTGGTCATACACATCTACGGCAGCGCCTGGTTCAGCAACAACAGCAAGGGCATGGCCGACCTGGGCACCATCGTCAAGGCACTGCTCGACGCAGGCTACGCCGTGGTGTGCCCCAACCACCGTTCTAGCATGGATGCCAAATGGCCGGCACAGCTGCACGACATACGTGCCGTCATACGCTTCGTGCGCGGCGAGGCACAGAAGTATAAGTTCGACACCTCGTTCATAGCCACCAGCGGCTTCTCGTCGGGAGGCCATCTCTCATCGACGGCTGCCACCACCAGCGGCATGAAGACCGCCACCGTGGGCACCGTCACACTCGACCTCGAGGGCGCTTTGGGTAGCTATACCAGCCTGCCGAGCACCGTCAATGCCGCCTGCGACTGGTCAGGCCCCGTCGACCTTACCGCCATGGACTGCGGCGACCACATGCAGATGGGCGACAACAGCCCCGAGGACGTGCTGCTCGGCTCCAAGCTGGCACAAGAGCCCGACAAGTACCGCAGCCTCAGCGCCACCAACTATGTCGATGCCAACGACCCGCCCATCATCATCTTCCACGGCGAGAAAGACAACGTGGTGCCCTGCTGCCAGGGAAAGAAGTTCTTCGAGCTGCTCAAGGCTGCTGGTGTGAAGACCGAGGCCACCTTCGTGCCTGAGGGCGGCCACGGCATGGGCATGTACAGCGAGGAGAACCTGCAGAAGATGGTCAACTTCCTCAATGCTGTGAGAGGAGGCGGAGGCGCTTCCGCACCACGCTCGCGCATAGTGGAGGACGGAGGCACGGGAGCCTTCAAGGCCATCATGAAAGAAGAGCCTACGCTTCGTGAGCACACCATTCTCGTGCCACAGGATTTGAGCGCCTTCGGACCTAGGAAGCAGCTGCCCGTGCTCGTCTGGGGAAACGGTGCCTGTTCCAACTCGCCTTTTGAGCACATCAACTTCCTCAACGAGATTGCCTCGCACGGATACATCGTGCTGGCCACGGGCGAGATTCCCATGACCGACGCGTGGTATCGCGGCCCCATGTCTCGCACCGAGCAGCAGATAGAGAGCATCGACTGGATCATCGCCCAGAATGCCGACCCGCAGTCGCCCTACTACAAGAAGATTGACGTGAAGAACATCTGCGTGGCAGGCATGTCGTGCGGCGGACTGCAGACACTCTATAACTGTGCCGACAAACGCATCAAGACACTTATGATATGCAACAGCGGACTCTTCAACCAGCAGAACGCCGGACAGGCCGTGGGCGGCATGCCAATGCCACCGAAGGAGAAGCTGAACGAGATACACACCCCCATCATCTACATACTTGGCGGCAAGGAAGACATTGCCTATGAGAACGGCATGGACGACTTCCACCGCATCAGCCATGTGCCTGCCTGCGCTGCTAATCTGCCCGTGGGCCACGGAGGCACCTACCGCCAGCCTCACGGCGGCGAGTTCAGCATCGTGGCACTGGCTTGGCTCGACTGGCAGCTGAAGGGCGACGCACAGGCAGCCAAGATGTTTCAGGGCAAGACACCTGGCATGTCGAAGCGCGAGGGATGGACGTTGGAAAAGAACAGTCTGATGAAGTAATATGAAAAAGACCATCACCACATGGGCACTCGCAGCGCTATGCTGCCTGAGTGCATCGGCACAGGAGAAACTCTTCAATAGTGCCAGCGTGCAGTCGCCCGTCGTCAACAACGACGGCACCGTGACTTTCAATCTCTATGCTCCTAAAGCCGTCAAGGTAGAGGTGACGGGTGACTTCCTGCCCACGCGCACCATCGAGGTCGAGGGCTACGGTAAGTACGACGCACCGGGCGTAGCCGAGCTGGTGGAGGACAAGAATGGCGTGTGGACCTACACCACCGGCAAGCTTGCACCAGAGATGTACAGCTACACCTTCAACATCGACGGCATGACGGGTGTGAAAGACCCTGCCAACATCTATGTGAACCGCGACATCACAACGTTTACCAACATCTTCATCGTCAGCAGCGCGAAAGGCGACAAGGGCGACCTGTACCGGGTGAACGAGGTGCCGCACGGCAACCTCGCAAAGGTGTGGTATCCCAGTCCTACGCTGAAGATGCAACGCCGCATGACCATTTATACACCCCCTGGCTACGACAAGGGCGGACGCTACCCCGTGCTCTATCTGCTGCATGGCGCCGGTGGCGATGAGAACGCCTGGAGTGAGCTGGGACGCGCTGCACAGATACTCGACAACCTCATTGCCGCTGGCAAGGCCAAGCCCATGATTGTGGTCATGCCCAACGGCAACCCCAACTGTCAGGCAGCACCCGGCGAATGGTCGTTCGGCATGTACACGCCGGGCTTCCGCGACGCAGGCACGGGTCCTAGAGAGCCTGCTGTGGCCACCATTCCCGCCAGCTTCATGGACATCGTGAACTATGTCGACGCCAACTATCGCACCGTGAAGAAGCGTGAGGGGCGTGCCATCTGCGGACTGTCGATGGGTGGCGGCCACACCTTTGCCGTCAGCCTGCTCTATCCCACCACCTTCCACTACTACGGTCTCTTCTCTGCCGGTCTGCACCTGGGGAAGAACTTCAACATGCAGCAGTCGTTCGCAGAGCAGATAAAGGCCGACCCCGACTTTGCACAGCAGAGCGCACAACTCTTCGGCAGCAAGCCCAAACTCTACTGGATGGGAATGGGAAAAACCGACTTCCTCTATCAGAGTACTGTCGACCTGCGTGCCTACTGGGACTCAAAGGGCTACAACTATGAGTATGTGGAGACCGACGGCGGCCACATCTGGCGCAACTGGCGCATCTATCTCACCATGTTTGCACAGAAAATCTTTAAGTAACCCCTGTTAGGGGTCTACTTCTTTGCCTGCCGCACCACCGGCCGAACGGTAGACCCCATGCTCCTAGGGAACCCGTAGGCCTCCCCGGCCCTGACAGGGCTGGGGAGGCCTAAGGGTTCCCTTAGCACTGGCACATCCTTGTTAGGGGGCAATCTCTTTGTCTGGATGAAAATCCCTTATATATACGCGCGCGTGAGTGAAAGGTGCTTGCACCACTTGCACCACGCTCGCCCTTCATCGACAATGCTCTGCGTGGCGAAGAGGCTCTTGTGAGCTGACCATTTCTATTTGTCTCATGCTTTTCTATTTGTTTCATCCTGCATATTTATTCACTATGTGTGTATATTTATGCATAACGGCGTGCCGCTGAGCTATGATGGCCCGATTCTCCCACGCGGAGCCGCCCCGTGAAAAAATGGAGGCGACTTTTTTTCACGCGGAGGCCACTTTTTCTCACGGGGCGGCTCCACAGAAATGCATATTTATGCACTTTGTGAATAGGGCGAAGAGTGGGTGGTTGGTCAGCTAAGGACTCTGAGTGGTGCAAGAGGTGCAAGCACCAAACAGTCACGCGCGCGTATATATCGCGCGCGCGAGGCCAAAATAGGGGTGGGGATAACGGCTGCTCAACTGCTATATCATTGCCTATAATATTCCCTAACGAACAAAAAAAGGACGAATATTAGGAAAAATGGCACTTCTGCAAACTTTTGCGAACTGAAATAACAGTTGCGAATTATTGCGAACTGTAATATTTGTTGGATTGCAGAAAAACTAGTATCTTTGCACTATGATTTACGAATTGCTTATTGGATTGGTGGTTTACGCGCTGCTGTTCGCAATGACGGTGCAGAGCAGCCGCCGTAAGGTGATGGCCATGCAGGAGCGCCTCGACAAGGTGCGCGCTCTACAGGCTCAGCAGCTGGCACAGAGCGCACAGAGCATTGCCCAGAACGAGGCGAAGATCATGGAGCTGGAGTCGCTGCTGAAGAAACTGGGCGACGAGAACTCGCTGCTGCGGCTGGAACTGGAGGAGAAAAAAGCCACCCTTACATATAATAATAAGGTGGCGATGATTGAGCAGGAGAAACGGCAGCAGGCCGAGACTGCCATCTTCGCCTCTGACATCTACCAGCGCCTGCAGGACTGCCTGAACAGCGGCCGCAGTCTGACGAACGCCGACTGGATGAAGCTGACAACACTGGTTGACAGCATCTACACGGGTTTCACCGAGAAGCTGTATGGGCTCTACCGCATGACGGAGCAGGAGTACCACGTAACCCTGCTCATCAAGATTAGGATTCAGCCGAAGGACATCGCCCTGCTGACGGCCCACTCGAAGGAGAGCGTTGCCACGACGCGCAGCCGACTCTACCAGAAGGTATTCAACAAGAAGGGCTCGTCGAAGGACTGGGACGACTTTGTATTATCACTCTAAAACATAAAGGTTATGATTGACTATTTAACACAACATCTATGGCAGCTGTGGGCGGTGGTAGCCGTTCTCTGCCTGATTTTGGAACTGACAGCGGGCGACTTCTTCATCATCTGCTTCTCAATCGGCGCCGTCTTTGCAGCCGTCACCGCGCTGATAGGTGGCAACATCTACTGGCAGCTGGCCATGTTTGCCCTGTTCACGCTGGTCTGCCTTTTCTGGGTACGCCCGTTTGCGAAGCGCTACCTGCACCGTGGCGAGGACATCCGCGTGAGCAATGCCGACGCGCTGATGGGCCGTCAGGGCAGGGTTGTCGAGACGGTGGCACACGACGGCTTCGGCCGCGTACAGATTGACGGCGACGTGTGGAAGGCCGTCACCAACGAACCGCAGGACATTCCCGAGGGCACTAACGTGCGCGTGGTGGGGCGCGAGAGCACCATTATTACCGTAGAGACAATTAACTAATAAATAACAAACTAATAAAACCACAGACATTATGGCTACTTATGTTCTCATTGCAATCGTAGTTTGTGTCATCCTCTTCGCCAAGATGGCACTGGTGATTATCCCGCAGTCGGAAACCAAGATTGTGGAGCGGCTCGGACGCTACTATTCCACGCTGCAGCCGGGTATCAACATTATTATCCCATTCATCGACAGGGCCAAGTCGATTGTGGTGCTCCACCACGGGCGCTACCAGTACTCGACCACCATCGACCTGAGGGAACAGGTATATGACTTCCCGAAGCAGAACGTAATTACGAAGGACAACGTGCAGACGGAGATCAACGCGCTGCTCTACTTCCAGATTGTTGACCCCTTCAAGGCTACTTACGAGATTAACAACCTGCCCAACGCCATTGAGAAGCTGACGCAGACCACGCTGCGTAACATCATCGGTGAGCTGGAGCTCGACGAGACGCTGACCTCGCGCGATACCATCAACAAGAAGCTGTCGGCTGTGCTCGACGATGCCACCGACAAGTGGGGCGTTAAGGTGAACCGCGTGGAGCTGCAAGACATCACGCCTCCCGACTCTGTGCTGACCGCTATGGAGAAGCAAATGCAGGCCGAACGTAACAAGCGTGCGCAGATTCTGACGTCGGAAGGTCAGAAGGCAGCCGAAATCTTGGCTTCTGAAGGTGAGAAGACGGCCATCGTCAACAAGGCTGAGGCTGCCAAGCAGGAGGCCATTCTGCAGGCAGAAGGTGAGGCCCAGGCCCGTATCCGCGTGGCCGAGGCTGAGGCCAAGGCCATCAAACTGATAACTGAGGCTGTTGGCAAGTCGACCAACCCCGCCAACTACTTGCTGGCTCAGAAGTATATCCAGATGATGCAGGAGCTGGCCGAGGGCGACAAGACGAAGACCGTTTACATGCCTTACGAGGCTACCAATCTGCTGGGCTCTATCGGCGGCATCAAGGATCTGTTCAAGGCTGTCTAAGCTTAGTTGGAAGCGCAGGGAGCGCAGTCGGAAGCGCAGGGAGTGCAATTGGAGGCGCAGGGAGTGCAGTCGGAAGCACAGGGAACGCAGTCGGAAACGCAGGGAGCGTAGTCGGAAGCGCAGGGAGGCCGTAGGCACTCCCCTCCCTTGTAGGGGAGGGGTAGGGGTGGGGTCAGTGTCTTCCTAAGGGCTTGAATAAGCACAGGTTAGACAATACATTGAGTGCAGTCAACACCCCACCCCTGCCCCTCCCCTGACAGGGGAGGGGAGTGCCTACGGGCGCCATCAGTCCCGCACAGAGGCACAGAGAGACGCAGGGAGAATCACAGGGAGTGTAGTCGGAAACGCAGGGAGTCCGTAGGCACTCCTTCTCCGCGATATCACCTGCGCAGCAGGTTCATCTGTCCCTGTGGCTTCAGCACATTGTGGGCTTGCGTGGTGCTGCCTTTGACGTGAGTGGTGAGCGTGGCCCTGATGTCGGCAGCTGAAGCGGCTACGAGCATCTGGTATTCGCCCTCGGCCACCACCCAGGCAGAGGATGCCTCGTCGAAGGAGACGAGGTCGGCAGTGCTGACCTTGAGGGTGAGTGTCTGGCTCTCGCCGGGCTTCAGGAGCTTGGTCTTGGCGAAGGCCTTCAGTTCCTTGGCGGGCTTGTTCTGGGCCTTGGCATCGGGGGCGGCTATGTAGAGCTGCACCACCTCCTTGCCCTCACGGCTGCCAGTGTTCTTCACTGTTATGTTTACGGCGATATTATCGCCGTCTACAGAACACTTCGCATCGCTGTATTCAAAGGTAGTGTAGCTGAGGCCGAAGCCGAAGGGATAGGCCACGGGCACGTCGAAGGAGTCGAAGTAGCGGTAGCCCACGTAGATGTCTTCCTCATACTCGGTGTAGTCTACGTTGCGCACATCGCCCTTCTGCCCCTGGTTCATCATGTCGATGCGCGGGTCTTCGTCGATGGGGAAACAGCGTGACGAATAGGCATCAGTAAACTTCACTGGCCACGTCATGGTGAACTTGCCGCTGGGCGACTGCTTGCCGCTGAGCACGTCGACCACACTGTTGCCGCCTTCCTGGCCTGCCTGCCAGGCGCAGAGGATGGCGTCGGGGAGGTGGCTCCACGAGGCCGTCTCGATGACGCCGCCAATGTTGAGCAGCACCACCACCTGCTTGCCGGCCTTGTGGTAGACGTTGCACACCTGAGTGATGAGCTGGCGCTCACTGGCGCTGAGGTTGAAGTCGGCCATGCTGCGGTCGAGGAACTCGCCTGAGAGTCGGCCCAGGGTGATGACGGCTATGTCGGCAGCAGTGGCCTGTGCGGTCAGTTCGCTGTCAGAGAAGAGCTTCTCGGGGGGCAGTGGCTGTGGCAGGAACCGTGCGAGCTGTGCCATCTGCGGATCTTTCTTTGCCTGCTCCTCAAGGGCGGCGGCAGCCTTCTGCTTGGCATCGGCTATGTAGGCCTCGTAGGCGTTCTTCAAATCCTCGGCCACGGTGTAGCCGCCGTTCTTCAGTCCGTCGAGCAGCGACACGACGTAGGCGTGGTTGACATTGCCCGACCCAGTGCCGCCGGCTATGAAGTCGTAGGACGTGTTGCCGTAGAGGGCCACGTTCTTAATGCCCTCAGCAAAGGGCAGCGGCTTTGCTCCTCCTTGTGTGGGCGCAGCGGTGGCTTCGTTTTTCATCAGCACCATGCCTTCAACGGCGCTCTGGCGTGTAACGGCAGCGTGTGCCTTCAGGTCGGGCTTGTTGCTATACTTGTAGCCCTGATAGCGCGGGCTCTTCTCTACGAGGTTCAGTATGCGCTGCACACTGCGGTCAAGGTCGGCTTCGGCCAGCTTGCCGCTCTTCACGCCAGCCACGATGCTGTCGAACTGTTCTTGCTTGCCAGGCTGCAGCATGTCGTTGCCGGCCCACATTTGCAGGGCGCCGTCCTTGCCGCCGAACCAGTCGGTCATCACTGTTCCCTCGTAGCCCCACTCTTCGCGGAGGATGGTCTCAACGAGGTCTTTGCTCTCGCTGGAGTACGTGCCGTTGATGTAGTTATAGGAGGTCATCACCGTCCAGGGCTTGCTCTCCTTGATGGCTATCTCGAAGCCCTTGAGGTAGATTTCGCGCAGGGCACGCTGCGAGATGCGGGCGTCGGTGTTCATGCGGTTTGTCTCCTGATTGTTGGCGGCGAAGTGCTTGATGCTGGTGCCCACGCCGTTCTTCTGCACGCCGTTGATGTAGGCAGCAGCGGTGTTGCCGGCCACGACGGGGTCTTCGCTGTAGTATTCGAAGTTGCGGCCGCACAACGGGTTGCGCATGATGTTGATGGCAGGTGCCAGGAGCACATCGGCACCGTATTCCTTCACCTCCTCGCCTATGGCCTGTCCCACCTCCTCTATGAGCGTGGTGTTCCATGTGGAGGCCAGCAGTGTGCCGATGGGGAAGTGGGTGCAGTAGTAGGTGGCGGTGTCGCCCTCGCGTGTGGCATCGATGCGCAGTCCGGCGGGACCGTCGGCCAGCACCACGGCGGGTATGCCGAGCGAGTCGAGCGGATAGGTGGTGCCGGCGGCGCCGGGCACAAGGTTCTTCGTGGCTCCAATGACGGCGTTGTCGCCGCTGAAGCCGGCCATTCCTGTGCCGATAACGAAGTGGGCCTTGTCTTCGAGCGAGAGGCGGCTGAGCACTTCCTGCTGGTCGATGTTCTTTTGGGCCGCTTGATCAGACCCGGTGCAGGCAGCCAGCGTTGCGCCTGCTGCGAAGAGGAAGATGGCTGTTTTCTTCATAATGATTTATTTGAATAAGAGGGGCGTGAACTCAGTGAGGTAGATGCGCCAGTTGCGCCAGATGTGGCCGCCTTCGGTCTCGAGGTAGGTGTACTTGTGCTTCTTTGAGTCGAGATAGGCACGCAGGTCGTTGTTGTTCTTGATGAGGAAGTCGGTCTTGCCAATGCCTATCCAGAAGAGGTTGGGCTTCTTGGCAAAGAGTGCGTCAATCTTCTTTTCGCGGTCGGCATATACCTCAGGATGTCCGTTGGGGTTAGCTTGCTGCTGGTCGACGGCAGCTGAGAACAGTCCGATGTAGCCGAAAAGGTCAGGATTGTTGATGGATATGAAAAGGCTGTGGAAACCGCCCATCGACAGTCCTGCTATGGCACGGTGGGCCTTGTCCTTTTTCACGCGATAGGTTTTCTCTATGAACTTAATGACGTCGGGGAAGGCGGTCTCGAAGCTTCCCTCCATCGTCTTGGGCAGCATCATCGTTGGCACACGGAAGCCCTCGCTCGTCTCGCCCGGGCATGCCTCCTGCGAGATGTTGCCGTTGGTCATCACCACCAGCATCGGCTCGGCCTTGCCCTGTGCAATGAGGTTGTCGAGAATCTGCGCTGCGCGGCCCAGCTCGCTCCAGGCGTTCTCGTCGCCTCCTATGCCGTGCAGCAAGTAGAGCACGGGATAGTCCTTGCCGCTGGTCTCGTAGCCCGCCGGCGTGTAGACCGTGAGGCGCCGCGTCAGGCCAGCCGTAGGACTCTCATACCACACCTTACTCACCGTTCCGTGAGCCACCTTGTTCACCTTGTAAAGGTCGGTGCGTGCGTCGCCGCCAATGAGCAGCACGCTGAACAGGTTGTTGATGTCGCGAATGTTGTAGACGTTTAGCGGGTCGATAATCTTCACGCCGTCCACAATCATGTTGTAAGTGTAGAGCTCGGGCTTCAGCGGCTCGGTGGTGTAGCTCCACACGCCCTTGTCGTTCTTCACGAGGTCGACCACGCCCGGCATATCATAGGTGTTGCCCTGATACTCTACTTTCTGTGCCGGCAGCATGTCGCCGGTAATCTGTACTTTCTGCGCATCGGGCGCAATGAGATTGAATGTCACGGAATTGTCGGCATGCACATCGGGCGATGCCACCTGTGGCCCCTGCCCCCAGCTCAGGTTCTGCTGGGCTTGCGCTGCCATTGCCATCAAGCAGAGGACAGCCATAAGGAATAGTTTCTTCATTGTCTCGACAGTTTTAGGTGATAATGATGCTGCAAAGATACACTATTTTTTTGATAACACAAAGAAACGCGCTCAAAAAAGTTCACTTTATCACCTTTAAGACTCCTGTTAAGGACAAACCGCACGAATAGTCATACCTACACATCTGTCTTCCCACGTTTTGTTTGCCGTTCCCCAAAACGAATCGATTCTATAACAGATGGCATGATTATTGGCACCGGGACTCATGTCTGATGTCCAACAGTATATTTGATCCGTCACACTGGTAGTGCCGGCATGCGGGAAATAGATATAGTTGCCATTAGGCCCCGTCGCTCTCATCACTGTACGGCCATATAGTCCCACATTTTCGAAAGTGCACTTGTCGACAAGCTCCTGAAACTGCTCAGGGGTGGGTATGCGCCAGTTGCCACCCAGATAATCGTGGGCTGCATCGTCCTCAAGGTCGAGCCGTGTTTTTCCGTCCACCTCGCCCCACTTGCTGTCTGTAATGTATTTTGAGAACATGTTGTAACTGTCCCAGTCATAACGTCCTTCCTTGGGAGTCAGCTCACCCCATGCGATGTAATAGCCGTTTTCAGCCTCTGTACGGGCTCCTAAATTGGCTGATGCCCAGCGCACTGAAAGCCCGAGGTCTACTGCCTTGATGTCGCTGGGCTTGGGCAGGGGCTGCAAGTCAACCATAGCCAGGCGCAGGTTGTGAGAGGCAAAGTTGATGGAATCCTGCAGCTGCTCGTTCACTTCGTTGATGACATATATAGACTTGTGTGTGAGCTGTCCGTCGTTTTCCTTTGCGAATGCTTTTATGTATACGGCGTGCTGGTATGCTTTGTCAAGTGTCTGGTAGCTTTCAGCACTGTAGTCTGCCGCGTTGATGGTGGCAAGCCGCTCTCTGGCCTGCTCAATATTACGTTCAAGGACATTGTATTTCAAGAACACGGTGTCAGTCCTTTCTTTTTTCACTTTTACCGCACGTATGGGCAGTCCACAGCATCTGTTCTCTCCATTCAGAGATAAATCAGCCTCAAGACTATTGACTTCAAAGTAACGCATCTGCATGCCCTGAATATCGGAACACCACAGCTTGGTATCATAATCCCAATATGTCAGTTCGTTGTCTCTCATCACGCCAGTGCTCGGAATGAATATCGAGTTACCGTTAAGTCCTATCAGTTCGTAGCCATAAACGCCATTCCTCAAGGTGGTCCTTACCCTGCAAGCCAAAAGGTCGGCAGCATACGAGTCTTGAAGAAGTTTCACCTCGTCACAGGTAGGCATTCGCCATCCTTCTCCCAGCATCACCGTTGCAGCGTCATCCTCAGGCTGAAGATATTCAAAGTCTGGCTTTCCGTTACTTTTCGTATAATATTTGGAGAAAGACACATTTGTATATGGGTCTTTTATCTCTTTAGTCCACTTGTATGTATTCCAGGAATATTCGTCCTTTGGCTCCGTCTCGCCCCATGCGAAGTAGTAGCCGGAATCCTCAGGCTTCTTTGCACCTAAATTTTTGGTGGCAAACATGATGCCATCGAAACCGAGGTCTACGTAGTCGTCGTTCGTTTCATACACAGCCTCCTTGACAGACAATGGTTTCTGCTCCGGCTCTGGTTCTGGGACGATATCCTCGTTCTCCTTACATGATGTAAACATGCACATCATGAGAGACAAAAACGCATAAAATAACTTTTTCATTTTTATCTACTTATAATAGTTTTCATAGCGGGTACAAAAATACAAATAATATTGAAATGGTGTACAACATTTCCCTTATTTTTGTATTATTTAACGCACGCCAAAATCCTTGCGGGAATCGTCGTTGATGATGCGGCAGGCCTGACGGCCGTCGAAGCCTGTCGGAGCAATGATGAACTCAGGCACGTTGAAGGAAAGGAAGCGGTCGCGGTAGAAACTAAGGGGATGGCGCTGGGGGAGCATGAAGGGCTTGGTTACATGGCCGCCGGCATCGACATGGCAGAAATAGGGGCGGGTGAAGAGACCGTCATCGCGACGCGAGCTGAAGACAAGCCAGCGGGAATTGGTGCTCCAGTTGTGGAACGACTCGGTGTCGTTGGAGTTAGCTTCGGCCATAGGTCGGCTCTTGCCGGTGGCAAGGTTGAGCAGCCATAGGTCGGCCTCATGATGCCAGATGCTGAACTGACCGTAGTCGGAGAGCGTGTAGCACAGGAAGCGGCCGTCATAGGAGGGACGGGGGAAGGACACCGACTTGTGCTGTGACTGTGCGTCAATGATGGTGTCTATGCGGCTGCCGAAACGACCTGTGGCGGGGTCGAAGTCGATGCGGCAGAGATTGTAGTGGAGTGAGCCAAGCTTAGAGTTGAGCGTGTAGAGTGTGGAGTCTTGTGCTGCACTTTCAACGGCGGCACAGAAATAGATGGAGCGGCCGTCGGCAGAGAAGACGGGGAACGTCTCATAGATGGAGTCTTGCTTAAGAAGAGGCGACAACAGCAGCTCGTTATTATCGACGTCATAGACTTGAATGTCGGAGGCAGTATCAAAGACCTCAATACGGTTGCTGTCGTTACTATGAAACAGCTGGTTGGTGGTATTGGTGGAGTAGGCTATGTAGCGGCCCGAGGGGTGCCAGTAGGGATAGACACAGAAACCGAGCGTATGGGCGGTCTTGGTGTTGTAGGCGATGAGAGGACTGTCGGCGTGACGCAGCAATGTAGCGCCGTGCGGACCGCGAATGTGAAGGCTCATGTCGGCAGGGTTGCCGCGGTTGAAGCTGTGGCAGTTGACGCAGCCCTCGAACTGGGTGTTCTCAATGAGTGCACGCTCGGTGAATGAGGAGAGGTTGCGCTCGTAGATGCCCATCTTGCTCCATACCTCATAGCCCGGCGCAATGAGACGGTAGCAGAGACCGTAGTCTATGCTGTCGGGGCTGACGTAGATGGAGAAAGGACGATAGGTGTGCCAGCCGTCGTCGTACTTGGCCGAGACGGTGACACTGAGCGAGTCGCCGGGGTTCTGGGCGAGCAGGGTGTGCCAGTCGTCAAGGTCGAAGTCAACAGATTCTTCGCCCTGGCTGTGCAGACTGTGTCCGTGGCTGTCGTTAATGACGGCATCTATGCGTTGGCACTGGCCGCTCGCCATTGACCACTGGCCGTTGACCATTGTCTCGTCGGCCATGCTAAAGTTGAGCGGTGCAATGTTCACGGGTATGGTGACGCCGAGGTAGTCGGGATAGATATGCGGCAGAGCAGCCTCCTGACGGGCATCCTTCACCGTTTCAGTGCTACAGCCCAGGAGCCCCATAAGTGCCATGAGCCCGAATAATATATAAAGATTCTTTCTCATTGCGTAATGGACATGAAGTGATTATACCTTTCGCGGTCGCCCGTCAGCATATAGTAGGCCAGCAGATACTGGTAGGCCAGACGGTTGTCGGTGTTGCTGAAGTAGAGGGCTTCAAGCATCTCGGGTGTCACATGGTCGCTGAAGTAGAAGTCGTCCTTGTAGGCCGATAGGCGCAGGCGTCCGTATTCGGGATGGCGGGCTATGGCCTCCTCGTCGCCCAGCAGCGGCAGGGTCTCGTTGGCCCATTTGCGGTAGAAGAGGGTCTTCTGCAGGGCTGTGAGATATTTGCGTGCCACAGCGTAGTTGCCGTTGATGAGGTTGGTCTGAGCCAGGCGTTTGTAGCAGCGGCCACTCTTCTGAAAGTCGAGGATGGCTTCTTGGGCCTCGAACACCGTGCGCTGCGCCACATTGATCATGCCCAGTTGGTAGAAAGCCTCGGCGGTGGGCATGGGGCTGGTGGCATCTTCTTTTACGTCGGGCAGCAGGCCTAAGATGCCGTTCTGATGGTACTCAAAGAGGTGGTCGACAAGCATGCCACGCATGGCGAGGGCCAGATTCTGCACTGTCACGCCGATTTGGTTGTTGGGCTTCTCGGCTTTGACGGTCTCAAGTATGCGGTTCCATTGCTGGTGGGTGGCCATGAAGTCGTATTGCATCACCTTCTCGGCCTTGAAGTTGGCGTTCTTCCACACGAGGACACCCATGATGACGGCCACAAGTGCAAAGGAGAGCAGCCCCGCGCCCACCAGCCCCTTCGTGTGAGGGAGGGAAGAAGAAGCTTTGGTTGTAGACTTCGTGATGGGGTGATTGCCCCTCTTCCTCACAAGGAGGCTTGTGATGATGAGGACGCAGGCCGAGAGTGCCGCAGCCCACAGCAGCCATGGGAAGACGGTGGGGTAGCGGTGGTAATGTATGTCGGACCATAGGCTGTCGATGGGTAGCGGGAAACAGACAGGCCCCACCAATATATATAGTATAGGAATGGCGGCAATGAGCAGAATGCAGCGCATCCATCCCCTGGTCAATTTGATAATGAACCAAACTGCGAGAAGCGTGATGATGATAGCCCAGACGCCGCTCAGCAGCGCATTCTCGTCGAGGAGGAAGAGCAAGAGCAGGAACGAAGGTACAAAGCTCAAGCCGTTGGCCATGGCCCATTGATAGTTGGCCATAGGCTGTTGCCCATCGTTTCCTCGCGCTGCTGAATGGTCAGTGATGAGCCGGAGTGTGAGCAGTTGCACCGTCGAGAGCAGTAGCGCAATGATGAATGCTCCCACCCAGGCATAAAGGAAGAACTGTGTGCAGAAGCGGCCCAGCAGGTCGGCAATGCCACCGGGCAGGCGAACAATATCCCACACATAGTTGTTGTCGAAGAGGAAAAGCTGGTATTGCTCCTGATAATGCAGATGATGCGGATAGGCCAGCCCGAAGAAGAGGAGCACTGCCACACCGAAAAGGAGTGTGCATACCCACTCTATGCACAGCCTTCGTATCTTCGTGTCTTTGTGTTCCATGAAATCAACTATTTGTCAAACACCCGGCTGAACTCTTCGACGCTGATGCTGACAGGCTCGACCATGAACTCAGGACGGTTATAGCTCTTCAGAAGGTAGAAATGCTGTTCGGGGTCTTCCTGTGGCAGCATAAAGGCCTTTTCCACTTTGCCATTGTTGAAATAGGAGAAATAGACACGGCAGTAGTTGCCATCGTCGCGACGGCTGGCAACCATAATCCAATGCCCGTTGCTCGACCAGCTTGGATAGCTGTCTGGACGGCCTTCACTATTCAGGTTTGTAAGATCAAGGCGCAACGGAGGCTCTTTGGCACTACAGGTGTCCGACACTTCGGAACGACAGGTGTCCGGAACCTGGTCAAGCGGCATACAGACAATGTCTCCATCGTTGTGGCGAATATGGAAACAGCCATACTGCCCCTCGGCAAAGAGCAGATAGCGACCGTCCGGGCTGATGCGTGGCAAGGTGGCACTCTTGTTATATGAAACTGCATCGTAAACGAGTTCCTCTTCACCAAAGCTGTGCGAAGCCAGATCAAACGAGCGGCGATAGAGGTTGTATTGTATGTTTGGATAGAAGGACCTGATGTCCAAGTCACGCAACTCTTCAGGAAGCGGTCCCGACTTGCAATAATAGAGGTATTTGCCATCGGGCGACCAGGTAGGATAGACCTCCAACAGATCGGGGTCTTCGCTGATGACACTCACCGAGTCGGTTGCCAAATCATAGAGAATCAGGTCGCTGGCTTCATCATATACTTCAATTTTGTTAGGATTTAGCGTATGGAATGCCTGTCGAGTCCTGTTGGTTGAGAAAGCTATCAGCTTGGCAGTAGGATGCCATGACGGATAGACCCCCCCAGAGATGGTATAGTCGCGTTTCATGTTGACTCTTGAGATTTTGCCGTCGTTCACAATGACGGTACCGGCATTAGAGAGACGCACATGAAAGAGCATGTTGTCGGTCTTGTAGTTCTGATAGCTGTGGCAGTTGATGCACTGGCCTTTCGTCCTGTCGTTCATGGTAATCTCGTTGTTGAAGATTTGCGTCTCTTCAAACGAGGTGAGGTTGCGCTGAGCTATCTCCATGTAGGTCCATGCCACATACGATGGTTCGATAAGGCGATACGACAGGTATTCGTCGATGGGGTCGGCGGCCACCTGTATCTCAAACGGGCTGAACGACAGCCATCCGTCTTCTTTCTTGCCCCATACTTCCACCTTAATGCTCTTGCCCTTACAAGCATTAAGCATATCGTGCCATTCCGACTCGGGTATCTGTACCTTCACGCCATTGCCGTAGGTCTGCTGCTGGCCATCGGGCGTGGTGAAGCGTGCCACACACTCTTCGTACTGGTCAGCAGGGAGCATGAAGTTGAGTGGCGCAATATTGTATGGCACAGTGACATTGCAATAATCAGGGAAGATGGCAGGCAACTCAGAGGATACAGAGGCCTCAGACGGCACATCGGGATGATGTCCGCACGAAGTCAAAAGCAGCATGGCGATAGCCAAAAGCTGGAAATAGGGATATAGATATCTTTTCATTCTTTTTTATGCATGAATTTCGTTTCCAATCTTGCCACGTACATAAATAGGTTTTCTTCCGAAAACGTTGTACCACCAGTAAGTATCTCCAAAGTCTTTACTCATTTCTTCACCGATTTTCTCAAGTGTCATATTAGGCTTCGCCAATCCTTCCAAGGTCACCCAGAACTGTTTGTAGCGTTCATAAACAGACTTTTCGACGGGAAGCATCATGCGTTTTTCTTCTGGAGACTTATCCATAAACAGGATATAAGCTTCCATTGCATGCAAAGGGAATTCTTCGTCGATGTGCAGCTCAACATAATTGCGCAACGATGCCCAGAAACGTTGTGAGTCGCAACGGAGCATAGAATAGAACAGCGCCTGTTCTGAAGCCACTTTGGAATCGGATTCGTACCAGAGGCTAATACTATTGACGATATAGCTGTCGCTGTTCTCTACGCCAGTAAGCTCATCAGAAAAGCAATTTTGCAAGTCCTTTATCTTTTCTGTGACAGGAGCCGGTTGCCAGTTGTCATAGAACGGTAGATGATGAAGTATGGTGGTATAGCGTTCTACCAATCTTTCGTCTCCTTTAGCTAAGGCACAACGGGCAAGCATCTTCAGGTAGAAAGGTGAGAAGCCTCCTTGTATTGCCATTTCGAAATTCAAGCGGATGGCTTCATTAGTCATGCCATAGTTGTAATAGACCAAAGGTGATGCTATGTCCAAAAGGGTAACATGGAGCGAATCGGGATTGTTTATACTAACTGCATCGTTGCTCAATTTGAACGAACGATCGAGTAAACCGCCCTCGTTCATCAAAGCAACATTTTTGAGAAATACCATCGTGGTAGTTGGCTTCTTGATGTCTTCAGCCATATTGAGTACTTCCTGCCAGTTGTCTGCTTCAGCATAGCGCACCATGCGCATCTCTTCGATGTAGTTCTTGTCGTGGAACATGAGCGATAGAGTAAAGATGATGCTTGCTGCAGCACAAGACACAGGAACGAGACTCTTGACCAAAAGGCTGTGGCGCAGTTGCTTTGACAAATAGTGGCCACACAACGGAAGGAGCACGGAGACGGCACCCAGCACCCAGAACGGGGTGGAGAGACGGCCTGTCTCGTCGCTTGGTGTTATGAAGCGAGGAAAGCCTGCCAGCACTACATCGTCGGATTTCAGGTTGGAATAGAACTGTGTATGCCAGATACCGGCGGTAAAGAAGAGCAGGACAATGCCTATGAGCTCGCGCCATGTAGGCTTCTCGCTAAACACCAAGCAGAGCACAAAGAGCAAGGATAGCCAGCCCAGCACCGGATAGATGAAAAAGCCAAACAGATACCAGGCAAGATGCCATTTGCGGGGGGTGCTGCGGGCTGCCCACAGGAGCAATAGCATGGCGAGATAGCCTACCGACTGCGAGAACCAATAGCCTCTGATGGTGGAGATATAGACCCAATAGCCCAAATCAACTACCGATGCAAGCAGACAGGCTACAGGCAGGAGCATCAGCGCCGAGGCACTGCCCTTTAGCCGGAATGCTTTTCTACCCACAAAGAAAATCAGCACCCAGATGGCTGCCAGCACGCCAGAGCCTAAGGCAGGGTGATAAAAGAGCTGTGTGAGCCAGGCACCCACATACTGCATCAGTCCAAAGGGCTTCTGCATGAGGGCATGGAAGAAGGGCGAGCCATAGAGATATTCAGAACGGTCGTGTGCCGTATAGAACACCTCTTGATTAATATATAATATGTATAATACAAATATAATGAAAGCCGAAAGGCTTACATAGAGGATAACACTAGGTGTTCTGCGTTTTTTGTCCATATTTATTGCTCTGCTTTTCGCTGCTATATAACTACTGGTGTTTGTCTGCTTTGTATTAGGGGCGTAGCCATTCTTTGCGGGTTGACTTCTTTTTTGCAGTGAATGCCGAAGCACCTACTTAGTGCCTGCAAAGGTAGTAACAATATTTAGAATCCCCAAACTTTTTGCCGAGAATCTTTTACCTTCGATAGCAGGTGGTTCAATTTGTTGAATAACTTGTTCTAGCCGTTGCTTCGCCATGCTGGCACTTAAGGAAGGAGTGCCCATAGGGAGTGCATCTTTCATTTTCCTTAACACTGAAGGCTTTTTAATGTGTTAACTTTTCTGTAAATAAAGAATATTAATTCGCATGTATCATATTTTGCATCATGTAACAAATAGTAAAGTGTTTGAAACAAAAAACAAAGACCATATAATAAAAATGTAATAATTTTGCGAGGTAAAATGCGGGAGTGGGTCGTACTTCACGCAAAAGAATGCAAAAAAGAATACGAAAATCTTACATTTATCTAAATAACTAATTAATAATTTTTATGCTATGTTAAAGACGAAAGCATTGCAAAAGCCGCTAATGCCGTCGACCCTGCTCTGTTTGCTTCCTATGGGAGTGCTGGCTCAGAGCATGGTGAGGGGTCCGGTAAGTAACATATCAGGTGAACCTGTCGATGGTGCATAGGCTAACTATCTAACCATGCATGTTGATAGGCCAGGGAAGCCCCATTGCTTCCGTTCAAAACCACTTTGTATTCATCCAAACCATTAATAGAGTTAATACTTAAAGTATGAATCGAAAATTTAGAAAAACAGCGCTGATGATGAGTGCCTTGGCTATGTTGGGCCTTGGATACTCTTCAAATGCCTATGCCGCAGAAGCTCCCCAGGAGGTTCAGCAGGCAACGAAAAGGATTACAGGTACTGTAGTCGATGCATCTGGCCCCGTTTACGGTGCCAGCGTAGTTGAAAAAGGTACTGTGAATGGTACACGTACCGATTTTGACGGAAACTTTACCCTCAATGTGAAGCCAAATGCTACGCTCGTCGTTACTTACGTTGGCTATGAGACTCAGGAAATTCAGATAGGCAGCCAGTCGAATATCAGCATCACGCTGGTAGAGGACAATGCCCTGTTGGACGAAGTTGTGGTGGTGGGCTACGGTGTCCAGAAGAAAAAGCTGGTTACCGGTGCTACCGTTCAGGTGAAGGGTGAGGACATCGCCAAGCTGAACACCACCAACGCACTCGAGGCTATGCAGTCAAGCACGCCTGGTGTGCAGATTACCCAGAGCTCTTCACAGCCTGGCAAGGGATACAAGGTTTACATCCGTGGTATCGGTACCACAGGTAATGCTTCACCTCTTTATGTTATTGACGGTGTAGCAGGTGGTAGCCTTGATGACATTAACCCGGCCGATATCGAGAGCATCGACATTCTGAAGGATGCTGCTTCTGCAGCCATCTACGGTGCCCGTGCTGCTAACGGCGTTATTCTCGTCACCACCAGACAGGGTAAGGAAGGTAAGATTGAGATTACCTACAACGGTGCCATGGGTTGGTCGAATGCCTACAAGCGCCCGCAGCTGCTCAATGCCCAGCAGTATATGACCATCATGGACGAGTACACCTTCAACACCAGTGGTGCTAAGATGGACTGGCCAGGCTACGTTCCTCAGAACATTCTCGACAAGGTGGCCGCAGGCTGGGAAGGTACTGACTGGTGGAAGTCATTTGAGAACAAGAATGCTCAGCAGCAGAACCACTCAGTGACTCTGACCGGTGGTACCGACCGCTCGAAGTTCGCCATGTCCTACACCTTTACCAATAATGAAGGTATCATGGGTGGTGACCAGGCTTCTTTCTACAAGCGCCACACCGTGCGTGTCAACAGCGACCACGTGCTCCTGAGGGCTAAGGACTTCGATGTCATCACCATCGGTGAGAATATCTCGCTCAGCTATAACAGAAGCCACGACCTGGCTGAGGACGGCATGTACTGGAGCTATATCCACAGCCTGCTTCAGACCTGTCCGCTCGTGCCGCAGTATGCTGACAATGGCGAAAACTACTATTATCAGAATTATGACGGTACGCCTGCATACGGTCAGGGTTGGAACGCTTCTTTGTTCAGCAACCCATGGGAGAATCTCACCAAGGGCGGCTTCAACTCTTTGGCCGAGAGCCGTAACATCAATACCAGCGCTACTGCTTTCGCTATTATCCAGCCGATCAAGGGTCTGAGACTCCGTTCTCAGCTCAACTATAACTTCGGTTCGGGTGCATACCGTAACTATGGTGAGCCCAAATCAACGGGTTATGGTAACGCCACATCTACTATTTATAGTGTTAGCCAGAGTGCTTGGCTGAACACCAATTGGTCTATTGAGAACACGCTTACCTATGATCTCCCCATCATTAGTGGTCACAAGATCAGCGCAATGGTTGGTCAGAGCTTCCAGAGCACCGCTTGGAGCTTCAACATTGGTGGATCCAACAAGGTGAACTGGGGCGATCAGCTCGCCACACTGAAGGGCTGGGATTCTGCATGGCTGTCAAACATCAAGCTGGTAAACGCTACCGATGCCACCTTGACTGGCAAGCCCAATGACGAGGAGTACCTCGCTTCTTGGTTCGGTCGTGTGACTTGGGACTACAATGAGACCTATATGGCCACTGCAACCCTCCGCTATGACGGTTCAAGTATCTTCACCGACGGCAAGCGTTGGGGTTGGTTCCCCTCAGTTTCTGCTGGTTGGGTAGTTAGCAATGAGCCTTTCATGGAGAGCACCAAGAGCTGGATGGACTTCTTCAAGATTCGTGCAAGCTGGGGTCAGAACGGTAACAAGGACATCTCCAAGTATCAGTATCTGGCTACTATCGCTCTGTCGGGCGAGTCTGGCGACAACGGCTACAAGTTCGGTTCCGACATGGCTACTTCTGTTGCCGGTACTCCTAACACCGGTGCTTACGCAAACATCGTGCCGAACCCCGACCTCACCTGGGAAACCTCTGAGCAGCTCGACCTCGGCTTCGATGCCCGTTTCCTCGACAACCGTCTGGGTGTAAACTTCGACTGGTATAAGAAGACCACGAAGGACTGGCTTATCGGTGGCAATATGCTTGCCGTTGACGGTACCAATCCTGCTGCCATCAATGGTGGTGACGTGCAGAACAAGGGTATTGAGATTGCCCTCACATGGAACGATAAGGTTGGCAAGGACTTCAGCTACAACGTTGGCGTGAACTTTGCTACCAACAAGAACGAGGTAACCCGTATTGCCAATGAGAACCACTACCTCAATGGTCCTACCGGCGTCCTCTCACAGGGTACTGAGTACATCTACCGTGCTGAAGAAGGCAAGCCCATCGGCTACTTCTACGGTATGTCATACAGTGGCATCTGGCAGAATCAGGCTCAGATCGACGCTGCTCGTGAAGCTGGTAAGGCCGTTCTTGACAACGCCATGCCTGGCGACTGCATCTGGGATGACTGGAATAACGACGGTGTGATTACCTACGCAGAAGGTGAAACTTGCGACCGTCATGAGATTGGTAATCCTAACCCCGATGTGATGCTTGGCATCAACCTCGGCTTGGCTTGGAAGGGTCTTGACTTCGCTGTTAACGGTGCCGGTGCATTCGGTCAGCAGATCATGCGTTCTTACCGTTCATTCAGTGATGCTCCTTATCAGAACTACGACACCTCTATCTTCAACCGTTGGTATGGCGAGGGCACTTCAAACGAGCAGCCGCGCATCTCGGCCACTGGCCATCAGAACACCAACTGGGTATCTACCCGCTACATGGAGGATGCCAACTTCTTCAAGATTAAGACCGTTACACTGGGCTACGACTTCAAGTATCTCTGGAAGGCTTGCCCGTTCCAGCAGCTCCGCTTCTATGTTCAGGCACAGAATCTCTTGACCTTCACTGGTTACACTGGCCTCGATCCTGAGGTAGGTAATTCAGCTGGTGGCAATGGCTGGGCATCTGGTGTTGACCTGGGTCTTTACCCGCCATCACGCACATATTTGGTTGGTGCAAGTATTAAATTCTAATTCGACATTATAAGTTATGAAGAAATATATTTATTCATCGTTAGCTGTCTTATCAGCAGCAACCTTGTTGACAGCTTGTAACGACATGCTGGACACTGATCCGCGTGTGACAGAGTTGACGGCGGCTACATTCCCCGGCAAGCCTGCAGATGTGGAGGCTTTGAATGCGGCTACCTATAGTATTATGAATACGTTAGGAGGAGGCGATAATAGTGGAATATGTAACAATCCTTTCTACTGGTGGTCACTGATGTCGGACGACTGCTACGGAAGTGGCGGTTTGCAGGACAATGTGGCAAAGTCGCTGCATCACTTCACCACTGCAAGTGCTAATCAGTATGAGGCTGATTTCATCCTTATCTATGGCGGTGTTTCACGTGCCAACAACCAGATTGAAACCATCGACAATGTGGCTTGGACTGAGGCTCAGAAGGCTCAGCGCAATCAGCTCCTTGGCGAGGCTTACTTCATGCGTGGTTTCTACAACCTCCTGCTCACCCAGATGTACGGCGATGTGCCCCTGATTACCTCTACCGTTATTACCGACGAGTTGAGACAGCAGGTGAGCGCTGATTCTGTGATTTATCCGCAGATTATTGCCGACTTCACTTCTGCCAAGAATCTGATGAAGGCAGAGCGGGCCAATGGTTCAGGTCATGCTGACAAGTATGCCGCTGAGGCATTCATAGCTCGTGCTTGGATGTTCTGGGCTGGCTTCTACAAGGGCGTCGGCGACCTTTCTTCTGGCGATGCTACTATGAACATTATCGGCCGCAATGGCGAGGCTATCGCTCAGGAAGGCTGCGACATCACTACTCTGAGCAAACAGGGTGTTATCGATGTCCTCAACGACATCATTAACAATGGTGGCTACAAACTCTGTCCCGACTTCCGCTCACTCTGGCAGTACTCCAACAGCCTGCTGTGGGATGAGGCCCATGACGGACCCGATGGTGGAAATGCTGAGGGCACTCATGCTTACGCTTTCATCGCAGACATGGATCGCAACAACTGCTTTGACATGCCTGGCATGGGTAACGGCAACACCGAGGAAATCTTCCAGATTCAGTTCATGAACGCTTCTAACTGGAACATCGGCGGAACCTATGGCAACCCCCGTATGTATTCTAACTATCTGTCATGCTTCTGGGGCCTTCGTAACGGTGCTACCAACGACAACGGTAAGCGCGACAAGACCTATCCGTTCAATCAGGGCTGGGGTCAGGGCACTCCTTCCTGCAATCTCTGGGACGACTGGTCAGATGCTGAGAGAACAGGCGAATATACTGACATCCGTAAGCTTGGTACTCTGATCGACCTCGACAATGAGCTCGAGAGCTATACCTACGAGAAGGACGACTGTGAGGAGTCGGGCTATGCTGTTAAGAAGTATGCTGACGTAAACCTTGACGCTTGTGCAGCAGACAACGATTCATGGTGGTCAAGATGTGAGGGTTATAGCTCCAGCTCGCTTGACAACAAGCAGCAGGGCGACCACTTTGAGGACTACTACCTGATGCGCTATGCTGACGTTCTTCTGATGATGAGTGAGCTCACCGGCCAGGTGTCGTACATGAATCAGGTTCAGGCCCGTGCTGGTGTGCCTCTCACAAAAACATACTCTTTGAAGGCTCTTCAGAACGAGCGCCGTTGGGAGTTTGCTCTTGAGGGACTCCGCTTCAACGACATGCGTCGTTGGTCGGGTGTTGACAACCACAGTGAAAGCTCGTATGCAGCTAAGGCTCTCCAGGCTCAGAAGGGCAAGCAGATTGTATGCCTTGGCCAGAAGAGTGCCAAGCGCACCTTGGAGCACATGACCTGCTCCTGGGCTAAGCGTTACGCTGATACCAAGGGCTTCTTGCCTAAGCCTCAGGCTCAGATTACTCTGATGAGTGGTAAGATGAAGCAGAACCCTGGATGGGATGAAAAAGCATCTGCATCAGAGTACACGTATAAAGTACTGTATTAATTTTTAATAAGTAATTAGTCAATATGAAAAAGATATTTTTGATTTTTGCCGCAGTATGTGCTATGGTGGCTTGCGATCCTACTCATGAGGATGTCGGCAATGCTGGACACATCACTGCTGACCAGTTCAAGTCGATGTACACTATCACTGTTGACAAGGCTGCCAGTGGCAAGAATGGCAACGTCATTACCTGCCAGACCTCTGCTCCTGTCAATGCGAAGTGGAATATCGGTGGAAAAGAGTTCATCGGTAACTATGCATGGAAGAAGATGAAGCTTGGTTCACATAAAGTTACTGTTACTGCTCTTTGTCCAGACGGTACTGTGCTGGAGGATAGTGCCATGATTGATTGCCAGGAGATTACTAACGAGCTCCAGAAGTTCTATATCTATGGTGATGTGGCTAACTTCCCCGATCAAGTTCCCTTCCAGCCAGGTGCATGGGATGCAGCAGCTATGCGTTTCAGCTCTACTGAAGGTGCACACCTGCCCACTATTCCTGACGATGTATACTTTGGCCTGAAGACCCTCATCTTCGACGTGTCAGACGTTAGCGCTGATTTCGACTTGAAGGTGATGAACGGTTGGTGGAGCAACACCTACTATGATCATGTGAAGTGGCAGTCTGGTTTGAATGAACTTCAGATCACTGAGACCTTGGCCAAGGAGTGCGCTAAGGGTGGTGAAGGCCGTGACCTCGACCTCATGCTTTACAGCGGCTCTATGACGCTCAACTCTGTCTACTACGAGGAGTAAGTCTTGTAAGTATAATTAGTAGCGAGGGCATATCAATCGATATGCCCTCGTTATGTTTGCAGCGGACAGACACGGACTTATGCTGGCCTGAAATTAAGCAGCGGACAGATACAGACTTATGAGGCGCAGATAATACAAATACACTATTGGCAGTCAACACCCCACCCCTGCCCCTCCCCTGACAGGGGCGGGGAGTGCCTACGGACGCCCTTTGCGCCTGAGTGAGGGGCATACACAGCTAGACCAGGAACAAAAAAAAAAGGACTCCGTAGGCACTCCCCTCCCATGTAGGGGAGGGGCAGGGGTGGGGTCAGTATCTTCCCAATCCGCTGAGAGAAGCGCAGTGTAGACAATACATTATTGGCAGTCAACACCCCACCCCTGTCCCATCCCCGAGCCAACCAACAGCTGTATCATTTCTTTTCTTTTTTCGAGCTGAGGAGTATCCAAAAAACACAGAACGTGTAACAATGTTTGCTAAATAGTACATTTCGCAAACAACATGTTACATGGCGTAGGGGTGTCTTTGCTTTTTATTTCGTATATTTGCAACAGCTTTTAGAAAGAATAGTTTTTTTGGTTTTCACACATAGTATTTAGTAAGAGACATTTAGTTGTAGGAAAAGTGCTGCGTCGAGACGATGCGGCACTTTTTGGCGTTAGCCCCTTTGCTCCTTTTGGATGTATGGCCTACTCCACCTCGGCGGCACTGAGAAGCAGTTCGCCCAGTGTGGGGTGTATGTGCACCATGTGGCGCAGCTGCTCTACTGTGGCTCCCATGCACATGAGCACGCTGGCCTCCTGCACCAGGTCGGCACTGTGTGCACCAAATGCGTGGCAGCCAACGATGTGGCCTGCACCAGGCTCTGACAACAGCTTCACCATGCCCTCTGGCTCGCCCATGGCCAGGGCCTTGCCGTTGGCGCGGTGGAAAGCCTTGCGACATTCGTAGGCTGCACCTTCGGCCTTCAGTTGGTCTTCGCTCTTGCCCACGCAGGCGGCCTCGGGCTGGGTGAAGATGGCGGCAGGTATGATAGATAGTTGAGTGTCTCCTGCCAGCGAAGCGTCGCCTGGCGTTGCCGAGCTTGCTGCCTCGTTGGTTTGCTGCAGAATGTGCTCTATCACGATTTTTGCCTGTGCCTCGGCGGCATGCGCCAGCATCTGTCGTCCATTGCAGTCGCCTATGGCGTAGATGCCTTTCACGGTGGTCTCGAAGTGTTGGTCCACGTGTATGCCTGTGCGCTCATCATAGTCGAATCCGGCGTTGGCAAAGTCAGGCTGCACGCGTGGCTTGCGCCCTGTGGCCATCAAGATGGCGTCTGCATCGATGTCGGTCAGGTTCTTCACGGCCGTTTTCATGTGGAAGGTGATACCCCGCTTCTCCAGTAGTTTTCGCAACCGCTTGGCTATGTCGCTGTCGAGGGCGGGCAGACACTCTTTCAGATACTCTATCACCGTTACCTCACTGCCGAAGCGGTGGAATGCCGATGCAAACTCCATGCCGATGACCCCGGCGCCGATGATGGTGAGGCGCTGGGGGAGTATGTCGAGGCGCAGCAGACCCGTTGAGTCTACCACGCGAGGGTCGTCAAGGCCCTCTACGGGTATCAGCTTCGTCTCCGAGCCAGTGGCAATGATGATGTGTGGGGCCGTGTAGCCGCCCACGGTATGCTCATTGGCAAATGTTGCTTTCTCTCTAACCAGCGTGATGTTAGGGTGCGACAGTATGCTCTCCACGCCACTCTGCAGCTGTGGCACCACCGCAGCCATGCGTTGGCGCGCCTCGTCGAAGGTGGCGCTGTGCACATAGCATTTCGTAGGTATGCAGCCAACATTGAGGCAGGTGCCTCCCACCTCGCCGCTCTCGAATACAACCACCTTCAGCCCTGCCTTGGCGGCCAGCTCGGCTGCGCGGTAGCCTCCGGGGCCCGCGCCAATCACTATTAAGTCTGTGTTCTTTGTCATATCAATCTTTATATTTGTCACTATGCCAATGCCAATGCATAGTCGATGCAAAGGTAGGAATAATTCCATAGACTGCCAAACTTTTCCACTGAAATATTTCCTGCTGCTTGGTTGAAGCAGCCTGTTCACCACAGGCAGATGCTTTTCAATGGCCGTTGTGCGCTTTACGCGCGCGCGTAATTATACGCGCGTGACTGCCAGGTGCTTGCACCACTTGCACCACGTCTCATAATCAGCACGTTACGCTCGATTTTTGGTTGCACCTGCTTGCACCAAGTTGCACCACGATTCTAACAGTAGTGATGAAAAACGTCCCAAGGCCTGGGACAAACACAGGAGGCCCTCCCGTGAAAAAAAGTGGCCTCCAAATTTTTACAGGAGGCCGCGGAGTGGTGCAAGTGGTGCAAGCACCAAACAGTCACGCGCGCAAATAAACGCGCGCGAGGAGTACTGCCTATGGTCACTCCGCACCCCGGGGCGACCGTAGGCCTCCCTCAGCGGTGTAAATGTGCGCGTATGCGCTTCGGTTCTAATAAAATAACTGTTGCGTTGTTAATTTTTGAAGAATTGTGTAGTTATTTGTTCTTTTCTTTGTACCTTTGCGGCATTACAGCTGGGACACATAAAAAAACGACAAATATGAAACAATTGTTCTTTTGTATGCTGGCCGCCGCACTGCTTTTTGCTGCACCGGCAAAGGCCTGGAAGGGTACGTCGCCCAACGGACGTCTGACCATGGATGTGACTAACGGACGCTTGGCGCTGAAGTGCGCAGGGCAGAAGGTGATGGACATCGTGATAGACCGCAAGGCCACGGCGCCCGCCTCAGTGAAGGCGCGCCGCATCAGCGAGGAGTACGCCATGCTGGCCGGCAAGCGTCTGCATTGCACCAACGAAGGCAATGAGTACCGTGCCGGAGGAATGACGTTCCGTCTGTATAACGATGGACTGGCTTTCCGCTATGAGACGTCTATCCCTATGGAGAAGGAGCCAACAGCATATATCCTGCCCGAAGGCATGAAGCGATGGATGCAGCAGTGGAGCGACGGCTACGAGGGATTCTTCCCCCTCTCCACTACCTATAAGGAGAAGCCAGTGCCCTCGTTCAGCGGCGTGTCGAAGTCGGCTGAAGGCTGGAACAACCGCTGGGGATATCCGGCACTGATAGAGGCCTCAGCCAGCCAAAGTGGGGAGCCTGTATACGTGCTGATAACCGAGGCGAACATAGAGCAGGGGCAGAGCGCCTCGTGCCTCTTTAACGACGGCGAGCGCTTCGGCGTAGTGGCCGACAAGCGCGACGAGCAGGGCAAGCCCTGGCCGGGGCACACCCCATGGCGTGTGGTCATCGTGGGCACGCTGTCTGAGGTGGTGCAGTCGACGCTGGTGACCGACGTGAGCGAGCCGAGCCGTATAGCCGACACCAGCTGGATAAAGCCCGGCGTGGTGTCGTGGGTGTACTGGGCTTACAACCACGGCAGCAACGACTACAGCATCATCAAGAAGTATGTCGACATGGCCGTGGCGCTCCGTCTGCCCTATGTGCTCATCGACGCAGAGTGGGACGAGATGAACAAGCTGGCCAGCAACGAGGGCAAGACGGTGGAGGATGCCGTGAAGTATGCCCTGAGCCAGGGCGTGAAGCCGCTCATCTGGTACAACAGCAGCGTGGGCTGGGTGAACGGCGCACCAGGTCCTAAGTATCGGCTTAACAAGCCCGAGGACCGCGAGAAGGAGTTTGCCTGGTGCGAGAAGATAGGTGTGGTTGGCGTGAAGATAGACTTCTTCAGCGGCGACACACAGCTGAACATGGACTACTGTCAGGACTTGCTGGAGAGCGCAGCCCGCCACCACCTGCTGGTGAACTTCCACGGTGCCACGGTGCCTCGCGGATGGCAGCGCACATGGCCCAACCTTATGTCGACCGAGGGCGTATACGGTGCAGAGTGGTACAACAATGTGGCAACGTTCACCCAGAAGGCAGCTGCCCACAATGCCACGCTGCCCTTCACCCGCAACGTCATAGGTCCCATGGACTATACCCCCTGCGCTTTCAGCGACTCGCAGCACCCACACATCACTACCCATGCCCACGAGCTGGCGCTGACGGTGCTCTTCGAGAGTGCCCTGCAGCATCTGGCCGACCGTCCGGAGAGTTTCCTGTCGCAGCCTGCCGAGGTGCAGCGGTTCCTTGGCCGACTGCCCAGCGTGTGGGATGAGACGCGGCTCGTAGGAGGCTATCCAGGCGAGTATGCCGTGATGGCGCGCCGCAGTGGCAACACTTGGTATGTGGCGGGCATCAACGGTGAGGACAACGCGAAGACCATCGCCCTCGACCTCTCGTTCATGGGTAAGCCTGCCACAGTACTCTCGTTCCAGGATGCTACTACGGACGGCAACGACAAATGGAACATCGCTACGCTCACATCGCTGCCCACATCCATCAGCTGCAATCCACGCGGTGGATTCGTACTGGTCATCCAGTAGCATCGGACACAACGGACTCTTCTGTCTGCATCGGACAACGGCGGACTATTATATGAGCATCGGACAACGGCGGACTATTATATGAGCATCGGACAACAGCGGACTATTATATGGGCAGCGGACAACAGCGGACTATGACGGACTCTTTTGTTTGCATCGGACAACAGCGGACTATTATATGGGCATCGGACAACAGCGTACTATGACGGACTCTTTTGCCTGCATCGGACAATGGTGGGTTCTTTTGTTTGCATCGGACAATGGCGGACTCTTTTGTTTGCATCGGACAATGGCGGACTCTTTTGTTTGCATCGGACAACAACGGACTCTTTTGTCTGCATCGAACAACGGCGGACTGTGGCGGACAGTTTGGGGGACGTGGACTGAATGAACAAGTGAAGTATTAATTGAGATAAAGATAAAAAATAGGTAATGCTCTTACATGAAGAAATATCAAATAAGGTGTTGAAAGCGTATTTCAACGTCATGAGAAACCTTGGACCAGGGTTTTTAGAGATTGTTTACGACAATGCCATGTGTATAGAGCTGGAGGAGCTTGGCTTGCCATACGAGCGCCAAAAGCTTCTTGAGTTGCAGTACAAAGGACATGTTATCGGAACCTTTAAACCTGACATCATCGTAGACAACAAAATAGTCATCGAGATGAAAGCTGTAAAAGAAATCATTCCCGTCTATGAGGCGCAGGTCTACAATTACCTTGCCGTCACTAAGCTTGATGTTGGCTACATCTTCAACTGCGGTGAGGGACGTGACTACAAACGCCTAATCCGTAAGGGCGCCCTGAAAACAAATCATTAATCCGAAATTCCCACCAATCCAAATAATCCCACCAATCCGAATAACCTCAATGAATCTGATTAATCCAATAAGTCCGTTGTTGTCCACCGCAGACATAATAGTCCGCTGTATGAAATAGTCGTTGATGTCCGCTGCATATAAATATTCCCACATCCTCTGCTATATAAAAAGTCCGTTGTTGTCCGCTGCAAATAAATACTCCCGCACTCTCCGCTGTATGAAAAAATCCGTTGTTGTCCGCTGCAAATGAATACTCCCGCCTCCTCTGCTGTATAAAAAAGTCCGTTGTTGTCCGCTGCAAAAATACTCCCGCACTCTCCGCTGTATAAAGAAGTCCGCTGTTGTCCGCTGCAAAGAAATAAATAGTCCCTCACTCTCCGCTATATAAAAAAGTCCGCTGTTGTCCGCTGCAAATGAATACTCCCGCCTCCTCTGCTGTATAAAAAAGTCCGTTGTTGTCCGCTGCAAAGAAATAAATAGTCCCTCACTCTCCGCTATATAAAAAAGTCCGTTGTTGTCCGCTGCAAATAAATAGTCCGCATTGTCCGTTGTATAAGGATCCGCTGTAGTCAGTTGAATAAATAACAATAAGAACATGAAAGGAATAACACCGATGTGCATCACCGCACTCTTGGCAGGCTGTAGCGCCGCCACCACCACCGATGTGGAACAACAAGTTGATGAGCTGTATGGCCGCATGACGCAGGAAGAGCGTATAGCACAGCTGCGCAGCATGTATATGGACGACCTCTTCGACGACGAGGGACACCTTGACACCGAGAAGTGCCGTGAACTTATACCCAACGGCATAGGCCACTTCTCGCAGTATGCCAGCCAGAAGCCGCGCGACCCCAACGAGCTGCGCGACCGTGTGGCCGCCGTGCAAGAGTGGCTCATGAACAATACGCCTAGCGGTATCCCTGCCCTCTTCCATGAGGAGGTGCTCTCGGGCGTCAACACTCGCGGTGCCACTATCTACCCTCAGCAGATAGGACAGGCCTGTTCGTTCAACCCTGAGCTGGCCGAGCTGAAGGCACGCCAGACGGGCATCGCCATGCGCAAGATGGGTGGCGTGCTGTCGCTCTCGCCCATGGTCGATGTGTGCCGGGTACCCTCGTTCAACCGCTTGGAGGAGTCGTATGGCGAGGATGGCTATCTCTCTGCCGTTATGGGCACCGCCTTCGTGCGCGGCCTGCAGCAGGGCGATCTGAAGAAGGGCGTGGGCACCTGCTCTAAGCACTACTTAGGCTATGGCGGTGGGGGCGACGCTGAAGAGAAAGAACTGATGGAGGAGATATTGCTGCCTCATGAAACGATGATACGCCTAGGGGGCAGCCTCGCCGTGATGCCTGGCTATCATGCCATGAGAGAGGCTCCCCAGGGAAGCACTCAAGTGCAGTGTGTGGCCAACAGCTGGATATTGCAGGACATACTGCGCGACTACCTCGGCTTCGACGGCATGGTGGTGAGCGACTATACTGCCATCGACCAGCTGGCAGGCCTCAGCAGTCCTGCAGAGAAGGCTGCGGCAGCCATCAATGCCGGCAACGACGTGGACTTTCCTCATGGTGCCAACTATAGGTACCTGCAGGAGGCCATCGACCAGGGGCTGGTGAAGCCTGAAGCCTTTGAGCGTGCCGTAAAAGATGTGCTGCGCTATAAGTTCCGTGCCGGACTGATGGACGAGCATCCTTATCTCTATAGTCAGGAGAATATCGTCCTTGACACACCTGAGGAGCGCCAGACGGCATACGACATTGCCACGCAATCCATCGTTCTGCTTGAGAACAACGGCATACTGCCGCTATCGTCAAGCAACGCTCAGCAGCCGATACGCAACATTCTGCTCACTGGGCCCAACGCCAACTCGATGTGGGCCATGTGCGGCGACTACTCCTTCCCCTCGATGACCTATTTTTGGAAGAAGAACATGGAAGACCTTGAGCACCCCGACATCGTTACCCTCTTGGAGGGAATGACTAACGTAATAGGACGTGATTCGAATGTCCGCCTGTCTTATTCGCGCGGCTGCGACTGGACGGAGGAGATAGAAACGAAATACTCTGAGCTGGGCGACGAGCGCGCATGGGAGTATGAGATACTGCACCGCAAGGTGGACAGTGGCGAGAAGGCCGACAAGGACGAGGCCCTGCGCCTGGCCCGTCAGGCCGATGTCATCGTGGCTGCCATGGGCGAGAACGTGATGCTGTGCGGCGAGAACCGCGACCGCCAGGGACTGCGGCTGCCAGGCAAGCAGGAGCAATACGTAGAAGAGCTGATAGCCACGGGCAAGCCTGTGGTGCTCGTCCTCTTCGGCGGCAGGGCACAGGTCATCAGCGGGCTTTCCGAGCGGTGCGCTGCCATCATACAGGCATGGTATCCGGGCGAAGAGGGAGGCAATGCCGTGGCCGACATCCTCTTCGGCAAGGTGGCCCCGTCGGCCAAGCTCGCCATCAGCTATTTCAACGAGGAGATAAACGTTCCCGTCTGCTATAACTATGACCTGGATAAATGGCCCAGTATCTATAACGAATGGTGGCCCTTCGGCTACGGCCTGACGTACACCACCTTCGAGTATAAGAACCTGAGAGTGGGCGACAAGCCGGCCGGTAAAGGTTCCGGCCAAGGCTGCGAGGCAACGACTATTCCCTCTATCCCCACATCTGACGAGAGCTTTACGCTCTCCTTCGAGGTGACCAATACTGGCAGCGTGGCCGCCGAGGAGATAGCCCAGGTCTATATAGCCCCGGAAGGCGATCAAGCCCCGTATCACAAGCGCATAAGTCTTCAGGGCTTCGCGCGCGTGCCGTTGCAGCCCGGTGAGACAAAGACGGTGACGGTGAAGCTCTACACGGAGCAGTTTGGCTACTACAGCAATGACAATGGCCACCGCCAATGGATTACCGACCCCGATGCTTACCTCTTGAAGGTAGGTACCTCGTCGTTCGACACCAGCCTGATGCAGCTGATTATCCTTGAAGGCGACACCGTGAAGAAGCCGTTGCGCGAGCACTACTTCTCAGAGGCAACTGTGGCAGCAAAGTAAGATAAGACAAAAGAAAATGCGAATTTTCTTTTGTTATTCTCTCGCTTATTCGTACCTCTGGCTGCCGCCGAAGGTACTTTCGCTCGGAATATCAAAAGAAAAATGATTTTTTCTTTTGATATTCTCTCGCTTATTCGTACCTTTGCACGGAAATGACGACAACAATCAACGGGGAGACCCACCGGCCCGGCAGAATAGAGGTGGTGTGCGGCTCGATGTTCTCGGGCAAGACGGAAGAGCTGATCAGGCGGATGCGCAGGGCGCAGTTCGCCCGTCAGCGTGTGGTGATATTCAAGCCGACGATAGATGTGCGCTACTCGGAGGAGGATGTGGTGAGCCACGACCAGAAGCACATACCGTCTACACCCATCGACTCATCGGCAAGCATGCTGCTGCTGACGAGCGACATCGACGTGGTGGGCATCGACGAGGCGCAGTTCTTCGACGAAGGACTGCCTGCTGTGTGCAACGAGCTGGCCAACCGGGGCATGCGCGTCATCGTGGCAGGCCTCGACATGGACTTCCGTGGAGTTCCCTTCGGCCCCATGCCCGCCCTCTGCGCCATTGCCGATGATGTGACCAAGGTGCATGCCATCTGCGTGCGTTGCGGCAACCTGGCCTATGTGAGCCATCGCAAGGTGGTGTCGGAGAAGCGAGTGCTCCTCGGCGAGACACAGGAGTACGAGCCACTGTGCCGTGAGTGCTACCAGAAAGCATTGAGCATGGAGCATTAGCATTGACCATTGGATGATGTAATCAATCGTAAATCGTAAATCAGTAAATCGTAAATCAGTAAATCGTAAATCAGTAAAACGTAAACACCCAAGATGTTGACTTACGACAAGACCATAACCTTCGACACCTTCGTGCGCTGGCTGGGCTACGGGCTGTTGGTGGCAGGCATCTTCCTGATGCTGAGCTACCTGAGCAAAGTGCTGCTGCCCTTTGCCGTGGGCTGGCTGCTGGCCTACCTGCTCCACCCCGCAGTGAAGTTTGTGCAATACCGTCTGCATGTGGGCAACCGGGTGGTGAGCATCATCATCACTCTCATTACCGTCATTGCGGTGGTGGGTTTTGTGCTGTGGCTCATCATTCCGCCCATGTTTGAACAATTCAGCAAGCTGGGCCACTTGGCCACGAACTACATACAGCGGTCTGCAAACATCGGCAGCATTCCTGAAGCTATACGCCAGTGGACGGAGAATCATCGCGAGGGCATCATGGAGTTCTTGCAGAGCAAGGAGTTTACTGAGGGCCTGAAGGATGCCATTCCCAGTATGTTCCGCGTATTAGGCAAGACGGCCAACATCATCATGAGCATTGCGGGGTCGCTCATCGCCCTGCTCTACATGTTCTTCATACTGATGGACTACAACTATCTGACGAAGGCGTGGATTAAGATATTCCCCAAGAAGAGCCGCCCCTTCTGGAACGAGCTGGCCGGCGACGCCGAGCGCGAGCTGAGCAACTACATTCGCGGCCAGGGCATGGTGGCGTTTACCATGGGTGTGCTCTTCTGCATCGGCTTCACCATTATCGACTTCCCCATGGCTATAGGCCTGGGCATACTTATTGGCATCATGGACCTGGTGCCCTACCTTCATACGCTGGCACTGGTGCCCACGGTGTTCCTCTCGCTGCTGAAGGCGGCCGACACGGGTCAGAACTTCTGGATGATACTGCTCTCGGCCGTTGCCGTGTTCATTGTCGTACAGGTGATTATCGACATGGTGGTGACGCCGAAGATTATGGGCAAAGCCATGGGCCTGAACCCCGCCATACTGCTACTGTCGCTGTCGGTGTGGGGCGCCCTGCTGGGCTTCATGGGACTCATCATCGCCCTGCCGCTCACCACACTTCTCATGGCCTACTATCAGCGCTACGTCACCCGCGAGGACGAGCCCACTGACATCGTAACAGAAGAACAGACACCATAGCATAACACAATTGGCATACATTGTAAAAAAGTAAATTCGTAAACCGTAAATACAATGAAGCGTTTATCATCTATCATCTATCATTTTTCGTTTAGTGTAGCGCTACTCCTTCTGCTGGCTTCGTGCAGCAAGAACAAGGGAGCGCAGCTCATACCCGACGATGCTATCGTTGTGGTGCGTATTGACCCCGTTAAGATGCTGAAAGGCGGCGGCGACGGCGAGGATTCAGAGCTGAAGAAGCGGCTGAAGAAAGAAATCAACAACATGAGCGCCGACAAGGAGATACGCCAAAAGCTGACAGACATCGTTGACGATCCCACCAGCTCGGGCTTCGACTTCACCGAGCCCGTCTATTTCTATCTGGCAGGCGACCTCAACCGCAATGCTGACTTCGGCTTCGTGGGCAGCGTGGCCAGCAAGTCAGACTTGACAGACCTCTTAGAAACCGTCTTTGCTGAAGAAGAGAACGTCATCATGGACGAGGGCGACGGTGGTGTGCGTTATGCTGCCATGGGACCCAATGTGCTTATCTACAACGGCGACTGGTTCTATGTTGGAACAGTGAACTTCGACAGAGACTATAATCCCGACATCGACAGCAAGATAGAGACGCTGCTGGCCAGGATCGATGGCGATGAAACGATTATGGGGAATGAGGGCTTCGAAAAGATGGAAGTCAAAGACGGGCTGGCACAGCTGCTCGTCGTGGGCAGTAACTTGGGCGATGAGGCCGAAGCGATGACGAAGATACTGCCCGACGAACTCGATTTAAGAGACATGGCCATGCTGTTTGACTTCACGCTCGACGAGAGCGAGGCAGTGCTGACGGGCGACGTGCTGGCATTCTCTGACGCATGGCAGGAGTACATCGACAAGAACGACAAGTTGGCCAATGACTTCACCGAGCAGCAGCTGAAGTATGTGTCGGGCCATGCCTTCAGTGCCTTGGTCAGTGTCGATGCCGAGAAATATGTCAAGGAGGTCACGCGGATGCTGCAGAAGGTGGCGCCGGAGGCATTTGACCAGAATGGGCCATTAGCCGTATTAAAGGAATATGCTGGTAGCCTAGAGGGAACCCTTTCGCTCGACATACGCGGAATCAGCGAGGAGGGACGTCCGCAGATAGCTGTCTATGCCGCCACCACCAATGACGACATCATCAACCATTTGTTGCGTGCCGACAGCGACACCCTGGCGCTTGCCGATGACGGCAGCTACCTGCTGCCCATCACTGAGTACGACTGGTTCAGCGACCAGATGACGGTGGTCGACTATGCTGCCGCAGGCTTCAAGAACGGTCTCACGTTCTATGTGTCGAGCAATGGCAACCAGTTCCAGCAGACTCAGAACGAGCTGGACTACAGCGACCTGAAGGGCAAGGGCTTCTATATGCGTTTTAACTTTGCATGCCTGAACGATTATGTTGACATGATCGACGGCAAGGAGCGCGATATGGTGCAAAGCATAGCCGACGGCCTTGGCTATCTTGAAGCCTACTATGAGGGCGATGGCACAACGGTGCTGCGCTTGGCTGCAAAGGACGACATGACCATAGGTGAGGCCTTCGGCCAAGTGCTCAAGTCATTGTTCTGACCGCTTGCTCGTTAATAGTCCATCAATAGCTCTTTGAACCGTCTGCTCAACAAACTGCTGCGGCGCCACATCAACGCATGGCAACTGGCGGGCTTCACGCTCGCCAGCTTGTGCGGCATGGCCATCATCCTGCTCGCAGTGCAGTTCTTCAGCGACCTGAAGCCGCTGCTCACGGGCACCGACAGCTTCATGCGGCCTAGCCACATTGTGCTCACCAAGCGCGTCAGCACGATGGGCACCATTGCCGGCACCTTGCCTACGTTCAGCGAGAAGGAGATGAAACGCCTGCAGCAGCAGCCCTTCGTGCGCTCCATGGGGTGCTACACGCCCGCACTCTTCAGCATCTTCGCCACCATAGGCGGCGGCAGCATGCCACGCTTCTCCACCGATATGTTTTTTGAGGCCGTGCCCGACGAGTTTCTCGACGTAGACCTGCAGCAGTGGACCTACGACCCTGAGGGCACCGATGTGCCCATCATCCTCCCGCGCACGTACCTTAATCTATATAACTTCGGATTCGCCAGCAGCCAGGGCCTGCCCACCATCTCCGAGCAACTGGCGGGAGCCGTAGGCGTGAACCTGCGTCTCAGCGGCGCCACCACCCTGCTGAAGACGGGTCATGTGGTGGCTTTCTCGCGCAGGCTCAACACCATACTCGTGCCCCAGGCGTTTATCAACGACATGAACAGCCGTCTGGCTCCAGGTCGCACGGCGCAGCCCTCACGGCTTATCGTAGAGGTAGACAACCCCGCCGATGAGCGCATAGCCGAGTATTTAGACCGCTATGGCTACGACACCGAGGCCGCTGATGCCGATGCCTCGAAGGCAGCAGCGCTCATGCGCATCATCGCCACCGTGGTGCTCGCCGTGGGACTCATCATCACCATCCTGGCCTTCTACGTGCTGTTGCTCAGCATCTTCCTGCTGCTGCAGAAGCACACTGAGAAGATAGACAACCTGCTGCTCATAGGCTACACCCCGCACCAGGTGGCGCGCCCCTTCCATCTGCTCACCATCAGCCTCAACGCCATAGTGCTGGTAGGCGCTCTGGCCATTGTAGCAGTGGCGCGCGGCAGTTGGCAGTCGCTCTTCGGCAGTCTCTACGAGCCGTTCCAGGCGAAGGCCTTCATGCCCACGCTGCTCACCGGTCTGGCGCTCTTTGCCCTCGTCGCCGTGCTCAATTATGTGGCCATCAGGCGCAAGGTAAACGCCATTTGGCACATTCACGAATAAAAAAAACACAAATTATTTGGCAGTTTAAAAAAAACGTTGTACCTTTGCACCCACTTTTGGGAAAAAGTATTACCATAACGTAATTATTTTGGAATTCTGGTAGATCCGCTAGCTCAGTCGGTAGAGCACATCCCTTTTAAGGATGGGGTCTTGGGTTCGAACCCCAAGCGGATCACATAAGAATAATCCGCAGGTAACTGATCGTCAGTCGCTTGCGGATTTTCTTTATTTTTCATGCACCTCTTTTGCACTACTCTGCATTAACAACAAAGCTTGTTCACTCTGCCGAACCTCTTACACATTATTGCCTTTGAATAATGAGCAGAGGCAGCACCGCATTGTTTTGCAACCGCTGCTACTGCCATTGCAGGCGCAGTCCTGCCTGAAGGCTTAAAGCCGTAGGCTTGTCTTTAAAGTAATTGACAACATTGCTGCCGTTGTCGAAGTAGTGGCGTAGGCCCGGCTCGGCATATATGCTGATGTGCGGCGTCAGGCTGTACTGCAGTCCCAGGCTTCCACCCACCGACCACTGCATGCGGTCGCGCCCCAGGTGCTGGTTCACGCCTTCTGTCTGCATACGGGCACTTACATTCCAGTCGGCCTCGATGCCGGCGGCGAGGTAGGTGCTGAACCCGCTGTGTGAGAGCCAGCTGAAGCAGGCGTTCAGGGGCACGCCTACATAGTGCAGCACTTGACGCTGCTGCAGCTGCTGTCCGCGCATGAGCTGCGTGAAGTCTGAGCGCAGGCGCGTGTAGACAATGCCGGTGTTGAGCGACAGCCGCTGTGAGAGGGGCAGTGCTACTGACAGTCCGAAGGACAAGGGCTGCTGGTGGTGCTGGCGCTCTTCGTATCCGCTCAGGTAGATGGGGCGTGTGGTGCGGGCACCGGGTGTATAGCTGTTGTCATACGCTTCGGCAAACCGCTGCGCCATGTTGTCGGCCATGAGCACACCGTTGCTGTTGTGCTGCGAGGCGAGGCTGTTGGCTGCAAACAAACTGACGCTCACGGCCTTGGAGCGCTTGCTGCTGGTGCTGGCAGGTTGTGGCTCAAGGGCGATGGCGGCTTCGGCCTGTGTGGTGTGCCCGGCAGTTGGCTCGGTGGCTTCAGCCGTTTCTTTGTGCACGGTTGTTGCAGGCGTTGTTTGAGGCTCGCTGTCGGCAGGGGTTGTAGCTGTTGTTGCCAAGGTTGGGGTTTCGTTGTTTTTGCTCACAGTGTGTGTGCCAGCCTTCGGCATACCCACGTCAGGTCTGCTGTGGGGCGTTTCTGCGGTGGCGGCGGCAGGCTCTTCTCGCTGCGTCTGCTGCTGCTCGGGCTGGGCAGTCGTCACCATCTCGGCCAGCATCTTTTCGCTGTCGACGTGGTGGCTGTCGTCGCTGCGAAGCATCCACCAGAGGGCACCTCCACCCAGCAACAGCAGCACCGAGGCCGCCACAGCCCAGCGCCGCAGCCACATGAAACGGGCCCTGCCCCTGCCGCTGCCTGCTGCTGCCGGCAAGGGCTGCTGTTGCTGCAGTGCTGCCTCGATGCCAGCCCACAGCTCTTCGGGAGCGGCCACTTGGTGGCTGTCCAGCTTTTTGCGCAGTTGCTGTGCGAAGCGGTCCTGTTTCATGTGTCTTGTGCGTTTAAGTATTCGTTAATCATCTTACCCATCATTCTCTTTGCCCTGAAGAAGATCGACGACGAGGTGTTCTCCTTGATGCCGAGGCGCCGGGCTATCTCGCGGTGTGGCTGTTGCTCGAACACGAAGAGGTTGAGCACCATGCGGTAGTTGGGCGGCAGCCGGCCTATCATGTCGTTGAGCACGTCGGGCGGCACTCTCTCAATGTCGGCCTCGTTGCAGTCGCCGCTGTCGGCCTCGTCGGGCAGTTGGTCGGTGAGTGTCAGGCGGTTGTGTGTGCGCAGATAGTCAATGGCGTTGTTGCTTACAATGCGAGCCACCCAGCTCTTCAGCGACCCCTCGCCGTGATATGTAAAGCGGTCTATGGAGGTGAGTATCTTCACAAAGCTGTCTTGCAGCACATCGTTCACGCTGTCGCGCTCGGGAATATACCTCAGCCCTATGGCCATGGCGTAGCCCGAATAGCGGTCATACAGCCGGCGCAGTGCGTCGCGCTCGCCGCTGTGTATGGCGTCCAACAGCTGTCGCTCTGTCTCCACTTCCTTGCTCTCCTCAGTTGCTCACTCTGTTTCTCTGCCCGTTCTCATCTCCTTTTCTGGGCGTTGTAGTAGAGTGGTATGGTGGTGTATAGCTGGCGCTCTTGCTGTTGCCCTGTCACCGTGTTGGTGAGTAGCACGCGGTCTACGCTGAGGCCGATGGTCCACAGCTGTGTGTCGTAGCGGAATATGGCGGTGCCGCAGTTGGCCGAGAGCAGGTCGATGCGCCACTCAGAGCCATTGGCCACGTAGAACGAGCAGCTGTGGTAGAGCGCCTGCCCTTGTTTGGCATTCATGGCCGGCGACGCAAAGCTCATATACTGAGAGCTTTCTGAGTAGCCCTGCTGCACCAGGCTAATATTCACGGGCCGTCCGAGGCATGCGGGCGTGCTGTTCGTCTCAGGCCAGCACAGCTGAGCCAGATACTGCTCTGGCAATCTCACCCTGAGCACGCCGTTCTTCACTTCGAGCCGCGCCGTGTCCACCACCTGGCGGTTGACGGTCCACTCGCCGTCGAAGCTGCCGTCCATAACGCTTGAAGCATTGTCGCCTTCATTTGCATAGCTCTTATCCATGTAGCCGTCAGCATCCATGCACGCAACAAGCATGGCTGAGAGCGAGAGCAGCAGTAAGTATTTCATTCTTCTTTTCATGTCGTTTCCTTTATGGTTGACTCATTACTTATAACGTAGAAACCACATAATCTTGCACCTCCAGCGTAGACTTTTTACACTTTGCACGTTGCTTTAACTTTTTTTAAGCCCAAACGATGCAGGAATCAGCGTTATTCTGCGTTTAGCGTATAGTTGAACCACCAAAACAATGATTATCAAATGAAAAAGATTTTTACTAAACTCACCATTGCAGCCCTGGCACTGATAACTGCCAGTTGCTGTGACTTAGGCGATGAAGGCTACAATTCGCTTCCGCTCTACGACAAAAATTATAGCGGGGCAGCAATGCCCGAACCTGGGCAGGGCGGCGACAAGTTCAGCGACTTTGCCGACAATCCCTTCGTGGCTACCCGCCTGCAGCCCATCTCCACCTTCAGCGTCGATGCCGACGGCGCATCCTATGCCATCATGCGCAAATACGTGACCAATGGCTTCAAGGTAGATAAGTCGAGCGTACGCATAGAGGAATACCTCAACTATTTCACCTTCGACTATGCCCAGCCTGGCGATGACAACACCGTGGCCATCAATGCCGAGGTGGGACAGTGTCCGTGGAACCCCAGCCACAAGCTGCTGCGCCTGGGTCTGAAGGGCAAGGAACTGAAGGAGAGCGAGATACCCCTGGCCAACTATGTCTTCCTGGTCGACGTGAGCGGCTCGATGTATAGCTCCGACAAGCTCGACCTGCTGAAGAAGGGGCTGAAGGAAATGCTCCACCAGCTGCGCCCCGACGACCGCATATCGCTCATCACCTATTCGGGCGAGGTGAAGAAACTACTGGAGTCGACACCCGTGCGCGACATTTCGAAGATAGAGCATGCCATAGACAAGCTGAAGGCCGAGGGCAGCACCAACGGCGGCGAGGCGCTGAAGATGGCCTACGAGGAGGCACTGGCCAACTACGACGCGAAGAAGAACAACCGCATCATCATGGGCACCGACGGCGACTTCAACGTGGGTGTCACCAGCACCGAGGCACTTGTAGAGATGGTAGAGAGCTATGCCAGAAAGGGCATCTACATGACATGCCTCGGCTTTGGCACCGGCAACCTGAACGATGCCATGATGGAGGAAATCTCTAATTCGGGCAACGGCAACTATAACTATATCGACTGCGAAGACGAGATGATGAAGGTGTTCGTGCACGAGCGTCAGCGCTTTGTCAGCGTGGCTAACGACGTGAAGTGCCAGATAACCTTCGACTCCACACTTGTCAGCCAGTACCGTCTCATAGGCTACGAGAACCGCGTGATGGGCAATGAGGACTTCAAGGATGACACGAAAGACGCTTCAGAGATAGGAGCCGGACAGACTGTGACGGCACTCTATGAGCTGGTGATGAGTAATGGCACAACACCTGAGCCTAACACAACCTTTGTCACCTTCGACTGCCGCTACAAGAAAACGCTTGATGGAGCCAGCACGCCCTTGCAGCTGAAGCTCACCGCTAGCGACTTCTACAACAAAAACATGCCCTCGCCCAACTTTCATTTCGCCGCCGGCGTGGCAGCCTACGGCATGGTGCTGAGAGAGTCGCCCTATAAAGGCGATGCCACCATAGGCATGGCACGCCAGCTGGTGGAGCAGGGACTCAGCTTCGACCCACAGGGCAGGCGCGCCGCTCTGCTGAAGCTCATGAAATAGGCCCTCGCGCGCGCGTATTTATACGCGCGTGACTGCCAGGTGCTTGCACCACTTGCACCACGCCTCATTATCAGTAAGTTACGCGCACTTTTAAGTTGCACCAACTTGCACCGCAACGTTCCAGGGTCTGGGACAAACACAGGAGGGCCTCCCGTGAAAAAAAGTGACCACCATTTTTTCACGGGAGGCCTCCGTTTTCTTCCTTTACCATTCATTCTTCCTCCCTCCCACTTTGTTGGTCGGCAGTAACACCCACCCTCCTACACAGGCCGAAGTCTGCAGAGTGGTGCAAGTGGTGCAAGCACCAAACACTCACGCGCGCGTTAATACGCGCGCGCGTGAGGCTTCGTGACACAGTTGAGACAATGGTAGTATTCTCGCGCAGAAGAAAGCAGAGGGAGCCCGTAGACCTCCCCGCCCTGTGGTAAGACCTAAAAAATAGTGCAAAGTAGTTCCTGTGGTCTTGTTTTTTGCAAAAATTCGCAATTTGAACCAATGGAGTTTGAAAATAAATGAGTATTTTTGCACTCGAATAAAAAATAATCAGCTCACAATAGTGCAACTTTCAAAAAGATTTCTTATCTTTGCACCATCATCCATGATGGGTGACGTACATTGAGGAGAGCTTTAAAGCTTTGACCCGCCTGAGAACCTGGAAAATTCGAAGTAAATGGGTGATAAGTATTGAGAGCTGCTTCTCCTGTGTAGGTATATATACTGCTCGCTCCACCTGTGGAGTCAGCATACGTCATATATACACATGCAGGTGTGAGCTGATTTTCATTCTTACATTTACGGGTAATTCCAGGACCTTCAGGCTAAGGATGTCGAGAAGGCTCACACTCTTTGTGTTGCGTATTAATGTCATTAACAATAACTAAAAATAATGAAGAAAAAAAATTCGTTGGCGTTGTTCGGACAGGCATTCAAGAATGCTAAGAACGACTTTTGGGTGTCAATACAAGTATTGTTAGTAGCCACGTTTGTACTAGCCCTGATTTTCTATTTCGTAGAGCACACGGCCCAACCGGAAGAATACAAGAATCCGTGGGATGCTTTTGTTTGGGCAATTACCCGCTATATTGGTGACCCCGGCCATTTTGCTGGCGGTGGACCCATTACCTTGGTAGGCCGATATGTTGATACCCTGATTGGAATTCTGAAAATTCTCATCTTTGCAGTCCCTGCCGGTCTCGTAGCCAACGGCTTCCGTAAGGCTATGGATGATGAGAAACGGAGACTCTATATGGAAGATATACGTTTGCGTATCAAGAAAGCATTTGGCAGAACACATCATAAGAACTTGGAAGACTACTTGGATTCCAAACCGGAGTTTTCTGAACTTAAATCCTCGAAATCATTTCATTGGTTTGCCCCACAGAATGTCTCAATCGCTGGATTGGAAGTCAGAAGACTTAAATTATCTGACATCATTGATGCTGTCAATCAGTTCCCTGAGTTCCGCTTGAAGAATATGGCAACAGCCATGAGTTCTGAAGACCAGCCGGAAGACAGGTTAGTTGTTGAGCATTATCCTTTGAACACAGACTATGGTTGTAAGATAGACCGCAAGTCAAATATCACCATCGTTGCCACAAGCAGTTATACGGAGGTGGGGACAGGGTGGTTTGCATACTATCTTGCAAAATTAGGCGGATTTAATTACATTTGTAAAGAAATCGACATAGACCGTGATGAGCCGGAATCATTCTATGCCATGCCTTCTCATATCAAGGTAAACGACATCACTGAGGAGGAAATGCGCAAGGACGAGAAGAAATACCGTGAAGAGCTTAAGCTCGTGGACAAGAAACGCAAGTCGCGCGAACAATTCCTTGCCGATTTGAAGCAACTGTGCGAGGGTGAAAACAAGTGGTGCGTTATGTTGCTTGCCCACACTAAGAATCAAGTGAACACTGTAGATTTGCATATCAATCATTGCAGAAAGGATGGCCAGGGGTCAACCGTCAATGATATGGAAGCATACAACAATATGCTCAATGACATGCAGACAAAGATGCGTGATGATTTTCAGCTCACGGCAGAAGAGTCTACTCGCTATCCGCTGATGCTCAGTAATCTGGCTTATAAGCTGAAAAAGGACGGGTGTGATGTGAATGGTTTCACGATTCGTGTTTCGTATGACATCTTATGCTTCGATTCACGGATTCATGCCATCATGTATCGCATGGCATCTGTCTTGAACAATAATCTTCATGGCCGTGGTCCGCTCGAAATGGACGAAGAGGACTTCAAGGCAAGAAGGCGTTTTTGCTATTCAGAATTTGATAACTATAATAACATAGAACGATGAGAAAACATTATTTAATCATGGCTGTTGCCGCTTTTACCATGTTGGTGACAGCTTGCGGAGGTAACAAGAGTGGAAATCTGGCTGAAGGCGCCTCTGGTGACATGGATGCCTACGTGAATGGCGATGTGAATGCCATTGAGCAGTCTCGTCCTACCATTATGGTGATTCCAGGTGACCAAGTGCTGCAGAATTTCAGGTGCTTGCGGACTGAAAGGGTAAATGGCCGCGAGTATATCATTCGAGACTACAACAATTATCTGTTGAAGGATGACCGTTCCAAACGCATCATCTCTACCATCCAGGATGAGTTCAATGCCTTAGACTTCCGGCTCAATG
>JAEEGG010000691.1_pt1 | contig 100952 bp, 94 predicted proteins | sample 9134161 | NCBI WGS metagenome assembly JAEEGG01 (sample SAMN16246543, study PRJNA631951) | gut metagenome | biome: gut microbiome; feature: rumen; material: CR-attached | host: Bos | place: Iran: Karaj | collected 2018-10
TGGGCCATATTACAATAACCGGCCTAAAAGGTGACACTGGTACAAGGTTCCAAACGATATGTGTGCGTTCGTCGGGACACCCCCTCATCCGTCATCGGGCTTCCGTGAGACGCCCGATGACACCTTCCCCCCAGGGGGAAGGCTTTGGGAGACGCGGACGGCAGAGTGCCGTCCCTACGGGTTGAACGCGGACGGGGAACGGAAAATGCAAAATGCAAAATGCATAATGCATAATGCATAATGCACGATTCATAAAGAAGAAGGAGGATCGGATATGCTGCACATGATCGTGGAGCAGACCTGCAAATACCCGATGCGGATGGAATACGACCCGGAGACGGGGCGCTTTTCGCCCCGGAACGTCCGCTCGCTCTTCTATGAACGAAGCTTCACCAGGCCCTACGGCTGGATCAAGGAATCCGGGACGCCGCCCCAGCCCCATTGGGACTGCATTTTGATGTCGGAAAGAGAATACCAGCTGGGCGATGAGGTCGCAATCAAGCTCGTTGGCCTATTCAAGCGAAGCGACGGCGATCACAAGTTTATCGTCGTGGAGGCAGAGCGGGAGATCGACGACTTCGCCGGGCTGTCCGACGAGGAAAAAGAGGAGCTGCACAGGCTCTATCCCAGGATCGGGGACGGCGAGGGCTGGTTTGGGCGGCAGGAAGCCGTGTACTGCATGGAGCATCTGGAAAAACCGCTGTGATCGGGAAAAGCGGAGCAAGAGGAGAACGGACAAATGGGCAGTTTTTCGTTTTATTACATCGAAGCGAACCTTCTGTGCGTGATCGTGTTCGGCATTATTCTGTGCCACAATCACTTCAACATGGATCGCCGGGACAAGCAGATCAAATATGACCGGGTGCTGGCGGCGTTTATCGCGTACTTTCTGGCGGACTGCGTCTGGGCCGGCATCGTGGACGGCGTGCTTCCCCGGTGGCTGATCAACCCGGTCTCGTTCGTGATCTATCTCTGCATGGCGGCCACCATCTACTGCTGGTATGCCTTCGTGATGGCCTATCTGCAGACTCCCAGCGGCACCAGCCGGCGTCGGCGGCGGGTCATGCTGCTGCTGTTTCTTGTCTCCACTGTGGCCCTGCTGGTCCACTTCATCGCCGCGCCGGAGACGCTGGTCAACGAACAGCTGGAGACGCTGCCGCTCTACAACGTCTATCTGACTGCCGTACCGGATCTGTATATGATCATCATTCTCCTGGACTCCCTCCGGGGGCTGCGGAAGGAAAAGAGCCCGACGAAGCGGAAAAAGCTGCTCTTTGTGGGCTCCTTCCCGCTGATGGTGTCGGTGGGCGGCTTTGTGCAGTCTACGTTTTTCTCCTACGCTCCCATCTACTGCTTTACCAGCCTGATCCTGATCCTGGTGTTCTACATCGATTCCATCGAAAGCCGGATCTCCATTGATCCGCTGACGCGCCTCAACAACCGGGGCCAGCTGGAACGCTACTGCGCCCAGAGCTCCAACCTCTTTGTGGAGGGCAGGCAGACCGTGGTGGTTATGATGGACGTGGATCGGTTCAAGTCCATCAACGACACCTACGGCCACGCCGAGGGGGACAGAGCCCTGATGACAGTCTCCGGCGCGGTGCGGGAGGCCGTGGAGCAGAGCGGGATCCCGTCCTTTGCGTGCCGCTACGGCGGGGACGAATTTTTGCTCATTTTGCACCCGATCCTCGCCGCAGAGGCGGATCGGCTGATCGCGGCGATCCGGGCGGCGCTGGCCACGGTGAAGGGGGCCTATTCCCTGTCGGTCAGCGCGGGCTACGACGTGCTGCGCGGCCAGGACGACTCGATCCCGGCCTGCATCGTCCGGGCGGACAAAAAGCTCTACCAGGATAAGGAACGCTTGAAGACGGAGGACTGAGCGGGTTTCCAGCAGATACAGACAGGAGGGTGGATATGAAAAAAGAAAGCCGAAAAAGAACGCTCTGGATGTTTGTCGTATCCCTGGCCATGATCCTCGTGCTTTTTGGCGCGGGGGTGGTTCAGAACCGGGCCTACAACAGCAAAAAGCACAGCGCGGTATTCCGGGGCGAGGCACTGTTCCCGGCGGAGCTGGGGGATCAGTCCGGTGTTTGGGCGGCTGCGATCGCCAGAAGCAGCACCTGGGGCAAGATCTTCGACTTCGACGGCGAGGGCCTCACCGAAAACAACTACCAGGCCTACACCTACGATTTCTTTGTGACCAACAACACCGACGATCAGATCTCCGATTTCTCCTTCAAACTGGTGTTCGGCCGGGAGACCTATCTGGCCTCCGCGTGGAACGGCGCGCTGGAGATCCACCAGAACGTGAAGGGCGGAGAGCTGGTGGCAACGATCCCGGATCTGCGGGACTACGACCCGGACGACTACCCCCTGGAAATGTACCGGGTGGACGGAGAGTCCTTCGTGACCATGAAGGCCGGGGATTATCTGGTCTATCATCCCAGCGATTCCATGAACGCCATGGAGATCCCCATCGAGCCCCGGGAGGCCTCCACCCCCGGCATCATTCTGTACGTGGAGATGGGGACGGATATTCACGAGTCCTCCCTGGAGCTGCAATACAGATTCAACCGTGCGCTGAGCAGCGAGCCGTTTTTCTGGGCGTCCATGGTGGGCGCGGCTATCTGGCTGATTGCGCTGATCATCGTCGTTATCACCTCCCTGCAGATCAGAAGATACACGGCGCGGCATGAGCGGGACAACGAGATCATCAACGAGTCCATCGAGACCTTTACAGGCTTTATCGACGCCAAGGATCCCAACACCAACGGTCATTCCAAGCGGGTGGCGAAATACACCCGGCTGATCGCCAAGGAGCTGGGCTACGAGGGCGAAGACCTGGATCGGATCTATTACGTGGCCCTGCTGCACGACTGCGGGAAGATCGGCGTGCCGGACAGTATCCTTCGCAAGCCGGGCCGTCTGACGGAGGAGGAATTTGAGGTGATCAAATCCCATACCGTGCGGGGCGGCGAGATCCTCAGCAGCTTCCGGAGCCTGGAAAACGTGGGCGAAGGCGCCCGCTACCACCATGAGCGCTACGACGGCAAGGGCTACCCCGAGGGGAAGGCCGGAGAGGATATCCCGCTGATCGCCCGGATGATCTGCGTGGCGGACTCCTTTGACGCCATGAATTCGGACCGTGTGTACAGAAGAAGACTCACCCGGGAAAACGTGATCGAGGAGATCAGGACCAACCGGGGCACCCAATTCGATCCCAAGCTCGCCGACGTGATGCTGAGCCTGTTGGAGAGCGGGAAGATCGTCATTGAGGAATGACTCATACTGTATTTTTATACGAAATCGGTTGACACTAAAAAGAAATTATGGTATGTTATCCTTAGAGAAGAAGCCGCCTTTGAGCGTCTTTTGGTAACGATCGCGTGGGTGCTTTCGCACCGGGATCCCCCTGCGGCCGGAGACAACGCTCCGCCCCGGTGGGATCAAAAGACAGAGAGGTTCCGTCATGTATCAATTTTCGGAAGAATTGCGGAAACAATATGAATCCATGACGACGCCCCTGGCCTACTATCAGGCTGTGGACGAAGGGCTTGTTGCGCTCCTTGTGACGGACGGCCTTTGCGCCATGATGGGTTTGGAGCGGGAGAAGCTGACCGAGCAGCTGTCCCGGGAGCGGATCGAGCTGTTCCACCCTCGGGATGCCGCGAAGACCGTGGCGGCCATGCACGCCTTCCTCCACAAGGAGGGCCTTTACGATCAGATCTACCGCACCCGCTATACCCAGGGAGATTCCTACCATTTTGTACACTCCTGCGCTTCCTGGCAGACGATGTCAGACGGGACGGAGCTGGTCTGTATTATCTATCTGGATATGACCCGCTGCATGGAAGAATCGGAGCAGCTTTCCAAGAACGAAAAGCTGTTCCAGGACGATATGTTTTATACCGACAAGCTGACCGGTCTGCCGAACCTGAACTACATGATCCAGTTTGCCGACGAGCGGGTGCACACCATCCGCAGGCTGGGGCAGACGCCCATGCTGATCTACACCGACGTCATTTCCATGCAGTACTACAACGGCCAGTATGGCTTTGATGTGGGCAACAAGCTGCTGTGTCTGGTGGCGGAGACGCTGAAAAGCACCTTCCCGGACGCCCTTGTCATCCGCGGCGCGGACGATCACTTCATCGTGATTGACGCCTTTGACAGCGAGAAGCAGGTGGACGAGAAGATCAACGCCGCGGATCAGCTCATTCAGCAGAAGGCCGAGGGCAACACCTCCGGCATCAAGGCCGGCGCCTGCATCTACCAGGAGCATTCCACCACCGTGGTGGCCATGGATCACGCCAGAGACGCCATCAAGTGGCTGGGCAACGACCTCAACCGGGTCTGCAGCTTCTACACCCGCACGGTAGAGGATCACGACTGGAACCAGCACTATATCATCGATTCCTTCGACCGGGCCCTGCATGAGCACTGGATCAAGGTCTACTACCAGGGGATCAGCCGCACCAAGACCGGCAAGAGCACGGCCTATGAGGCCCTGGCCCGGTGGATCGACCCCATCCGGGGCGTCCTGTCCCCCGGCGAGTTTATCCCGGTGCTGGAAAAATACCACCTGCTCCATATGCTGGATCTCTACATGGCCGAGCAGGTGTGCAAGGATATGCCCATGCGGAGAGTGCGGGGTCTGCCCGTGCTTCCCGTCACGGTCAACTTTGCCGCCCAGGACTTCGACTACGAGGACATCCCCACCAGGCTGGAGCAGATCTACAACCAATACTGCCCCAATCTGCACCCCGAGAAGAAATACCTCATCGTGGAGATCACGGAGCAGGATATGGCCCGGGCCACGGATCGCTTCCATGAGCAGATCCGGCGGCTGAAATCCCTGGGCTTCCGGGTCTGGCTGGACGACTTCGGCAGCGGCTACTCCTCGTTGAACGCGTTCAGCCGCTTCGACGTGGATCTGATCAAATTCGATATGGATCTGCTGCGGAACCTGGACGACCACAACGGCGCCAACCGGCGGATCATGAACGCCATGGTCCAGGTGGCCAGAGGGCTGGGCATCCACACCCTTGCCGAGGGCCTGGAGACCGAGCGGCAGCGAGCCTTTTTGCAGGAGATCGGCTGCGAGCTGGCCCAGGGCTATCTCTACCACAAGCCCGAGCCCCTGGAGGAGACCTTCGTCAAGGCGGAGGCAGGGAACCAGCTCCGGCCCTTCGAGACGCCCGACGAGCGGGAGCAGCTCAGCCGGAAGTGGTTAGACGAGAGCGAGCACAGCCTTGCGGTGATCGAGCAGTTCGGCGACCATATGCCCGGCGGCTTCTACATCTGCAAGGCGGACGAGAGCGGAGAGCTGCTCTACGCCAACCGGAGCCTGTGTCAGCTCTACGGCTGCGACAGCCTGGCGGATTTCAAGGACTTTTCCGGCTTTAATTTGCGCGGCCTGGTCCATCCGGACGATCAGAACGTGATATTCTCCACGGTTCGAAAGCGCATGGAGGGCTATCTCCAGGAGACGGATTACCTGGAATACCGCATTATCCGGAAGGACGGCCAGGTGCGCTGGGTGGATGAGTATAACTATTTTGTCCATTCCGAGCTCCACAAGGACGTGTATTACGTCTTCCTCTCGGATACCACAGAGGCCCGTCAGCGGATCGAGGCCGAGAAGGTTCTGCGGGCCGCCGCGATCGAGGCGCTCACCCGTGTCTATGCCTCGGTGTGGATCATCCACGACCTGGAATCCCAGCGGATGGAGATGTTCCGAACCGACGAAAAGCGGGCCTATATGGAGAAAGCTCTGGCTGCGGCCGGAGTGGATCGCTACTACGACGGCCTGGTGTTCTTCTCCAGGATGATTGTGGAGGAGGATCGTCAGCCCTTCCTGGAGGGGGCCAAGCCGGAGAATGTGGCGAAGAACACCCAGGGGCGGCGGATCTATTCCGTGCCCTTCCGCAAGATCCTGGAAAACGGCGGCTTCCGGTACTACCGGCTGGAGTTTATCCGCCTGGATCTGAAATCCGGAGAGAATACCATCGTGGCGGGCATCAAGGACATCGACGATGAGGTCCGCAAGGAGCGGGAGACCCAGCAGTCCCTGGAGTTCCGGGCCGCCGTGATCGAGGCACTGACCAAGATCTACGATTCGGTCTGGATCGTCAAGGACCTGGTGACCCAGCGCTTTGAGCTGTTCCGCGTGGATAATACCCTTTCCCACCTGATGCCCGCCCAGGAGGCGGCCAAGCTGATCCGCTTCACCGACGCCCTGGCATTCTATTCCCGGCTGATCCTCCCGGAGGATCGGCAGCGCTTCCTGGAGGCGGTGACGCCGGAGGCCATCGACCGGAATACGAAGGACGGCAGGTTCTACTCCGTCCCCTTCCGCCGCGTGTCTGAAAACGGGATCCGGCACTACCGGATGGAGTTTACCCGGATGAACCTGGAGAACGGCGAGACCAATATCGTGGCCGGTTTCCGGGATGTGGATATGTTTGTGCATAGCGTGCAGGAGGGGCTGCCGTCCTGAGGCTCCGGCGGCAGGCGGGGCTGTCACAGCAGCTGAGGCTCCGGCCAAAAACGATACATACCCCACCGTTCGCAAGGCAAATCGGCCTTGCGAACAGTTATTTTAAAAAAAGGTTAAATTTTCCGCAAATAACTATGGAAAATCGAAACGTTTTATGATATTATTACAATAAGATTGTATGCTGACCGGACTGCGCGTTCAGCCCGGCCCACGCAGTACGATAACGCGGAAACGAGGTGGTATGATGACGCTCCAGCTGTTCTATTACTTATTCATTGCCGTGGTGTCCACCATGCTTCTTGGAGTCTATCTCTACCGCTGGCATAAACACCTGGACGCGCATATGACCGTTATTTTCAGCATGGTTCCGCTGGTCAATACGGCATACTTGATGATGTACACCGCCGGCGACGACGGAGAAGTGGTAGCATGGCTGAAGCTCTGCTACCTGGGCGGCTGCTTCCTGCCCTGGATCATTACCATGTGCGTGGCCGGACTGTGCAATTTCAAGGTGAACCGCTACGTTCGGGTGGGCACCTTCCTGATCGGGATCGCGTTTTACGTGTTTGTTCTGACCATCGGCTACTCGCCGCTGTTTTATGAGGCTATGAAGATCACCCGGAACGGCAGCTCCGTGATCATCAACAGGTATTACGGTCCGGTGCATTCCGTGTATTACGCAGCCCTGTTCATCTATCTGGCCATGGATCTGGCGCTGATCGTGTATGCCTACAAAAAGCTGAAAAACGTGTCCAGACGGGTCCTGCTGCTGATGTACATTCCCGTCCCCATTTCCATCCTGGGCTACGCGCTGAACCATTTCACCATCTGGTACGGCTACGAGCTGGTGCCCCTCACCTATCTGGTGGCCCTGTTGGTGTATCTCAGCATCGCCCACAGGATGCCGGTGTACAACCAGAGCGATATGATGGTGGAGTCTCTGATGGATTCCGGCGAGACGGCCTTTGTGACGGTGGACTTCAAATACCGCTACCTGGGCAGCAACGAGACTGCCAAGTACATCCTCCCTGCCCTGCATGAGATCCCGGTGGACGCCTCCATCAACAAATACGAGCCCCTGCGCGCAACCCTGGGCGAGTGGATCGACAACTTCATGCTGGGCCGCGAGACCGGCCGGCACCAATACTACACAAAAGAAGCCAAGAAAAAGGGCTACGACAAGATCTACGCCGTCAACGTCAACTACCTCTCCGACGGCAAGAAGACCTACGGCTATCAGATCCTCCTGCAGGACGACACCAGAAACCAGCAGTACATTCAGCTGCTGGGCACCTATAACTCCGACCTGCAAAAGGAAGTGGAGGCCAAGACCAAGCGGATCGTGGAGATGCACGACAACCTGATCCTGGGCATGGCCACCATGGTCGAAAGTCGAGACAACTCCACCGGCGGCCACATTCGCCGCACCAGCGTGGCGGTGCGTATCCTGCTGGACGAGATGCGGGATGATCCCCATCTGAATCTCTCCGAATCCTTCTGCAAGAATCTGATCAAGGCCGCCCCCATGCACGACCTGGGCAAGATCGCCGTCGACGACGCGATCCTGAAGAAGGCCGGCGCCTTCACGCCGGAGGAGCGCAAGAAGATGGAGCGCCATGCTGCCGAGGGCGCCCGGATCGTCCACGAGATCCTGAAGGAAACGGACGACCTGGAATTCCGGCAGATCGCCGAGAACGTGGCCCATTATCACCACGAGCGGGTGGATGGGCTGGGCTATCCCGACGGTCTCAAGGGCAGAGAGATCCCGATGGAGGCGCGCATCATGTCCATTGCCGATTTCTACGACGCCCTGGTGAGCAAGCGCGTCTACAAGGAGCGGTACTCCTTCGAAAAGGCCAATGAGATCATCCTGGAGGGCATGGGGACCCGCTTCGACCCCACCCTGCGTTGGTACTACGAAAAGGCAAGACCCAAGCTGGAGAAGTACTATTCCACGGCGGACGACTGACAAACGGAAGAAGGCTGCGCTGCCTGCGGCGCAGCTTTTTCCAAATAATGGGACAATGGGAAGGGAGGCGCAGAGATGCTGGAAACACTGAAAATAATGCTGCTGGATAACTACGCCATGTTCATGGAGATCGTCGGCGTGGGCATCATGATGAAGATCAGCACCCACATTCCGGAGTGGATGAAGAAGGTGACCGGCCGCGCCCTGCTCCTGCTGCTGATCGTGACGATCAACTACCATGTGGAGCAATCCACCCACAGCTACAAAACCATGAGCCTTCTGCGCCCCATTCTGACGGCCGTCGGCTATTCTCTGTATCCCATGATCCTGTATTTCCTGATGCGGATCCTGATGGAGGAGCGGCCGTCCAGCCGGAAGATCCTGCTTCTGCTGCTGCCGGAGCTGGTCAGCATCCCGCTGTATATCACCTCCCAGTGGACGCATCTGGTCTGCTGGTTCACGCCGGATAATTTCTACAAGAACGGGCCGCTGAAAAGCCTGCCCTATTTGATCGTTGTCTTCTACAGCATGGTATTTCTCTACCAGAATATCATCTATTTCCGGAGGTTCAACCGGATCGACCGATGGACCGCGGCCTACACCATTCTTATGCCGCTGATCGGCATGATCCTGCTGCGGACGCTGCGGGACGACGGGAATTACAACGCGATCCTCACCTCCGCCATTGTGCTCTATTATATGTTCATCTATATCCACAAGGCGAAGATCGATCCGCTGACTTCCCTGCTCAACCGGAAATGCTGCTATGAGGATCTGGAAAACCGGGCCAAATCCATCACGGCCATCGTCTCGGTGGACATGAACGATCTGAAATACTTCAACGACAATATGGGCCACCAGGCCGGCGACGAGGCGCTGAAAACCATCGCGGAGCAGCTGCAGAATCACTGCGGCAAGGGCGGAACGGCGTACCGGGTGGGCGGCGACGAGTTCATCATTCTCTACTGCAACACCGAGGAGGCGGCGATCCGCAGCGCGATCGCGTCCATGCGTGAGAAACTGCAGCAGACCCTGTATACCTGCGCCTTTGGCTACGCCATGGTGCGGGCCGAGGGCGTGGAGGCAGCCATGGTAGCTGCGGATCAGGCCATGTACGCGGATAAGGCCGCCATCAAGGTCGGGCAGAAGAAGCAGGAGAGGATGGCGCAGACCCACACCTGAGCGTCTTCAGACGGGATAACAGCAGAAAGAGAGGTGTCAGCAGATGATCCGGTTCGATCTTGAAAACGCGGCGTGGATCCTGTCCTTGTACTGCCTTGTCTACTGTCTGATGGTAAACCGCAGGCAGTACAAGTTTTCCAGGAGCGTCAAGGCCAATCTGCTGAATCAGCACGTCGTCTTTATTCTGGCTGTTTTCAGCCTCACGGTCACCTCCGCGTCCTCCGTGGCGGGCTCCTTTTTGGAGACCCTTTCTTCCCGGCAGGTGTTCTTTTGGCAGTACCTGCTCCATACACTCTACTACCTGTTCCATATCACCCTGTCGACCTGCCTTGCCCTGTATTTCATGGACATTACCGGTGCGGGCGTCGGCAAGAAGGAAAAATACTTTATTCTCTTCTCCCTGCCCTATCTGCTTGTTGTTCTGCTGATTTTGACCAACCCGCTTTCTGACGTCTGCTTCTATATGGACGCCCGCGGCTACCACCGGGGCGCGTGGATGCCGCTGTTGTATGCCTGCGGCCTGGCCTATCTGGTCATTTGCTTCCTGCTGTTCTTCCGACATATCCGGGCCATTTCCCGGACGGATCGGATGGAGGTTGGCGCGCTGCTGTTCCTGGCGGCTGTGGGCGTGGTGCTCCAGGCCCTGTATCCCCAGCTCCGGGTGGAGCTCTTTGCGGAGGCGTTGACGCTCCTCGGGATCATGATGATCATGGAGGAGCGCAGCGGCCATGTGGATCCCCTCACCGGCGCGCTGAACCGGCCTGCTCTGGTGGAGGCCAGCCGGCGGCTGATCGAATCCGGAAGGAGCAGCCGGCTGATCCTCGTGAAATTGACCAACCTGGATCTGTTCGCCAAGCTCTTCTCCAGCCGAGAGATCGACAGCCTGATTTTGCAGGTTGCCGAATGGCTCACTGAGACGGCGGGAGATTATGAGCTGTTCCATTACCGGGATCGGGACTTTGCCATTCTGGTGCCGGACGAGGCGAACGCTTTGGCCGACGAGCTGGGCGGTGCTATTTTGCAGCGCTTCGAGCAGAATTGGCAGACCGGTGCGGTCAACTTCCGGCTGGAGGCGGAGCTCTGCATCGTTCGGGTCCCGGAGGACGTGTCCTCGCTGAACGAGCTGGATGAGCTGATCGCCATTCGCTTCCGGGAAAAGAACCAGGGGACGCGCCTGGTGAGCTTCCATGAGGTCTCCACCTTCCGGCGCAATCGCCACCTGGCCCAATCCCTGCGGGACGCGGTGGAGGGGCAAAAGCTCCGGGTCTGGTATCAGCCGATCTGGTCGGTGGAGGAGGGCCGCACCGTGGCCGCGGAGGCCCTGCTGCGGATCGACAGCGAGGAGTTCCGGGGCATCTCCCCGGAGGTCTATATCCCCGTGGCGGAGCAGTGCGGCGTGATCCGGGAGATCGGCCTCTTTGTGTTTGAGGAGGTCTGCCGCTTCCTCCGGGACTGCGATTACCGCAAGCTGGGCCTGGAATATGTGGACGTGAACCTGTCTGTCTACCAATTCCTCCACGACAATCTGGCGGAGCGCTTCGAGGCCATCCGGGAGCAGTACGGGCTTCCCCGGGACGCCATCAACCTGGAGATCACCGAGTCGGCCTCCATGCAGACGCCCGTTGTGGAGGCCGCACTGGAGGAGCTGCGCCGCATCGGCTATCACTTCTCCCTGGACGACTTCGGCACGGGCTATTCCAATCTGGTCCAGCTGATCCGCACCAGCTATAAGAACGTCAAAATGGATAAGTCGCTGCTCTGGGACGGCGACCACAACGAGAACGCCGCCCGCCTGCTGGACAATCTGATCCGCGTGATCCGCGGCCTGGGCTGCAACGTGGTGCAGGAGGGCGTGGAGACGCCGGCGCAGCTGGAGCGCAGCGCAAGCGCCGGCGCCAATCTGATCCAGGGCTATTTCTTCAGCCGCCCCATCCCGGAGCAGAAGTTCCTGGAGTATCTGAAACGAGGAGAATCAAACTGAATGATGGCAAAACGTGTGCTGGGATATTTGAAGAAAGAACTGATGCTGACCCTGTCGCTGCTGGCGGCAGGGATCGCTTTGCTGATCACGCCGCCCTCCAAACAGCTGCTGGCTGACATCGACTGGCACACCCTGGGCACGCTGCTGATGATGCTCTGCGTGCTGGAGGGCTTCAAGCAGGAGAACGTCCTGCGGCCTGTGGTGCGGTTGGCCGGCGGGCTCAAACGCATGACCACCCTGTCCCTGTTTTTGATCTTCGGGGTGTTCTTCACCTCCATGTTCGTGACCAACGACGTGTCGCTGATCATCTTCGTGCCGCTCACCATCCTGCTGTTCCGCGGCGGCGGCAAGGAGAAGTACATCCTGCCCGTGATCTCCATGGAGAACATCGCGGCCATCCGGGGCAGCCTGCTGATGCCCTTCGGCAGCCCCCAGAACCTCTTTCTCTACGGGCAGGCCAAGGTCAGCGCCTGGCACTTCATGCTCCATATGCTGCCCCTGTGCGTCATGTCCGCGGTGCTGCTGGTGGGCTTCGTCTTCTTCCTCTACCGGAAGGACCCCCGGGAGGAGATCAGCGCCGCCGGGGCCGAGACCCCCTGGGATCCTGCCCGGAAGAAGCAGCGCATCACCTATGCCCTGCTCTTTCTGCTGATTTTGACCGTCATCGTCACCCGGACGGAATACTGGTACGTGGCCGTCGGCGTGGTGCTTGCCGCGATCCTGATCGTGGATCGGAAGCTTTTGACCAAGGTGGACTACGTGCTGCTGGTGACCTTCCTCTGCTTCTTCGTGTTCTCCTCCTCCATCGCGGCCAACGAGACCATCGCCGGGGTGCTGAAAAAGGCCGTGGCGGGAAACGAATACTGGTGGGCCATCGGTCTGAGCCAGATCATCTCCAACGTGCCGGCCTCCATCGTGCTCTATCCCTTCACGGAGAACTTCGCGGGCCTCATCTACGGCGCGGACACCGCCGGCCTCTGCTCGCTGATCGGCTCCCTGGCCTCGGTGATCAACTACCGCATCTACGTCCGGGAGTACCCCTGCCAGGGCGGGAAGTTCGTCAAGACCTTCACCCTGGTGAGCTGGGCCTTCTTCCTCATCGTGGTGATCCCCGGTCTGCTCCTGTCCCGGTGGAGCTTCTTCTGAGCATCAAAAGACCACGGGCTCCGGCGTATTCCGCCGGAGCCCGTGGTTCTATTTTTTCTGTTGGCAATCACTGCTGGCTCTCAATGTAGCTCACGATGTCGCCCACGGTCTTGAGGTTGGGCAGGACGTCGTCCGGGATCGTGATGCCCTTTTCCTCCTCCAAGGTCATGAGGAGCTGGAGCACGTCCAGGGAGTCGGCCCCCAGATCGTCCTTGATGCGGGACTCCATGGTGATGTCGGCAGCGTTCAGCGGGAGCTGGTCGCAAAGGATGGCTACGAGTTCTTCAAACATAGATTTTTTCCTTTCTTTGATTATATTTTTTTCACGTAAGAACGTCTGCGTTTGTGTTGGACTGCCTTAAAGCGCTTCCACTGGTTGATGATGGCCCGGTTGTCCTCCAGGTTCAGATTGGTCTCGGCGTACTCCACGCCCTCCTCCCGCAGCAGCTTGAGGATGTGGGCGGAGACCACCGTGGCCACGCCCCGGTTGGCCCATTCGGGATCCACGGCCACCAGGCCCAGATCCAGGATCCGGGGGTGCTTGATGTCGCGGAAGACCCGCACCAGGGCCGCGGGGGTCAGCTTGCCCTGGGATTTCTGCAGGGCCCGGGACAGGGACGGGAAGCAGAGCCCCAGGCAGACCAGCTTGTCGTTCTCGTCCAGGATCACGCCGACGTATTTCAGCTCGATGATCAGCATGAAGTTGTCGATGATCATCTTCTTCGTGCCGTCAGTGAAGGGGACGGTGCCGTAGATGTTCTTGTAGCCCTCGTCGATCAGAGCGAAGAATTCGTCGGCGTAGCGGCGGATGAAGTCCCGCTTGTTTTTGGCGGGGCCGAAGCGGAGATGATAGCGCTCCATCACGTAATCGGCCATCTTCTCCAGGGTGCCGTCGTCCTTGTCGGGCAGATAGATCTTCCGCTCCTCCCAGTCCACTTCCTTTTCGTAGCCCAGGTTCTCAATGAGGCGCTGGTAGTAGTCGGCGTTGTACTGCTCCTCGAAGGTGGCCAGCTCGTCGAAGCCCTCGATCAGCAGGCCCTCCCGTTCCAGATCGGAGAAGCCCAGGGGGCCGCAGATCGTGTCCATGCCCTTCTTCCGGCCCCAATCCTCCACCGCGCCGAAGAGGGCGTTTGCGACCTCCTGGTCGTCGATGGCGTCGAAGCGGGTGAAGCGGATGCGCTTCTCCCCGGTCTTCTGATTGTGGGCCTTCTGGAGGATGCCCTGGATGCGGCCCACCATCTTCCCGTCCCGGTAGGCGTTGAAGCAGATGGCCTCGCAGGTGTCATAGTAGACGTAGTCCGGCCGGAACATCTTCTTCTCGTCGCCGTAGAGGGGCGGGACGAAGCAGGGGTTGTCCTTGTAGAGCGCCAGGGGGAAGTTCATAAAGTCCTTTTGCTGTTTCTTGGTCTTGACCTCAACGATTTCGATCATTTCTCGGCCTTCTTTCATAATGAGTGTCGGTTCGGCGGGATAGCTGCCGGAGCTGCCGGGATGTCGCCTGCGGTCTCGGGCATGGGAATGCCGGTACAGGCTCCCCCGCCCGCAGTACCCGGAGAAGTGGCCGGCACGCGGACATCGACCGGCCCGCCGGACATGGGAGTTTCCCTTCGGGATCGGGAATCAGGGCTCATATGGCTCAAATTCCTTCAGGTTCAGCTCTCGTTGCAACTCCTCCCTGGTCGGCATATAGGGAAGGTACTTCGCTGCGAAGATCTGTTTGTTATCCTCCGGCAGCGTGTATTCAACCAGGGTATCGCTTTTGTCGGCGCATAGCACGATCCCGATGGGCGGATTGTCCCCCGGATTCATCATTTTCCTGGTGTAGTAGTTCACATACATCTGCATTTGGCCGATATCCTGATGGGCAAGGTCACCCACCTTTAAGTCGATCAGCACGAAGCATTTCAGAATATAGTTGTAGAAGACCAGATCAATGTAGAAATGCCGTCCATCTACATTAAAGTGCTTTTGCCTTGCCACGAAGGAGTAACCCCTGCCCAACTCCAACAGGAACTTTTGCAGGTGATCGATCAGGGCCTGCTCCAGGTCAGATTCATAGAAATGCGTATTGACAGGCAGATCAAGGAACTCCAGGACATATGGATCCTTGATAATTCTCTCATATTCAGGTTTTGGCTCCAGGGATTCAATTTCAGCGGAAACCGCGGCCTTGTCCTTGCTGGCCAGGATCCGTTGATAGTAAAACGAGTTGATCTGGCGGTCCAACTGCCTGGAGCTCCATCCGCTATTTGCTGCTTCATCCAGGTAAAACTGCCGTGCAGCAGCGTTCTCAATACGCATGAGGCTGCGATAATGCGTCCAGCTCAATTCCGAACGCAGTGCGTTCGCATTTGGAAAAGCCAGATAGAATTGCCGCATCAGTTGAAGGTTGCGAACGGTAAAGCCCTTTCCAAATTCTTCGGTCAGCCTGTCAGCCAAAAACTGCAAAAGCTGCTTTCCGTACGCAGCGCGTTCACTTTCTCCGCATACCGCAAGGATTTGTTTGCCGATGTTCCAGTACGCCGTTACCATGGCATGGTTTATGGCGGAGCTGACTTGCTTTTGCGCGGTTACGATATAGCTGCGGACAGCTTGATAGGTTTCCTGGCTGACAATGCTTCCGTTTGGGCTGAGGGCAATCTGATGATCGGACAAGAAAAACACCACCCTTTTCGGGATTCCCGCTTCCTTTTTGAATGGACAGCCCTCAGAGCTCGACGTCCAGCTTTGCCACCACCGCCGCGCAGCGGGGGCAGAGGCCCTCGGCGTTGGCCTTGGTGGAGTGCATCCAGCAGCGGGGGCACTTCTCCCCTGCCGCCTCGGAGACGGTGACGGTCAGGCCGGGGTAGTTGGTTCCCTGGGCCACGATGGCGTTGTCGGCAGCGGCGGCCTCCCCGGTGGAAACCGCGGAGACAATGAACAGCTCCGCCAGATCCAGACCCTTGACCGCGTCCAGGGCTTTGGCGGCATCGGAAACGGCGGACGGCAGAGTGCCGTCCCTACCCGCGGCGCTCAGGGAGACCTGGGCCTCCAGGGCCTTGCCGATGCGCTTGTCGGCTCTGGCCTGCTCCAGCACGCCGTACACGTCCTCCCGGACCCGGATCAGGGTGTCCCACTTGGCCATGGTGTCCGCGTCCAGGGCGTAGTCGGTGAAGGGCTGGTTCATGTCGTTGAAGACCACGTTCCGGGCATCGTCGCCCTTGCGGTGGGGCATGGCCTGCCAGATCTCGTCGCAGGTGAAGGCCAGGATGGGGGCGAAGAGCTTGGCCATGGTGTCCAGGATCAGATAGATGGCCGTCTGAGCGGAGCGGCGGCGCAGGCCGTCCTTCTCGTCGCAGTAGAGGCGATCCTTGAGGATGTCCAGATAGAACTGGCTCAGCTCCACCACGCAGAAGTCGTTGATGGCGTGGGTGAGCACATGGAACTCGTAGTTGTCGTAGGCCTTGAAGCCGGTCTCGATCAGCTTATTGAGGCGGGTGACGGCCCAGCGGTCCAGCTCCAGCATCTCCTCCGGCTTCACCAGCTGGTCGGCGTTGAAGCCGTCCAGGTTGCCCAGGCAGTAGCGGGCGGTGTTGCGGAATTTCAGATAGTTCTGGCTGAGCTGCTTGAAGATCTCCTTGGAGCAGCGCATATCCGCGTGGTAGTCGGCGGAGGCGGCCCAGAGGCGGAGCAGGTCCGCGCCGAAGTCCTTCACGATGTCGGCGGGATCCACGCCGTTGCCCAGGCTCTTGTGCATGGCCCGGCCTTCGCCGTCCACCGTCCAGCCGTGGGTCAGGCAGGCCTTGAAGGGAGAACCCTGCCCCGTGGCGCCCACGGAGATCAGCAGACTGGACTGGAACCAGCCGCGATACTGGTCGGCGCCCTCGATATACACGTCGGCGGGCCAGTGCTCCGCGTTATCCCGCTTCAGGAAGGAGATGTGGGTGGAGCCGGAGTCGAACCAGCCGTCCAGGGTGTCGGATTCCTTGTCGAAGGTCTTGCCGCCGCAGTGGGGGCAGACGAAGCCCGCGGGGATCAGCTCCATGGCTTCCTTCTCAAACCAGACGTTGGAGCCGTGATCCTTGAAGAGCTCGGAGATATGGGCGATGGTCTCGGGGGTGCAGACGGGCTTGCCGCAGTCCTTGCAGTAGAATACGGGAATGGGCAGACCCCAGCGGCGCTGGCGGGAGATGCACCAGTCGTTGCGCTCCCGGATCATGGAGATCAGCCGATCCTTGCCCCAGGCGGGGAGCCAGCGGACTTCCTCGCAGGCGGCCACGGCCTCGTCCTTGAAGGCCTCCACGGAGCAGAACCACTGAGGCGTGGCTCGGAAGATGATGGGGCTCTTGCAGCGCCAGCAGTGGGGATAGGAGTGCACCACGTTTTCGGAGGCAAAGAGCATACCGCTCTGCTTCATGTCTTCCAGAATGACGGGGTTGGACTCCTCCGTCTTCATGCCGGCGTACTTGCCGGCGTAGTCGGTGTGGCGGCCCAGATCGTCCACGGGGACGATGAGCTCCAGGCCGTAGCGCATACCGGTCTGATAGTCCTCGGCGCCGAAGCCGGGGGCGGTGTGGACGCAGCCCGTGCCGGAGTCCATGGTGACGTACTCAGCGTTGACCAGCAGAGAGGTCTTGGGCAGGAAGGGATGGTCCGCCAGCATATACTCAAAGAAGGAACCGGGGTGGGTCTCCAACACCTCCCAGGTCTCGAAGCCGCCGATCTTCATAACCTTTTCGGTCAGGGCCTCCGCCATGACGTACATTTCGCCGTTGGGGGCCTTGACGATGACGTAGTTCTCACGGGGATGGAGGGCGATGCCCAGGTTGCCGGGCAGGGTCCAGATGGTGGTGGTCCAGATCACGAAGTAGAGCTTGCTGAGATCCAGGTGGCTCAGCTTGCCCTGGTCGTCGTGCATGGGGAACTTCACGTAGACGGTGGTGCAGGGGTCGTCCTGGTACTCGATCTCGGCCTCAGCCAGGGCGGTCTCGTCCTTGGGGCACCAGTTGACGGGCTTGAGGCCCTTGTAGATATAGCCCTTGCGGAACATTTCCCCGAAGACCTGGACCTCCTCGGCCTCGAACTCCTTGTCCATGGTGCAGTAGGGATGCTCCCAGTCGGCCACGATGCCCAGACGCTGGAAGCCCTTGCGCTGACGATCCACGTAGTCCAGGGCGAAGTCCCGGCAGGCGGAGCGGAAGTCGGGCACGGACATGGCCTTGCGGTTGAGCTTGTTCTTCTTGATGATGGCGGACTCAATGGGCATACCGTGGTTGTCCCAGCCGGGGACGTAGGGGGTGTCGTAGCCCCGCATGGCCCGGGAGCGGATGATGAAGTCCTTGAGGGTCTTGTTCAGGGCGTGGCCCATGTGGATGTCGCCGTTGGAGAACGGGGGGCCGTCGTGGAGGATGAACTTGGGCTTGCCCGCGTTCTTCTTCCGCAGCTCGGCGTAGATGTCGATCTTGTCCCAGCCCTCCAGCATACCGGGCTCCCGCTGGGGCAGCCCGCCCCGCATGGGGAAGTCAGTCTGGGGGGTGATGATTGTCTGCTTGTAATCCATACGTTATTCTCCTTGTCGGAAGTATTTTCTGATTTGAATGCAAAATGCAAAGTGCAAAATGCAAAATTACCGTTGAATTTGATCCCTGCGGGGAAACCAGCATTCCGGATCGCCGCCGTTGACGGTTTCCAGGGTGACCTGGTTCCAGACCTGCTGCAGAGATTGACCGTGAAAAACCGGCGCAGAAAGGAAGTCGTCCAGAGCGTCATAGTCATAGGCCTGAGAGCCGTCATGCACCAGACCGTACCAGTACACATCTTTCGCAGGGTTCTCCGAATCCGGCATTTTTCCCATCCAGCATTCGTCATATTCCGGTATGCCGTCCACAGAAAAGCTGATCTCAATACAGTATTTCTGCTTCAAATCCTGCCGAAGGAATGCTTTTATCACGTCAAAAGAAATCATGCCGCTGTTTCCTCCCTGCCGGATCCTTGTCACTTGTCACCTGTCATTTGTCACTGAAAGAAGAACGCCCCTGTCTCTGACAAGAGACAAAGGCGTTCTTCCTCTGCGGTACCACTCTTATTGCCGCGCAAAAACGCGGCCGCTCGACATGGTGTAACGCCCATGAAACGTCCCGGTCTACGCAGGCATGCCCTTCGGCGGGATGCTCGGGGAGGATCCGCAGGGTCGAATGCCGCTGTCTTACACCAACCGACAGCTCTCTGCGCGCATTGCTGATCTTGCACGTTCCCTTCAACGCATGATATTCAGTTTAGAATTTGCTGCGCAAATGTTATGATTACTTCGCAAGTGATGATTGTGCTTCGCACAAGTTATGATTGCTTCGCAAGCTGCTAACTGCCGCAGGCATCATAACTTTCCCGCAGGGAAATCATAACTTGCCCGTAAGGGCAATCATAACTCGGCTCCTGTTGCCTCGGGCGGGCGGCCACTGGCCGCCCCTACGGTCAGGGCTGATAATTCTTCCCGAATTTCAGATTCGCGAACTTGGCCGTGGTGCGCTCGTCCAGGGCGGGCATGACCTTGGTGGCTGCCTTGGCGGCGTCGGGCTTGTTCTCGGGCTTGGGGCGCACAGCCTCGCCGGTGATGCTGGCCACGCTCTGCTCGATCCGGGCGGCGATGTCCTCGGGCTTCTCCGACTGGGTGCGGGGCAACTCCTTCTCGGGCTGCGGACGGGGAGGATCCTTCTCGGCCTCGTAGTCGTAGGCCTTGCGGACGGGCTTGACCTTATCCATGGGGAGCTCCAGCTTCTTGAGCGCCTCCAGCACCTTCTGCTGCTGGGCGATCTGCGCCTCCACAGCGGCCACGAATTCGGCGGTGGCCTCCTTGGCGTGACGCAGCCGATCGTTCTCCGCGTTCACGGAGGCGTCGGCGTCGCGGCTGGCGTTCTGCGCCTCCAGCTTTGCCTTCTGCACCAGCTCATCGCTCTTGCGCTGGGCCTCGGCCACCATAGCGTCGCATTCCTCTTTGGTCTTCTCCATGGAGGCTTTGATGGCGGCCTCGTTGGACTTGAAGCTTTCCAGCCGCTCCACCAGAAGCCGCATTTTGCTCTTGAGCACAGCGTTTTCTTTGTAAAGCGTGACGTAGTCCGCCATCATGGGCTCCAGGAAATCGTCCACGGACTTCATCACGTAACCGCCGATTTTGGCTTTTTCAAAACATACTTCCTGTAAATCTTGTGGTGTCAGCATTGCTTGACGCTTCCTTTCTCTGTGTGGTCAATCACATGTAGGGGGCGGCGTCCTCGACGCCCCGAGCCTCCCGATTCCGAACGGTGCGGAGCCTTGGAGCGGACGCCCCCGTACGAAAGTGTTAGAAGTAAACGCCGCTGTTTTCCAGCTCCTCCACGAGATCGCCCACGATCTCCACATTGAAGGGCGTCAGAATGTAGGTAGAGATCGCAACCTTCTTGATCTTCCCGTCCAGGGCGTAGGCCACGCCGGAGAGGAAGTCCACCAGCCGGCGGGCAACGTCCTTGTTGGTGGATTCCAGATTCAGCACAACGGCCTTCTTGTCCCGCAGATGGTCGGCGATCTCGGAGACCGTGTCGAAGCGGTCGGGCTTGACCAGGATCACCTGCATCGAGCTGTTGTTGTTCAGGTTGACGACTCTGGCGGGGCCGGAGCGGCGGGCGGTGCTGCTGGGCTGGGGATCGGGTGCGGAAAAGGCGGAACGCCGGGGAGACGGAGCGGGTTCGGGTTCGGGCTCCAGATCCTCCTCCTCGTCGTAATCATACTCATCCATGTCATCTTCGTTGTAGGGGCGGGTCAGCTTCTTGAGTTCATCCACAAATCCCATGGTGCGGTTTTCCTCCTGTATATGTATATTTGTTATTATTTATCTGGTTGCGCCGGTAGGCGCGGCCCGGGGGCGGGCGCCGCCTGCCGCTACGCGGGGTAGTGTCTGGCGCCGAAGATCGCGGTGCCGACGCGGATCATGGTGCTGCCCTCGGCGATGGCGTCTTCAAAATCGTCGCTCATGCCCATAGACAGACATACCATAGACACATTATCGTATTTTTCTGCTGCAATGTCAATAAAAAGATTCCTCATTTTCGCAAAATATTTACAATTATCGCCCTTTTTTTCGGAAATGGGAGGAATTGCCATCAGCCCGCGCAGGAAAACGCCGGGATACGCGGCCATCTGCCCTGCCAGGGCCAGGGCCTCCGCCGGGGTGAAGCCGCCCTTCTGGGGCTCCTCGCCGATGTTGACCTCCAGCAGGATCTCCTGCCGGAGCCCCAGCCGCAGGGCCGTTTTATTCACGGCTTCCAGCAGCTCCATCCGGTCTACGGATTGGATCAGATCCACCTGGCCGACGACCTTGTTGACCTTGTTGGTCTGCAGGTGGCCGATGAAGTGGACGGGCTTGCCCTCGTAGGCGCCCAGGGGCTTTTTCTGCACCAGCTCCTGCACCCGGTTTTCGCCGCAGCAATCCACGCCGGCGGCCACGGCCTCCTTGACCCGGTCGGCGTCGTTCATTTTGGTGGCCGCGCAGAGCAGGATCTCTGCAGGATCCCGTCCGGCCGCCCGGGCTGCGGCCTCCATTCTGGCCCTTAGGGCGGAGATATTTTCCGCGATACTCAATTTATCATGACCTTTCCGTTAAAGATTTCTTCGGTGGTGAGGATGATCTCGTCGTCCGGCCAGAGCATATCCGTGGAGGATTTGTCCAGCTCCACGATGAAGCTGTCGCCGTCGTCGTAGATGATGTTGATGGGCTTCCATTTGGCCTCCGCGCCCTCCAGCACGTACACGCCGCTGCGGTTTTGCTCGTCGGCGTAGATGGCGGTCTTGGGCACCCGCAGACCGGAGCGATCCGCGAAGACCAGGTCGGCGGTCTCGGTTCGGGCGGAGACCGCGTCCTGGATGTAGGATTCCGAGGACAGCACCAGAATACAGCTGCCGCCCTCCGAGGCGGAGATCCGCTCCACCTTCATTCGGACGGTCTCATAGAAATCGTAGGCGAAGTTCACGTCGATCCGGTCTCCCAGCTCCAGGCCGGAGAGGTTCCGGGACGGCACCACGGCGGCGTAGTACCATTTCTGGGAGGTGACCAGCTTGCCCACGGCGCCGGTCTCCCGGCGGGCAAGCCCGTCGAACTTTTTCATCGAGGAGACGGTGGCCGTCTCCAGAAACGCCGGGGTGAGCTCGTCCTCATACCCGTCGGCCACCGCGGAGAAGTAGCCGGACACCGGCGCTGTGACGACGCCGGCCTCAGAGCCGGCCTGGGCACGAAGATCCTCCAGCTGTTTCTCGGCGTCGGTGATGCGCGACCAGATCGCCTGGGCGTCCGCGCTGTTGATGTAGCGCCGCAGCAGGTAGGGCTTCAAGGACTCGGCAGTCTTCCCCGCGGCGCTGTATTCCCGCCGGGCGGCCGAGACCGTGACCTGGTTCATCCGATACAGGATCTCTGCGTCCAGCGTGGCGGAATCGGTGTCGGTGCCCGAGAAGGAGTAGGCGTAGTGCATCTGGGCGATCTCCTCCTCCAGCGCGTCGATCTTCTCATGGAGCGCCTTGGCGGCCTCGCTGCGGTAGGCCACGGCCACCACCTGGCCCCGGCCCACCTTCTCGCCCTCGTCCCGGGAGGGCACGATGATGTCCCCCGCGCCGACCTTGATGATCTGCTCGGAACGCACCAAGAAGCCGGAGGTGGTGATCCCATCGCCGACTTCATAGCGCACAGCCTTATAGGTCGTGAATCCGTCCCCCGAGAAGCGGGTCACGGAAAACACCAGATAGCAGGTCATCACGCCCAACAGCGTAATGAGCACCGCTTTCATGAATTTGTCTCCTCGCATGGGTGAAAAGACCCCCTTTTGCACGCGCCGCGAGGATTCCAAACCGCCGGGTTAAGGTGCCAATTTCACCGGGCGGGCCGGTACAACCGTGGAGATCGCGTGCTTGTAAATCATTTGCTGGCGGCCCTCCGAGACCAGACAGACCACGAAGCTGTCGAAGCCCGTGACCACGCCTTTCATCTGAAAGCCGTTCATCAAAAAGACGGTGACAAGCTGACGTTCCTTGCGTACGTCATTTAAAAACAGATCCTGAAGATTTTCAATAGCAGCCATGGGATTACCTCGTTTCTATGTAAAATGGATAATCCTATGGTAACAGCTTTGGACAGTCGAATGCAGTTGAAAGCGGACAGAAAGGTTTATTTCTTCCCTGCCAGCCATTTGGCCAGGGCGTCGGCCATGGCGGGGTTGCTGTCGGTTTTCTGCTCCTGCTGGGCCATATAGCGGCGGACGTCGGACTTGCCCGCCCCGTCCCGCTTGCGGCGGGCTTCGAAATCCGAGAGCTTCTCCCGGTAGCCGCAGGCGCAGGCGAAGGTCTGCCTGTCCCCCTCGCCCCAGAGCTCCAGCTTCTTGTGGCAGTTGGGGCAGCGGGCGTTGGTGACCTGGGTGGTGCGCTTGCGGAAGCCGCATTCCCGATCCGGGCAGACCAGCAGCTCGCCCCGCTTGTCCTTCACCAGAAGCAGCAGCTTGCCGCACTCAGGGCAGGGCTTGCGGGTTTGGTTGTCGTGGGAGTAGGTGGCCTGGCTGGCCTTGACGTCCTTGACCAGCTGGGTGGCGTACTTCCGCATTTCCGCCACGAAGTCGCTGTCCCGCTCCTGGCCCTTGGCGATCCGGGCCAGCCGATCCTCCCAACGGGCGGTCAGCTCCGCGCTGCGGAGCTCCGCCGGGGCCAGGCTGACCAGCTGGATCCCCTTGGAGGTGGGCACCAGAGTCTTGCCCTGCCGCTCCACGTAGAAGCTGGAAAACAGCTTTTCGATGATGTCCGCCCGGGTGGCGGGGGTACCCAGGCCGGAGGTCTCCTGCAAAATCTTTTGCAGGTTCTTGTCGGAGACCTGGCCCTGGGGATGCTCCATGGCGGTGAGCAGGGTGGCCTCGGTGTAGCGGGCCGGGGGCGAGGTCTTGCCGTTGGTGAGGCGGAGCTTCCGGACCTTGAGCCGCTGTCCCTTTTGCAGCTCCGGCAGGCGCTGATCCTCCTCCTCGGCCTCGGCTTCGTCTTCCAGGGCGGTGAAGTTCCGGTCATAGGCCGCCTTCCAGCCCTGATCCAGCACCCGTTTGCCGGAGGCGGTGAAGCTCTCGCTGCCGATCTGCAGCGTCAGAGAGATGGATTCGTATTCGTAGGGCGGCATCAGCACCGCCAGGAAGCGGCGCACCACCAGATCGTAGATGTTCTTTTCCGGCCCCGTGAGCTCGTAGAGGCTGGCCGCCTCCTCGGTGGGGATGATGGCGTGGTGGTCTGTGACCTTGGCGTTGTTCACCAGGTACTTGGTCTGGAAGGGCTTCTTCCGCTGGACGGCCCAGGCCAGCTCCTTGTATTCCCCCTGGGCCACGGCCCGGAGGCGATCCGGCAGGGTGGGCACCACGTCGTCGGAGATATAGCGGCTGTCGGTGCGGGGATAGGTGAGGGCCTTGTGCCGCTCGTAGAGGCTCTGCATCAGATTCAGGGTCTCCTTGGCGGAGTAGGCGTATTTCTTGTTGGCGTCCCGCTGGAGCTCCGTCAGATCGTAGGCCGCCGGGGGCGGGGTCATCTTCCGCATCTTGCTGATCTGGGTGATGACGGCCTCCTTGCCCTCGCACTGCTTCAAAAGCTGCTCCAGCTTCTCCCGGTCAAAGGAGCGGCCGTTGCCCTTGCTGTCCTTCCAGCCGGCCCGGAAGCCCTCCAGCTCGGCGCAGAGGCCGTAGTAGTCCTTGGGCACGAAGCGGCGGATCTCGTTCTCCCGCTCCACCACCAGGGCCAGGGTGGGAGTCTGCACCCGGCCCGCGGAGAGCTGGGCGTTGTGCTTGCAGGTGAGGGCCCGGGTCACGTTGAGGCCCACCAGCCAGTCCGCCTCGGAGCGGGCCTGGGCGGATTTGAACAGGTTGTCGTAGTCCTTAGCAGGCTTGAGGTTGGCGAAGCCCTCCCGGATGGCCTTGTCGGTCTGGGAGGAGATCCACAGCCGCTTGGCGGGCTTGTTCCATCCGGCCTTGACCATGATCCACCGGGCCACCAGCTCGCCCTCCCGGCCTGCGTCGGTGGCGATGACCAGATCCGACACGTCGCCCCGCTTCATCAGGGCTGTGACTACCTTGTACTGCCGGGCGGTCTCGGGGATCACCACCAGCTTCATCTTCTCGGGCAGCATGGGCAGATCGTCCATGTTCCACTTTTCCAGCTTTTTATCGTAGACGTCCGGGTCGGCCAGGGTCACCAGATGGCCCAGGGCCCAGGTGACGATGTAGCGATCACCCTCCATGTAGCCGTCCGCGCCTCGCTTGCAGCCCAGCACCCGGGCCAGCTCCTTGCCGACGGAGGGCTTCTCCGCGAGTACGAGCGTTTTTGCCATCTTGTTCTCCTTTTTTCGGAATGAAAGAATATTTTCATTCTTTCATTGTTTCATTCGTTCATTTTCCTTGGTGTACGACCACCTGGGGGAAGGGGATCTCGAAACCGTTGCCGTCCAGCAGCAGCTTCACGTCCCGGTTCAGAGCGCGGCGGGCCTGGAAGAATTTCTCCTCGGTGGTGGACACGCAGAATTTCAGATTCACGCCGCTGTCGGCCAGCTCGTCCACGCCCATGTAGCGGATGTCGCTGAGGTACAGCTCGGGGTGGTTCTCCTTGGTGCCGGGCAGGGCCTCCCGCATGAGCTTTTCCAGCTTCCGCAGGTCGCTGCCGTAGGACACGGCGCAGATGATGGCCAGGGAGTCCACCCGGGAGCGGTTCTGGAAGTTGCGGATGTCGGCCTCAGTGACGGCCAGGGTGGGGGCGGTGAAAAGCTCCGTGGGCGTGGGCTCCGTCTGCGTGGCCTCGGTCACCGGGGGCTCTGTCTCCGGGACCTCGGTATACAGGGTCTCCGTCTCCGGCGGGGCGCTTGCCTCCGTCGTTCCGCTGGGGGCCGTGGCAATGATCTCGACCCCGGGATCCTGGAAGGGCTCCGGCGCTGCGGCCTGGGAGCCGCCGCCGAAGGAGGCCAGCAGGAGGGTCACGGCGGACACCGCGGCGGCAGCCGCCGTCCAGAAGCCGCGCTTGACTTGATTGAACCGGGCGGCCTGCCGGGCGTTTTCCAGCCCGCCGTGACGCCGGACGCCCCGGATCCTTTCGTAGGGCTCGAAGACCTCGGGGTAGCGGTTGTCTACCTCGTACACGTCGTCCATGCGCGCATCCTGCCTCCTTTTCCTTTTAGAATACATATCAACATAGTATTATGACATAGAACGGAACGAATTGCAAGCATTATTCCGTCAACCGGCGGGATTCCCGGGGAAAAGCGGGAAAAAAACTATTGAACAGTTTGTGAATTTCTGAAATAGTCCTTGACATTTTCCGGAAGCAGGTGTATATTGGCACTCAGAGGGAAAGAGTGCTAAGCACTTCCGAGAATGGAGTGCCAGGCTCGGGAGGCGCGACGATCCACAGTGGGAAAGGCGCTGCCCCGGGCGGACGGCCACCGGCCGCCCCTGCGCGCTTTCAAAAACGGAGTGCCGGAGCGAAAGCGAGGGGGAACGGATTCTTCGCTTCGCTCAGAATGACAGGAGGCGTCCCGATGGAACTGACGGATCGGCAAAAGCAAATACTGCGTGCCATTGTGGACATCTACGTCTCCACGGCGGAGCCCGTGGGCTCCAAGGCCATCGCGGCCCTGCCCGACGTGAGCTGCTCCTCCGCCACCATCCGCAATGAGATGGCGGAGCTGACCCAGATGGGTCTGCTGGAGCAGCCCCACACCTCCGCCGGACGCATTCCTTCCCCTGCCGGCTACCGGTTCTACATCGACGAGCTCATGCAGGACTACCGGCTGAGCATGGACGAGACCAAGAGCCTGAACGAAGCCCTGGAGCTGAAAAGCCAGGAGTTCGACAAGATGATGTCCCAGGTGGGCAAGCTGGTGTCCAAGATGACCGATCTGCCCGCCTACACCGTGGCCACCCGCCGCAGCGAGGCCGTGGCCAAGCACTTTGATCTGATCATGGCAGGGCCCGGCAGCATCATTCTGGTGCTGATGCTCTCCGACGACCAGGTGAAGAACAAGCTGATCAAGCTGCCCGTCAGCGTGACGGAGGCAGACCTCAAGCTGCTGGCCGCCGTGCTGAACGCCAGCCTCACCGATCTCACCGCCGAGCAGTTCAACGGCGAGCTGCTGGAAAAGATCACCCGCGCCGGCGGCGCGGCCGGTACCCTGGTGCCGCTGGTGATGGATTTCACTCTGGAGTGTCTGCGGCAGCAGCACGGGGACGTCCATCTGACCGGCCAGATGCGGCTGCTGGGTCAGCCGGAATACCGGGACGCGGCGGAGAAGGCCCAGGAGGTCTTCGAGACCCTGGACGAGGACATGATCTCCAATCTGCCCGCCGTCCTGCCCAAGGATGGGCCGGTGCAGTTCCTGGTGGGCCCGGAGAACGTGGCCAAGGAGCTGAAGGACACCTCCGTGGTGATGATGCGCTTCGACATCGGCGAGGGGATGCAGGGCACCATCGGCGTGGTGGGCCCCACACGGATGGATTACGCCAAGATCACCGCCAAGCTCGGGTACTTTGCCGAGAACCTGGGCAGGATGTTCCAAAAGACCGAGAACCCCGCAATGCCGCCGGCGTTGGCAGAGGGCAACAATAGTACAAAGGAATGATATACCATGTCCAAGAAGGATAAAGAAAAGAACGCACCCGACACCGAGAAAAAGCAGGAAACCGTAGAGGCTCCCACTGAGGAAGCCCCCAAGGAGGAGGCTCCCAAGGAGGAAGCCGCTAAGGAGGAAGCCCCCCAGGAGAGCGAGCTGGAACAGGCCCGGAAGGCCCTGGCTGCGGAGCATGACAAATACCTGCGGCTGGCGGCGGAGTACGACAACTTCCGCAAGCGCAGCATCAAGGAAAAGGACGCCCGCTACGCCGACGCCAAGGCCGACACCGTGGCGAAGTTCCTGCCCGTCTATGACAACCTGGAGCGGGCCCTGGCCAACGAGACCAGCGACGAGGCCTACAAAAAGGGCGTGGAGCTCATTATGACGGAGCTGAAAAAGATCATGACCGGCCTGGGTGTGGAGGAATTCGGAGAGAAGGGCGACGCCTTCGATCCCAACGCCCACAACGCCGTGATGCATATTGAGAACGAGGAGCTGGGCGAAAACGTCATTGCCCAGGTCTTCCAGAAGGGCTTCCGCATGGGCGACAAGGTCATCCGCCACGCCGTCGTGCAGGTAGCCAATTAAACCCCGTAGGGGGCGATGCCCACATCGCCCCTCGCACCCCAACCCGGACGGCAGAGTGCCGTCCCTACGATCTGTTAAACCATACACTGAATATAGGAGGAATTCATCATGAGTAAGATTATCGGTATTGACCTTGGCACCACCAATTCCTGCGTTGCCGTTATGGAAGGCGGCGAGTCCGTCGTCATCGCCAACGCGGAGGGCAGCCGTACCACCCCGTCTGTGGTGGCATTTTCCAAGACCGGCGAGCGCATGGTCGGCCAGATCGCAAAGCGTCAGGCCGTCACCAACGCCGACCGCACCATCTCTTCCATCAAGCGCCACATGGGCGAAAGCTACAAGGTAGCCATCGACGACAAGAACTACACCCCCCAGGAGATCAGCGCCATGATCCTCCAGAAGCTGAAGGCGGACGCCGAGGCTTATCTGGGCGGCACCATCTCCGAGGCCGTCATCACCGTCCCGGCCTACTTCAACGACGCCCAGCGTCAGGCCACCAAGGACGCCGGCAAGATCGCCGGCCTGGAGGTCAAGCGTATCATCAACGAGCCCACCGCAGCCGCCCTGGCCTACGGTGTGGATAAGGAAGCCGAGCAGAAGATCATGGTCTACGACCTGGGCGGCGGCACCTTCGACGTGTCCATCCTGGACATCGGCGACGGCGTGGTGGAGGTGCTCTCCACTGCCGGCAACACCCACCTGGGCGGCGACGACTTCGACAACGACATCATCAACTACCTGGTCTCCGAGTTCAAGAAGACCGACGGCATCGACCTGTCCAAGGACAAGGTTGCCATGCAGCGTCTGAAGGAAGCCGCCGAGAAGGCCAAGATCGAGCTCTCCGGCGTCATGTCCACCGAGATCAATCTGCCCTATATCACCGCCGACGCCAACGGCACCAAGCACATGAACGTCACCCTGACCCGGGCCAAGTTCAATGAGCTGACTGCCCATCTGGTGGAGGCCACCATGGGCCCCGTGCGCCAGGCGCTGTCCGACGCGGGCCTGCAGCCCAGCGATCTGAGCAAGGTCCTGCTGGTGGGCGGTTCTTCCCGTATCCCCGCCGTGCAGGAGGCCGTCAAGAAGATCACCGGCAAGGAAGGCTTCAAGGGCATCAACCCCGATGAGTGCGTGGCCATGGGCGCCGCCATCCAGGCGGGCGTGCTGACCGGCGACGTGAAGGACCTGCTGCTGCTGGACGTCACCCCCCTGAGCCTGGGCATCGAGACCATGGGCGGCGTGTTCACCAAGCTGATCGAGCGCAACACCACCATCCCCGTCAACAAGAAGCAGATCTTCTCCACCGCAGCCGACGGCCAGACCTCCGTGGAGGTTCATGTGCTCCAGGGCGAGCGCGAGATGGCTGCCTACAATAAGACCCTGGGCCGCTTCCAGCTCAGCGGTATCGCTCCGGCCCCCCGCGGCATCCCCCAGATCGAGGTCAGCTTTGACATCGACGCCAACGGCATCGTGAACGTCTCCGCCAAGGATCTGGGCACCGGCAAGGAGCAGAACATCACCATCACCGCTTCCTCCAACCTCTCCAAGGAGGACATCGACAAGGCCGTCCGCGAGGCCGAGCAGTTCGCCGCCGAGGATAAGGCCCGCAAGGAAGAGGCCGATACCCACAACGAGGCCGACCAGACCGCCTACCAGATCGAGAAGACTCTGACCGAGCTGGGCGACAAGGTCCCCGAGAACGAGAAGGCCCCCATCCGCGCCGCTGTGGAGCATCTGAAGGAAGTCAATAAGGGCAGCGACATTGCCGCCATCAAGACCGCCATCGAGGAGACCAATAAGGCCTTCTACCCCGTGGCCGAGAAGCTCTACAAGCAGGCCGCCCCCCAGGGCGATCCCAACGCCGCCGGCTTCAACCCCGGCGCCGCCCCCAACGGCAACCCCAACGACGGTGTCGTGGACGCGGACTTTGAGGAAGTCAAGGATTAAGCGCGATTTACGCGCATGAAGTATTTGCTGACGCAGATATGAAGTGCGGGTTACCCGCATGAAGACGCTTCGCTTATGAAGTATGGCTTCGCCATATTGACCGGAGAGCTGTTTCCCATCGTTTTATTGGCAAATAAAACGACACCTCAATATGTGCGAAGCGCATACTTCATTTGCCGTCAGGCATACTTCATTTCGCGTCAGCGATACTTCATATTCCGCAAGGAATACTTCATTTCACCTGTGAGGTGACCCATATGGCGAACGAAAATAAAAGAGATTACTACGAGGTCCTGGGCGTGGAGAAAAACGCCGCGGCGGATGAGATCAAGCGGGCTTACCGCAAGCTGGCGGCCAAGTACCACCCGGACGTGAACCATGAGGCCGACGCCGAGGCCAAGTTCAAGGAGATCAACGAGGCCTACGAGGTCCTGTCCAACCAGGAAAAGCGGCAGCTCTACGATCAGTACGGCTTCGCGGGGGTAGACCCCAACTTCGCCGCGTCCCAGGGGGGCAACCCCTTTGGCGGATTCGGCGGCTTTTCCGGCTTCGGCGACCTGGGCGACATCTTCGGCGACTTCTTCGGGGGCGGCTCCCGCACCCGGAGCAGCGGCGGCACCCGGGCGGCCCGGGGCGAAAACGTGGTGGTGCAGGTGGAGGTCAGCTTCGAGGAGGCCGCCTTCGGCTGCAAGAAGGAGGTCAACGTCTCCCGGATCGAGACCTGCGACCAGTGCCACGGCTCCGGCTGCGCCGAGGGCACCCAGCCCGAGACCTGCCCCCAGTGCCGGGGCTCCGGCCAGGTGCGTACCACCCAGAGCTTCATGGGCATGACCATGCAGTCCACCGCGGCCTGTCCCACCTGCGGCGGCCGGGGCAAGCTGATCAGGACTCCCTGCACCCGCTGCAAGGGCAAGGGCCGGATCAAGCGCAGCACCAAGCAGACGGTGGAAGTCCCCGCCGGCATCGACGACAATCAGGCCTTCCGGATCTCCGGCCAGGGCAGCGCCGGCGCCAACGGCGGCCCCAACGGCGATCTGATGGTGAACGTCCGCATCCGTCCCCACGGCCTCTTCACCCGGGAGGGCAGCGACGTGTACTGCGAGATGCCCATTTCCTTCGCCCAGGCGGCCTGCGGCGCGGACATAGAAGTCCCCACCCTGGACGGCAAGGTGCGCTATAACGTCCCCGAGGGCACCCAGACCGGCACCACCTTCCGGCTCAAGGGCAAGGGCATCCCCTACGTAGGCTACAAGAACCGGGGCGACCAGTACGTCACCGTGGTGGTGGAGACCCCCACCCGGCTCAGCAAGGAGCAGAAGGATCTGCTCCGCCAGTTCGACGCCGCCACGGAGAAATCCCAGCCCAAGAAAAAGTCCTTCTTCGATAAGATGAAGCAGATCTTTGAATAATTCGATCAGCCAGCCTCCCCCGGAGGCTGGCTGGTTTTTTTATGAAAAACTTGCTTTTTCTCCAAGAAGATGCTACAATATACTGAATTATTGTGGGTTATTGTCCCCATAGCACGGAGGAAACGAATTTGGAACGGAAAACACCCCTGATCTCGCCCGAGGACCTGCGGCGGCAGGAGGAGATCAGCGACTATATCAAGGGCTGGTGGCAGAGCCAGGGGATCACCCCCGTGGCCTACGTGGAGACCTACGGCTGCCAGCAGAACGAGGCGGACTCGGAGCAGATCCGGGGCATTCTGGAGCGCTGCGGCTACGGTCTGACGGATCAGGCCGAGGGCGCGGACCTGATCGTCATCAACACCTGCGCCATCCGGGAGCACGCCGCCCAGCGGGTCTTCGGCAACGTGGGGGCTCTGGTTCACACCAAGCGCCGCCACCCGGGCCAGAAGATCTTCGTCTGCGGCTGCATGATGGGCAAGCCGGAGATCTCCGAGCGGATGAAGAAGTCCTACCCCCACGTGGACGGCATCTTCTCCCCCCATCACCTGTGGCAGCTGCCGGAGCACCTCTATCGGGTGCTGATCCGGCACCGGAAGGCCTACGCGGTGGAGGACTCCGCCGGGGCCATTGCCGAGGGCCTGCCTGTGGTGCGCACCAACACCATCAAGGCCTGGGTCAGCATCATGTACGGCTGCAACAATTTCTGCTCCTACTGCATCGTCCCCTACGTTCGGGGCCGGGAGCGGAGCCGCCTGCCGGAGGACATTTTAGCGGAGTGCAGGGATCTGATTGCCAAGGGCTATAAGGAGCTCACCCTCCTTGGCCAGAACGTCAACTCCTACGGCAAGGATCTGGGCCTGGGGGTGGATTTTGCCGACCTTTTGGGGCAGATCGCGGAGCTGGAGGGGGAGTTCGTCCTCCGCTTCATGACCTCCCACCCCCGGGACGCCAGCCACAAGCTCTTCGACGTTATGGCCTCCCACGACAAGATCGCCAAGCAGTTCCACCTGCCCTTCCAGTCCGGCAACGACCGGATTTTGAAGGCCATGAACCGCCACTACGACCGGGCCCAGTATCTGGAGCTGATCGAATACGGCCGGAAGCTGATGCCGGAGATCGTCTTCACCTCCGACGTGATCGTGGGCTTCCCCGGGGAGACCGAGGAGGAGTTCGAGGACACCGTCAGCTTGATCCGGCAGGTGCGCTACGAGGCCCTGTTCACCTTCATCTATTCCCCCCGCCCCGGCACCCCGGCGGCGGAGCTGCCCGATCCCACGGCGAAGGAGGAGAAAAACCGCCGCTTCGACCGGCTGCTGGCCGTGCAGAACGCCATCTCCGAGGAGAAGCACAAGGCCCTCATCGGCAAGACCCTCCGGGTCTTAGTGGACGGCAAGGACGGGGACAAGCTCACCGCAAGAACCGACGGCGGCCGCCTGGTTCGCTTCTCCGGCGAAGATAATTTAATCGGTTCGTTTATCTTCGTAACCATTACCGACGCAACCACCTGGTCGCTGGTCGGAGCGGCCGGAGAAGCATGAAGTATTCCTGACGGAATATGAAGTATCACATTCGTGATATGAAGTATGATCTTTGATCATATTGCGAAGCAATACTTCATGCGCAGAGCGTACTTCATATTTGTGTCAACAAATCCTTCATATGCGCAGCATACTTCATTGCGACTAAAAGGAGCACAGTTATGGCTGAATTGACCCCCATGATGAAACAATACAAGGAGATCCACGCCCGGCATCCGGACTGCCTGCTGTTCTTCCGGCTGGGGGATTTCTATGAGATGTTCGACGAGGACGCCCGGGTGGCTGCCCGGGAGCTGGACCTCACCCTCACCACCCGGGATCGGGGCAAGGCCGAGGAGGATCGGACCCCCATGTGCGGCGTGCCCTTCCACGCCGCCGAGAGCTACATCGCCCGGCTGGTGGGCAAGGGCTACAAGGTGGCCATCTGCGAGCAGATGGAGGATCCCGCCCTGGCCAAGGGGCTGGTGGATCGGGACATCATCCGCATCATCACCCCCGCCACGGTGGTGGAGAGCTCCATGCTGGAGGAGGGCAGCAACAACTACTACGCCTCCCTCTGCCAGACTGCTGAGGGCATCGGCGTGGCCTTGATCGACATTTCCACCGGCGAGGCCTGCGCCACCCTGGCCGACGGCGACGACGCCCGGGACAAGGCCTTCAACGAGCTGGGCCGCTTCGAGCCCAAGGAGCTGATCGTGGACGAGGATCTGGCCCAGGGCAAGCGCTTCGCTCTGGACGCCCAGCTCCGGCTCCGCTGCCCGGTGAACGTGGGCAGGCGGAACCTCTATGACGACGAGGCCGTCTCCCGGATCCTGGCGGAGCAGTTCGGCGGCCAGGATTTCTCCGGCCTGCCCCTGCCCACCCGGCTGGCCCTGGGGGCCCTGGTGCAGACCCTGCGGGAGCTGCAAAAGGCGGATATCAGCCATATCAATCATGTGGAATACTATCTCTCCGGCCGGTATCTGGAGCTGGATCTCACCGCCCGCCGGAATCTGGAGCTGACCCAGACCATCCGCAGCAAGGACAAAAAGGGAAGCCTGCTCTGGGTTATGGATAAGACCAAGACCCCCATGGGCTCCCGGATGCTCCGGGCCTGGATGGAAAAGCCCCTGCGGAACCCCAACGAGATCCGCCAGCGGCTGGACGCGGTCAAAGAATTGAAGGACAGCACCCTGCCCCGGCAGGAGCTGCTGTTGGCGCTGAAAAGCGTTACCGATCTGGAGCGGGTCACCGCCCGGATCGTCACCGGGGCGGCCAACGCCCGGGATCTGGTGCAGCTCAAGCAGGGCAGCGCCGGTCTGCCCGGGCTGAAAAGCCTGCTGGCAGGCTTCCGCAGCTCCATGCTGGCGGTGGTGGCAGAGTCGCTGGACGATCTGGCCGATCTGAGCCGGGCCATCGGGGAGACCATCGCCGACGAGCCTCCCTTCTCCCTGCGGGAGGGCGGGATCATCCGCCCCGGCTGCAGCGAGGAGGTGGACCGGCTGCGGGATATCATGTCCGGCGGCAAGGGCACTCTGGCCCGGATCGAGGCCGAAGAAAAGGAAAAAACCGGGATCAAAAATCTGCGGGTGGGCTACAACCGGGTCTTCGGCTACTACATCGAGGTAGCCAAGGGCCAGGTGGACCTGGTCCCGGCGGGCTATATCCGCAAGCAGACCCTGGTGAACGGGGAGCGCTACATCACCCAGGAGCTCAAGGAGCTGGAAAACACCATTCTCGGCGCCAAGGACCGGGTGAACGCTCTGGAATACGAGCTTTTCACCCAGCTGCGGGAGAAGCTGGCCGCCAACGCGGCCCGGATCCAGCAGAGCTCCCGGGCCGTGGCCGCCGCCGACGTGCTGAGCTGTCTGGCGGAGCTGGCAGTGCAAAACAACTACTGTATGCCGGAGGTGGATCTCTCCGCCTCCATTGAGATCACCGCCGGGCGGCACCCGGTGGTGGAAAAGACCCTCACCGACGCCCTCTTCGTCCCCAACGACACCGTCATGGACGGCAAGCGGGAGCGTGCCGCTGTCATCACCGGCCCCAATATGGCAGGCAAATCCACCTATATGCGGCAGGTGGCGCTGATCGTCCTCATGGCCCAGATGGGCAGCTTCGTCCCGGCGGCCTCCGCCCGGATCGGCGTGGTGGACAAGATCTTCACCCGGATCGGAGCCTCCGACGACCTGGCCGCGGGCCAGTCCACCTTCTTAGTGGAGATGTCGGAAATGGCGGACATTCTGAAAAACGCCACTCCCCGGAGCCTGCTGATCCTGGACGAGATCGGCCGGGGCACCGCCACCTACGACGGCATGGCCATCGCCCAGGCTGTTTTGGAGCACGTCAGCGACCCCCTGCGCCTGGGCTGCAAGACCCTCTTTGCCACCCACTACCACGAGCTCACCGGCCTGGCCGACACCCACCCGGAGATCCGCAACTACAACATCTGCGTCAAGCGGCGGAAGGACGACATCGTCTTCCTGCGGAAGATCGTCCCCGGCGTGGCCGACGGCAGCTACGGCGTTGAAGTCGCCAAGCTGGCGGGGATGCCCGCCAAGGTGGTCAAGCGGGCCCGGGACATTCTGGCGGAGCTGGAGGAAAAGGGCCCCAGCCGGATCATCGTCCCGGTGCAGGCCCCCCTGGGCATGGAGCTGCCCATGGGCCAGACCGCCCTGGGCGACCCCAGCGCCGAGGAGCTGAAAAAGCGGGTGGAGGCCCTGTCGGTGGAGACCATGACCCCCATCGAGGCGCTGAATACCCTGTACGAATTGAAGCAGCTGCTGTAAGAGTTAAGATTGCCCTGTCGGGCAAGTTATGATTCGGCTTCGCCGAAGTTAAGATTTGCCTGCGGCAAAGTTAAGATGCCTGCGGCAGTTTGTAACCTGCGCAGCATTCATAACGCACGAAACGCTCATAACTTGTGCGAAGCACAATCATAACCTGCGCAGCAATCTTAACTGTTTTTTGAGGTGGACAATGACGGACAGCGTATTACGGGATTGCGCGAAACAATTTGCGCGGAAAATTGTATTGCTGTGTAAAGAAATGCGCAATCATCAAGTTAATTATGTTCTGATAAAACAAACCATTGCAAGCGGCACTTCTATTGGGGCAAATCTGCATGAAGCGCAATATGCCCAAAGTACAAAAGACTTTATACCAAAGCTGGAAATTGCGCTCAAGGAATGCAATGAAGTTGATTATTGGTTAGAATTGTTAACTGATACCGATCAAATTCCGAAAAAAACCGGCGACGCACTGCGAAAAGACTGCACAGATATGCGCCGCATGCTTGTATCTTCAATACGAACTCTAAAAAACAAGCGGGAATCCTAACTTGCACAGCAATCTTAACTTGTGCGAAGCACAATCATAACTTGCGCAGCAATCTTAACTTTCGGCGCAAGCCGAAATCTTAACTCCGGAGGTGATCCCATGCCCAAAATCATCCAGCTTGACCCCCATCTTGCCAATCTGATCGCCGCGGGCGAGGTGGTGGAGCGCCCCGCCTCCGTGGTGAAGGAGCTGGTGGAGAACGCCATCGACGCCGGAGCGAAAACCGTCACCGTGGAGCTGCAAAACGGCGGCATGACCCTGCTGCGGGTCACGGACGACGGCTGCGGCATGAGCCGGGAGGACGCCAAGACCGCCTTCCTCCGCCACGCCACCTCCAAGCTGCACACCAAGGAGGACTTGGAGGCCATCGGCACCCTGGGCTTCCGGGGCGAGGCCCTGGCAGCCACCGCGGCCGTGAGCCGGGTGGATCTGCTGACCCGCACCGCCGAGGACATCGAGGGCACCCATCTGACCCTGGAGGGCGGGAAGATCCTCTGCTGTGAGGCGGCGGGCTGCCCCGTGGGCACCACCATCGTGGTGCGGGATCTGTTCTTCAACACCCCCGCCCGGATGAAATTCATGAAGCGGGACACGGTGGAGGGCTCCGCTGCGGCAGGGGCCGTCCAGAAGCAGGCCCTGGCCCACCCGGAAGTCTCCTTCCGCCTGCTCAAGGACGGCCAGAGCCAGCTGCAAACCCCCGGTGACGGGGATCTGCTGGCCGCCATCTACGCGGTGCTGGGCCGCCAGGCCGCCGGGGAGATGATCCCGGTGGACAGTAAGTGGGAGCAGCTGGGGGTCTCCGGCTACGTCTCCCGGCCCACAGCTACCCGGGGCACCCGGGCCAACCAGATCTTCTTTGTCAACCACCGCTATATCCGATCCAAGACCATCACCGCAGCCCTGGAGGAGGCCTACCGCAACCAGCTGATGGTGGGCCGCTTCTCCTCCTGCGTGCTGAATATCACCATGCCGCTGACCGCCGTGGACGTGAACGTCCACCCGGCCAAGACAGAGGTCAAATTTCTGAACGAGAAGGAGATCTTCGACTGCGTCCACTACGGCGTCCTGGGCGCGCTGAACCGCACCCCGGGACAAGTGCCTTTTCAAATGCAAAATGCAAAATGCAAGATGCAAAATGAGGAGGCAGGGTCCGTAGGGGCGGCCATTGGCCGCCCGCCCGATCCCGCCCGTAGGGACGGCACCCTGCCGTCCGCTGCCCCCGTACCCGACAGCCGCTTCTTCAAGGCCATGTCCGCGGAGGAATACCGCAAGGTCGCCAAGCCGCCGGTGCATACGATGACCCGGTGGGAATACGAGCAAATGACCCGGGCCCTCCAGAAGAACCCCGTTCCCGCCCCCAGCCAGGCTCTGCAGGACGCAGTCAAGGCAACGACCCTGCACAGCCCCGTGGAGCTGCCGAACGACGAGGACGGGGGAATGCAGAATGCAAAATGCAAAATGCAAAATGATACTACAGGGACCGTAGGGGCGGCCATTGGCCGCCAGCCCGAGGCAGAGACTTCCGGAATGCATAATGCAGAATGCAGAATGCAGAATGAAATTGCAGAACAGGACGGCATTTCACCTGTCCCTTGTCCCTTGTCCCCTGTCACTTCCGACTCGTCCCCTGTCACTTCTCCCGAGCCTCTCCCCTTGGAGGGCGTGGAGCCTGGGCCTGCGTTCCGCTACATCGGCGAGGCCTTCCGCACCTACCTGCTGGTGGAGCAGGACGACGAGCTGATTTTGATCGACAAGCACGCCGCCCATGAGCGGATCAACTTTGAACGCCTGCTGGCCCAGGGCACCCAGATCCTGGGGCAGACCCTCCTGCAGCCCGTCAGCGCCGCCTTCGACCAAGAAGAGGCCGCGATCCTGCTGGAGCACCGGGAACTGCTGCTGAGCCTGGGCTACGACCTGGACGACCTGGGCCAGGGCGACCTGCTGCTGCGGCAGATCCCCTCGGACATCCCAGCCTCCGACGCGGCGGCCACCCTCTCCGAGATTGCGGAGCACCTGCGCAACGGCAGGCTGGACAGCCCCCAGCGCCTCCGGGACGAGGCCCTGCACACCATCGCCTGCAAGGCGGCCATCAAGGCGGGCTACGTCACCGACCCCGCCGAGCTCCGCAAGCTGGCCGAGACCGTCCTCACCAACCCCGACCTGAAATACTGCCCCCACGGAAGGCCCATCTGCACGGTGCTGAGCAAACGGCAGATCGAAAAGCAGTTTAAGCGCATCACGTAGCAAAGTAATAAGTGATATGTAATAAGTAATAAGTTGTCATGCAATCGGTTTTCGGGAGGGATTTCCTTGATTCGTCATAAGGCATTTCGTTTTTCCGTGCGCATTGTGAAGCTGAAAGAGTATCTCCAACGAGAACACAGAGAATACGTATTGTCGAAACAAATCGAGAGAAGCGGCACAAGTATCTGTGCAAATGTAGCAGAAGCGAAATATGCGCAAAGTCGGGCTGATTTTCTTTCCAAAAACGTCATCGCGCTGAAGGAAGCGTATGAAACCGAGTATTGGCTCCGCCTTCTGCATGAAACGGGGTATTTGACTGACAGGATGTTCGACTCCATCTACCCGGAGTGCGTAGAATTGATCAAGATCCTTACCAGCATCGTCAACAGCACAAAGGCCAAACCGTGACAGCCCAGCCCGCCGCTACCTATTACCTATTACTTATTACTTACGAATTCTCGAGGTTACCAAATTATGAAAGATTTAATCTGTATCGCCGGCCCTACCGCTTCCGGGAAGACCGGGCTGGCGGTGGCGCTGGCTAAAAGGCTGGACGCCGAGGTGGTGTCCTGCGACTCCATGCAAATATACCGCGGCATGAACGTCGGCACCGCCAAGCCCGACGCGGCGGAGATGGACGGCGTCCCGCACCACCTGATGGACGTGGCCGACCCGGGCGAGGACTTTTCCGTCGGCCGCTACGTGAAGTTGGCCGACGCCGCCATCGCCGATATTCACAGCCGGGGCAAGACCGCCATCGTCTGCGGCGGCACCGGCCTGTATATGGACAATCTGATCAAGGGGGAGACCTTCGCCGCCCCCTCCCGGCCCGCCCAGCGGGAATACGTGGAGCACATTGCCGAGGAAAAGGGGATGCAGTTCCTCTATGATATGCTTATGGACGCAGACCCGGAGACCGCGGAAAAGCTCCATATCTCCGACCGCAAGCGCATCATCCGGGCCATGGAGGTCTTTTTGATCACCGGGATGCCCCTTTCCTACCACAACGCCCAATCCAAGCTGAAGCCGCCCAAGTACGCCCCCCTCTGGCTGGGGCTGAACTTCCGGGATCGGAACAGGCTCTATGCCCGGGTGGACGCCCGGGTGGAGCAGATGATGGAAATGGGCCTGGAGGCCGAGGTTCGCGCCCTTTTGGAGAAGGGCGTGGATCCCAATACCACCGCCATGCAGGCCATCGGCTACAAGGAGCTGGCCGCCGCCCTCCGGGGCGAATGCAGCACGGCCCAGGCCGTGGCCCAGATCCAGCAGGCCTCCCGCAACTACGCCAAGCGCCAGCTCACCTGGTTCCGCCGGAACGAGGCCATCCACTGGCTGTATGTGGATGAGACGCCGGATCTCCCGGCTGCGGCGCTGCGGATCATTCAGAACGAACCGTGAAAGTAAACGCACAGAAGAATAAGGAGGATCAAGCTATGACGACGTTGTATCTGGCCGCGGGCTGCTTCTGGGGCGCCCAGCATTTTCTGCAGCAGCTGCCCGGGGTGGAATCCACCCGGGTGGGCTACGCCAACGGACGCACTGAGAACCCCACCTACGAGCAGGTGAAGCACGAGGGCACCGGCCACGCCGAGACCGTGGAGGTGGTCTATGACGAAAAACGCCTCTCCACCCCGGAGCTGTTGGAATGCTACTTTATGACCATCGACCCCACCTCAGTCAACAAGCAGGGGGAGGACGAGGGCGAGCAGTACCGCACCGGCATCTACTACACCGACCCCGCCATGGTCCCCGTCATCCGGGCGGAGCTGGACAAGCTGGAGGCCAAAATCGGCCAGAAGACCGCCATTGAGCTCAAGCCCCTGGAGCAGTTCTTCCCCGCCGAGGAATACCACCAGAATTACCTGGAAAAGAACCCCAACGGGTACTGCCATATCCCCAGGGACCTGATCAAAAAAGTGCGGGAAATCATAAAACTGCAAGGATGAAGTATTTGCTGGCGCAAATATGAAGTATGCTTCGCATATGAAGACGCTTCGCTTATGAAGTATGGCTGCGCCATATTTGACGCAACGGGAAATCTTCCGCGTTTTTCAAATCATTTCTTTTCATCTGTTTATTCGCAGAATAAACAGATACCGCAATATGTGCGAAGCACATACTTCATATCTCCGAAGGAGATACTTCTTATTCCGCAAGGAATACTTCATATCGCCGCCAGGAGATACTTCATTGATAAAGGGAATACTGCTATGACACTATTGGAAACCTACGAAAAAAACGGCATTTCCCCGGCGGTGTACGCCTTTGGGGAAAAGGCCCTTGCGGATCTGAAGGATCGCTTTGACGCCATCGACCAAATGGCCGAGCTGAACCAGGGCAAGGTGATCCTGGCCATGCGGGAGGCCAAGGTGGACGCGGCCTGCTTTGCGGCCACCACCGGCTACGGCTACGACGACGTGGGCCGGGAGCGGCTGGAGCAGGTCTACGCCCATATCTTCGGGACGGAGGCCGCTTTGGTGCGGCCCCAGATCACCTGCGGCACCCACGCCCTCACCGTGGCCCTCTCTGCCAACCTCCTGCCCGGGGACGAGCTGCTCTCCCCGGTAGGGGCCCCCTACGACACCCTCCAGGAGGTCATCGGCATCCGGCCCTCTCCCTGCTCCCTGGCGGAGTACGGGGTGTCCTATCGGCAGGCGGATCTGCTGCCCGACGGCAGCTTCGACTACGAAGCCATCCGGGCCGCGATTAACGAGAAAACCAAGCTCATCACCATCCAGCGCTCCAAGGGCTATGCCACCCGGCCTTCCTTCTCCGTGGCCCAGATCGGCGAGCTGATCGCCTTCTGCAAGGGCTTCAAGCCCGACGTGCTGGTGATGGTGGACAACTGCTACGGCGAGTTCGTGGAGGCCATCGAGCCCTCCCAGGTGGGAGCGGACATGTGCGTCGGCAGCCTGATCAAGAACCCCGGCGGCGGACTGGCCCCCATCGGCGGCTACATCGTGGGCACCAAGGCCTGCGTGGAGCGCTGCGCCTACCGCCTCTCCGCCCCCGGTCTGGGCCAGGAGGTGGGGGCGAATTTAGGCATCCTGCCCAGCTTCTACCAGGGCCTCTTCCTGGCCCCCACCGTGGTGGCCGGAGCTGAAAAGGGGGCCATCTTCGCCGCGGCCCTCTATGAGCGCCTGGGCTTCCGGGTGATCCCCGGCAGCGCCGAGGAGCGGCACGACATCATCCAGGCCGTGGAGCTGGGCTCCGAGGCGGGGATGCGGGCCTTCTGCAAGGGCATCCAGGCCGCCGCCCCGGTGGACTCCTACGTGGAGCCCATCCCCTGGGCCATGCCGGGCTATGACAGCCAGGTCATCATGGCGGCTGGCGCCTTCGTCCAGGGCTCCTCCATCGAGCTCTCCGCCGACGGCCCCATCCGTCCCCCCTACGCCGTCTACTTCCAGGGCGGCCTCACCTGGTACCACGCCAAGCTGGGCATCCTGCGGTCCTTGCAGGAAATGGTCTCCGCCGGCCTGGCCGCCCTGTGAGCGGGCCTGTGGGGGCTGTCCGCGGTTGCCCGCCCGAGGCAGAGGCCGGCGGAATGCAAAATGCAAAATGCAAAATGCAAAATGAGGGCGGCAGTATCGTTCCGGGTGCGGCCCTGGAGGCCCTGTCGCGGCTGAATGCGGCGGGGTATGCGGCCTACTTGGTGGGCGGCTGCGTGCGGGACGGGCTGCTGGGGCGGGTGCCCGGGGATTGGGACATCACCACCTCCGCCCTGCCGGAGCAGGTGGAGGCGGTCTTTGCCGGGGAACGGATCATCGAGACCGGCCTCAAGCACGGCACCGTCACCGTTCTGCTGGAGGAAACGAATGACCGTGACCGTTGTGCGGCGGCCTGGGGTCAGGCCGCCCTACAGCCCCCCGCGGACAGGAAGCATACGGCCCTGCCGTTGGAGATCACCACCTTCCGCACCGAATCGGGCTACGCCGACCACCGGCACCCCGACGCCGTGGCCTTTACCCCCTCCCTCACCGAGGATCTGGCCCGGCGGGATTTTACCATCAACGCCATGGCCTGGAACTGCACCGACGGCTTGCAGGATCCGTTTCGTGGGCAGCAGGATTTGAATTTGGGAATCATCCGCTGCGTGGGCGACCCGGCCAAGCGCTTTGAGGAGGACGCCCTGCGGATTCTGCGGGCCCTGCGCTTTGCGGCGCAGCTGGATTTTACCATCGACCCCGCCACCGCTGAAGCGGCCTTTGCTCTGCGGGACACCCTGGCCCTGGTGAGCCGGGAGCGGATCGCCGTGGAGCTGACCAAGCTGCTCTGCGGCCCTGCCGCACGGCGGATCCTCACGGAATACTGGGAGATCCTGGCCGTTCCCCTGCCGGAGCTGGCCCCCATGGCTGGGCTGGATCAGCGCTGCAAGTACCACTGCTACGACGTGCTGGAGCACAGCGCCGCCGCGGTGGAGGCGGTGCCCCCGGAGCCTGTGAGCCGCTGGGCGGCCCTGCTCCATGACGTGGCCAAGCCCGCCTGCTTTACCGTGGATGAAGCAGGGCGCGGCCACTTCTACGGCCACGCCAAGGCGGGCAGCCCCCTGGCCCGGGAGATCCTGACCCGCCTGCGCTTCGATAAGGAGACCGTCAACCGGGTTTCGACCCTGGTGGAGCTGCACGACTACCCGATAGACCCTCCGGACGGGACCCCCGAAACTGCGATCCGGAAGCTGATCGGCCGCCTGGGCCAGGAGGACTTCTTCCGGCTGCTGGATCTGAAGCGGGCAGATTCCCTGGCCCACCATCCGGACTACCGGGACCGCACCGCGGCCTGCGACCGGCTGGCGGCCCTGGCCCGGGAGCTGCTGGCCCAGCCCCCCTGCTTTACGGTGCGGGATCTGACCATCGACGGAAACGATCTGCTTGCCCTGGGCGTGCCCCGGGGCCCGGAGATCGGGCTGCGGCTGAACGCCCTGCTGGAGGCTGTGCTCTCCGGCGCCCTGCCCAACGAGCGGGAGGCGCTGCTTGCCCGGGCCAAAGACACAGCGGAATCAGAATTCAGAAAGTTGAGGGAAGAAAATGGTTGATTTGGAAAAGAAAGACCCCCAGGAAGAAACCATCGTGGGCAGAAATACCTTCGGTCTGGTCATGCATTGGGGCACTGCCCTTCTGTGCTGGATCGGCATTCTGTTCTTCCGGGAGGAGCTGGCAAAACGCCAGCCCAACGGATGGTGGATCCTCCTGCTGGCAGCGGTGGGCCTCCCGATCCTGATGCTCTTCTTCCGGCGCTTTTTCTATTACAGCTACGGCGTGTCGGCCAGGGGGCTGACGGAGTACCGGCTGGGCAAGAAACAGCGGGAGATTCCCTGGAGCGAGGTCAAGCAGGTGGGACTCCAGCACGATTTGCTGCTGCTGGCCGGTCACGCCCCCTGCATCATTGTGACGCTGGAGCCTGCCAAGCTGTTTCCCAAGGAGAGACCCACCGGCTCCGCCCAGTACTACCGCAGCTGCTGGCCGAAGGTGTTGATGATCAACTCCAACCAGCACGCGAAGCAGGTGATCGAGTGGTATTACGGCCCCTTCGATTATTGACCTGCCCTGTTTCCCCTGCGGGCGGGCAGATGGACTCGATTATGGAAACTGCTTCGCCCTGGGCACAGCCCCGCCGCCGAAAGACGACGGGGTTTTCCCATCCTGTGGAAAACCAACAAATTTTTCCGATAATTCCCGATTATTCGACAGGAATCCCGGTGGAAATCCCACTGCGACGGTGGAAAAACAGGTGGGAAATGTGGACAACCAAGCTGCCTCCGGAAAATGGTATACTGTTATTTTGGGGGATTATGTCTACCGAAAATCTATCCCTTGTGGTTCTCCGCAAAGAGTGTCGAACTGTAACTTCTCCGTAAAAATGCCGAAGGCGGGGATTTTTTGCCGGGAGTTTTTTGCGCTTAGCTCTGGAAATTTCAGAAAGGGTCTGTTATAATAAAACCCCACTTGAATGATATGATCCCCCTGTGAGGCTTTTAATATGCTGGAATTGCTTGCGCCCGCCGGTTCCATGGATGCCCTCCGTGCGGCGGTACAGAGCGGCGCCAATGCCGTCTATTTGGGCTCCGGCCCTTTCAACGCCCGACAGAACGCCAAGAACTTTTCCTTGGACGAGCTGCCGGACGCCGTGCGTTATTGCCATGTCCGGGGCGTTCAGGTTCATCTGACGCTGAACACCCTGGTGACCGACCGGGAGCTGGAGCAGGCTGCCCAGACCATCACTGCAGCCGTCCGCGCCGGCGTGGACGCCTTTATCGTGCAGGATCTCGGTCTGGTCTCCCTGCTGCGTCAGATGGCGCCGGAGGTTCCCCTCCACGCCTCTACCCAAATGTCGATCCACTCCCTGGACGGCGTCCTGCGGGCCGCGGCCATGGGCATGAGCCGGGTGGTCCTGGCCCGGGAGCTGAGCCGGGAGGAGATCGCCTATATCTGCCGCAACAGCCCCATCGAGATCGAGGTCTTTGTCCACGGGGCCCTTTGTATGTGCTATTCCGGCCAGTGCTATTTCTCTGCGGCGGTGGGGGCCCGCTCCGGCAACCGGGGCCAGTGCGCCCAGCCCTGCCGTCTGCCCTACGGCTACGGCCGCTTTGAAGACAAATACCCCCTGAGCCTCAAGGACAACTGCCTGATCGCCTCCATGGAGGAGCTGGCCCGCATGGGCGTGGCCTCCGTGAAGATCGAGGGCCGCATGAAGCGGCCGGAGTACGTGGCCGTGGCCACGCGGCTCTACCGGGAGGCCATCGACGGGCAGCCCGTGTCCGCCGAGGATATGCGGGACCTGCGGGACATCTTCTCCCGCCAGGGCTTCACCCAGGGCTACTATGAGGGCCGGATCGGCCCGGATATGTTCGGCACCCGCCAGAAGGAGCGGGAGAACCACGCGCTGCTGCAGAAGGCCCGGTTCAGCTACGAAAACGCCGAGGCGGCCCTGGTCCCCGTGCGCTTCTACGCGGTGATCAACCCCCGGCAGAACGCCATGCTGGCCGTGGAGGACGAGCTGGGGAACCTCTGCAAGACGGAGGGCCCCGTGCCGGAGGCTGCCGTGTCCAAGCCGCTGACCCAGCAGGCTCTGGCGGAGCGGCTGGCCAAGACCGGCGGCACGCCCTACCGCTGCGTGGAGACCAAGAGCGTGGTGGCCCCCGGGCTGACCCTCTCTGCCGCTGCCATCAACGCCATGCGCCGGGAGCTGCTGTCCCATCTGACGGCGCTCCGGGGCCGCCAGCCGGAGCGGGAGCTGAACTCCTTCTCCGTGGTCAAGCCCTATTTCGGCTTTACCCGGCCGCCCCGCTGGACGGTGGGCGTCCTGCGCCGGGAGCAGCTCACGCCGAGACTGCTGGCGCTGAAGCCTGTCCGCCTCTACGCGCCCCTGTCCATGTTCAAAAAGAGCAGCGATTGGATCTCCCAGATCCCCGCCCAGACGGAGCTGGCCGTGGTGCTGCCCCGGGTCATCCTGGACGGCGAGGTGGAGTCCGTGCTGGAGGCGCTGGACGCAGTCCACGCCCTGGGGGTGCGCTTGACCCTCTGCGGCAATCTGGGCCATATTTCCCTGGCCCGCTCCCGCGGCTTTGCGGTCTGCGGGGATTTCGGCCTGAACCTGTTCAACTCCCGGGCGATGAATATGGCCCGGGGTCTGGGCCTGGAGAGCGCCACCGCGAGCTTCGAGCTGACGATCCCCCGGATCCGGGATCTTTCCAAGCCCCTGCCTACGGAGCTGCTGGTCTATGGCCGCCTGCCGCTGATGCTCACCGAAAACTGTCTGATCAAGAATCGCACGGGCCGCTGCGCCTGCGACGCCGGCCCCATGAAGCTGGTGGATCGCAGGGGCGAGGAATTCCGCGTCCTGCCGGACCAGGACAGCTGCCGCAGCGTCATCTACAACGGGAAAAAGCTCTATCTGCTGGATAAGCTCCCGGAGCTGCGGAATCTGGGCCTCTGGGCGCTGCGGGTGCAGTTTACCACCGAGAACCCCATGGAGGTGGACTCCGTGGCGTCCTCCATGCGGGCAGCCGCCCCCTTCGACCCCGGCGCCTGCACCAGGGGACTGTATTACAGAGGCGTAGAGTAAAACGCAGAACTCAGAAATCAGAACTGAGAACTGAGGTGTCCCTTCGGGACAAAACCAGATACAGAGGAAATAACGATGGAACTGATTCTTGGCTCTCAGTCGCCGCGGCGGCGGGAGCTCTTGGAGCGGATGGGGCTGTCCTTTACGGTGCTCACCGCGGAGATCGACGAAACAAAATACGCCACCGGCGACCCGGAGACCACCGTCCGCCGCATCTGCGAGGCCAAGGCCCGGGCGGTAGCTCGAAAAATGCAAAATGACGGATCAGAGTCCTGTAGCGGCGCACAGTGTGCGCCACGGGACGCGCTGATCCTGGCTTCGGATACCATCGTGGTGCTGGACGGGAGGATCATGGGCAAGCCCCATGACGCCGCCGAGGCCCGGGCCATGCTGGCGGCCCTCTCCGGCCGGGAGCACCAGGTGTATACTGCCTTTACGCTGCTGCCTGTCGAAATGCAAAATGCAAAATGCAAGATGCAGAATGCGGCGGAATGCGACGGAGCAGAGCCCTACACCCACTGCGAAATGACCTATGTGAAATTCCGGGAGCTGACGCCGGAGGAGATCGCCGCCTACGTGGCCACGGAGGAACCCATGGACAAGGCCGGGGCCTACGGCATCCAGAATCTCGGCTCCATGCTGGTGGAATCCCTGCGGGGCGACTACTTCACCGTCATGGGACTCCCTGTGTGTCGGCTCGCCCAGGCGCTGAAGCGCTTCGGGCTGGATCCGCTCCTGGGACAGGAGAAGAAACCATGAAAAAACATCTATCTGCGAAAACGAAATGGCTCATCGTTGCGGCGGTGCTGCTCTCCGTGCTTGTGACCGTGACCTCGGCCATGAAAACGGGGGGCTGGGCGTCGCGGACAGTCCAGACGATCCTGACGCCCTTCCGCTCCGCCTCCAGCGCCCTGGTGCGCCAGGTGGAGCGCTACTATGACTACGTGTTCCGCTACGAGTCCCTGCAGGCGGAGAACGCTGCCCTGAAGGCGCAGATCAGCGCCATGGAGGAGAACGTCCGCAGCGCGGACTCCCTCCAGCGGGAAAACGAGCGGCTGCACCAGCTGCTGGATCTCTCCTCCAAGCGGGAGGACTATCATTTTGCCTCCGCCTATGTGATCTCCTGGGTGGACAGCAACTGGAAATCCGCCTTTACCATCGGCAAGGGCACCAGCTCCGGCATCCACGAGGGCCTGGTGGCTGTGACGGAGTACGGCCAGGTGGTGGGGCTGGTGACGGAGGCCGGGACGAATTGGGCCACGGTCACCACGGTGCTGGACTCCTCCCTGGATATCTCCGCCACGGTGGCCTCCACAGGCTACAACGGCGTGGTGGAGGGCGCGCTTGCCACCGGCTCCGAGGGCCTGCTGCGGATGAACTATCTGCCCACGGACTCCGTGCTGCGTAACAACGACCAGGTGCTGACCACGGGCTCCACGGTCTATCCCCGGGGTCTGATCATCGGCTATATCACCGACGCCAACTTCGACCAGACCGGTGTGGCGAAGTACGCGCTGCTCAAGCCTGCCGCCGATCTGGATGATCTGGAGCAGGTGTTCATCATTACGGACTTCGATCAGCAGTGACCGAAGCGGCAAACCGAAACGGGAAGGGAGGGATCCTTTTATGTTCAGACATCTGCATCTGACCAAGCTGCAATGGCTCGGCATCTTAAAGTGGTCCCTCTATGGGCTTTTGACGCTGGTGGTGCTGCTGCTGCAGACGGTGGTGCTCACCCAGCTGCCTGTGTTCGGGGTGAAGCTGTCGCCCCTGCCCATTCTGATCGTCTGCGTCTGCATTCGGGAGGGCCCGGAGAAGGGCGGCGTCTACGCCATCCTGGCCACTCTGTTCTGGTGCCTGTCCGGCGCGGATTTCGGCAATCTCTCTGTGGCGGTCCTCTCTGTGGGGGCCATCCTCTCTGCGGTTCTGTGCAGGGCGGTGCTGACGCTGCGCTTTTTGCCCGCTGCGCTGTGCTGCCTGGCCGTGAGCCTGGTGAACGAATCGCTGATCTTTGTGTTCAAGCTCATTCTGCCGCCTGCCGTTGCGCTGAGCAACTACTGGCGGATTCTTCTTCCTACGGTGGCTCTTTCCATGCTCTTTATGCCCATTCATTACGCGCTGGTGAAGCTCATTGGCAGAATCGGGGTGCAAGATGATCTATAATTTCAAGCTCCGTCTGGGCCTGATCCTCACGGTGTTCGGCATTCTCATGGGCGCCTTCGCCTACCGGCTGATCCAGCTCCAGGTGGTGAACCCCCGGACGAACTCCGGCTCCACCGGCACCTATACCTACGATACCAGAGTGACTGCCGCCCGGGGAGAGATCCTGGACCGCAACGGCAACGTCCTGGTGACCAACCGGGCCAGCTACGATCTGATCATCACCGGCTACGCCCTGTTCAACTCGGAGGATCCCAACGAGAGCCTGCGCCAGCTGGCGCGGCTTTGCCGGGAGCTGGGGATCCGCTACACCGATCACCTGCCCGTCACCCGGGTCAAGCCCTACGAATATGAGACGGCAAACTACTCCGGGACCTGGAACGGCTATTTCCGCGATTTCCTCCGGCAGAACGACTGGGACGCAGACGTCTCCGCTGCCCAGCTGATCAAGCTGATGCGCTCCCGCTTCCACATCCCCAACGACTGGTCGGACGAGGACGTGCGGGACGTGCTGGGCCTGCGCTATGAGCTGGATCTGCGCTACTACACCTATCTGCCCACCTATACCCTGCTCTCCGACGTGGACGCCACCCAGCTGGCGGAGCTCCAGGAGCTGAATATCCCCGGAATGCAGGTGCTGGCAGGTACCGTCCGGGAGTACAACACCAATTACGCCGCCCATATCCTGGGCCGTACTGCGGCCATGAGCCCGGAGGAGTGGGAGATCTACAAGGAAAAGGGCTACGCCATGGACGCCTACGTGGGCAAGGACGGCCTGGAAAAGGCCTTCGAGGAGCAGCTCCACGGCACCGACGGCATCCTGCGTACCACGGTGGATCGGGAGGGCAACATCATCTCCCAGGAGTACGCCGTGGAGCCAAAGGCAGGCTCCAACGTGGAGACGACCATTGACATCAACTACCAGCGGATCACGGAGGAGGCTCTGGAGAGCTATATCCTGAATCTGCGGGAGAACGGCGTGGGCGCCAAGCACGAAGGTAAGGACGCGGAGGGCGGCGCTGCGGTGGTGCTGGATGTAAAGACCGGCGCGGTGCTGGCCTCGGCCTCCTATCCCACCTTCAACATCGTCACCTTCTCCCAGGATTATGAGAAGCTGCTGCAGGACAAGTATTCGCCCATCTTCAACCGGGCGCTGATGCAGGCCTATCCCCCCGGCTCCACCTATAAGATGGTCACCGCCATCGCCGCTCTGAACGAAGGCGTGATCAACCGCAACTACGTCCTGGAGGATCAGGGCGTCTATACCCGATTTGAGGAGCAGGGCTACGCGCCCCAGTGCTATCTCTGGACCTCCAGCCACCAGACCCACGGCATCGTCAACTGCGCCGAGGCCCTTGCCGTGTCCTGCAACTACTTCTTCTACGAGGTGGGCTGGCTGACGGGCGAGGAGGCCATGGACCGGACGGCCAAGGCTCTGGGCCTGGGCGAGCCCACCGGTGTGGAGCTGCCCGAGACCACGGGCTGGCGCGCCAACCCGGAGACCAAAAAGGAGCTGTTCTCCGACCCCAGCCTGCAGGTCTTCACCTACGGCGACCGGATCATCATGGCCATCGGCCAGTCGGATAACCGCTTTTCCCCCATGCAGATGGCGGTCTATACGGCAGCCATCGCCAATCGCGGCACTCGCCTGAAGGCGACCTTCCTCAACCGGATCATCTCTGCGGACTATCAGCAGCTGCTGTATCAGATGAAGCCCGAGGTGGCCTCCCGGCTGCGGGCCACAAGCGAGGCCTGGGACGTCTGCTGGGAGGGAATGCGTATGGCGGTATCCTCCCCCAACGGCACGGCCAACAAGGTCTTCGGGGACTATCCCATTGCAGTCTGCGCCAAGACGGGCACCGCCCAGCACGGCGCCGACGGTTCCGATAACGCCTCCTTCGTCTGCTTCGCGCCTGCGGAGGACCCTCAGATCGCCATTGCCGTCTATGTAGAAAAGGGCGCCCAGGGCGGCGCTCTGGGCGAGATCGCCAAGGCCGTCTTCGACGCCTATTTCGTCAACGCCGGCGGCAACGACACCGTCGCCCCGGAGAACAGCCTGAACTGACGCCTGGCCGCCGTAGGGGTTCGGTAGCGGCGCACAGTGTGCGCCCGCCCCGCCCCGCCGTGGTTCGGTAGCGGCGCACACTGTGCGCCACGGAACCGGCCGTCCCCGCAGAGGCCACCCCGTACCCGCCGTAGGGGCGAGCACCTGTGCCCTTTATGGGTATTGCTCGTCCGGTTTGCGAAGCAAACAATCGCCCAACGGGCGATCCAGCCAGCTGCGTTGTTTAAGCTCGTTCGCGTTGTCGGAACCCGGTCATGCCTCCGGCGGCCTACTTTCTTGTTCCGGCAAGAAAGTAGGCAAAGAACCGGCCAGGGAGGGGGAAGATTCCGGATCTCTCCCCCCTCCCTGGACCCTCCCCTCATTCAAACGGCCAAAAGGGAGTGCCCTTTTGGATATCCCCGCAAAGCATTGTACTCTCTGCGTTTCATCAAACCGCGTACATCAAACCGCGTACATCAAACCGTAGGGACGGCACTCTGTCGTCCGGTTCGCACGGTATGAACTTCAGGAATCCCCGAAAAAGCCATCGAAAAAGGAAAAAGTATGATAGAATGGGGAAAGAGCCGCTTGGCTCGTAAAACATAGACACAAATGAAGCACCTGAAAGGAGCTCAGAAGCGATGAAAAAACGTATCTTTTCGCTGATTCTTGCCCTGGCCATGCTCTGCGCCATGCTTCCCCAGGCGGCGCTGACTGCCCGCGCGGAGACCCGCTCCGACAGCTGCGCGGCCAGCCCCGCAGATCCCCTCGGGGAAAGCTTCACCGTCACCTTCTCTGTGCTGGGTGACGTCGGCGTGATCGCTCCCATGGTCTGCGATCCCCAGACGGGCATCACCCTTCCCACCGCGGAGGGGCCGCAGGGCTACCGCTTCCTGGGCTGGGTCCTGGAGGAGTGCGTCAACGCTGCGGAGCAGCCCGAGACCGTCCTCACCGGCGAATATTTCGCCACGGGCGACGTCACGCTGCTGGCGCTGTTCACCTACAACGACTACAACGGCAACCCGCCCTCACTGACGCAGATGAGCGTGGGCGACACGTTCTCCGATGGCGACAAGATCGTCATTTCGGAATCCACCGGGACCTACGGCCTGTATCAAAAGTCCCATAATTACGCCTACGTCAGCAACTTTGCGTTCACCGAGGACCCCGAGGAGATCCTTGCCGATGAGCTGAAGTATTTCGACGTCACCCAGGTCGAAGGCGGCTGGTATCTCGGCGACGAGGTCAACGGCTGGCTCTACACCCCCGATAATCAGACCAACCTGACCATCCGCTACAACACCGCCTTTATGACGGCCTTTACGCTGACGACCTACGAGGGCCATCTGGCCCTGCAGCACACCGTCTCCTACAACGACAACGTCTTCTATGTGAACTGCGGGACCAATCTCAGCGGTGCGCTGACGAACAAGTGGCGCATGGTGAACGCAAACAATATGAGCGGGATCTCCATGCTGAACATCTACAAGCTGAACGAGGGCGGCCCTGCGCTTGCCCGCTACACCACCACGCTCCATACCCACACCCCCGGCGAACCTGTTGAGGAAAATTCGGCGGCTGCGACCTGCACCGAGCCCGGCGGATATGACACGGTGGTCTACTGCACCGGCTGCGGCGCGGAGCTCAGCCGCGTGCATACCGACGTGCCCGCCCTGGGCCACGACTTCGGTGATTGGGGCGAGACCACCCCTCCCAGCTGTACCGAGGCCGGTGAGGAGACCCGCGAATGCTCCCGCTGCGACGCCGTCGAGACCCGGCCCGTCGAGGCCCTGGGCCACGACTTCGGCGATTGGGACGAGACCACCCCTCCCAGCTGCACCGAGGCTGGTGAGGAGAACCGCGAATGCTCCCGCTGCGATGCCGTCGAGACCCGGCCCGTCGAGGCCCTGGGCCACGATCTGGTCCACCACGAAGCGAAGCCTGCCACCTGCACCGAGGCCGGCTGGGATACCTACGATACCTGCACCCGCTGCGACTATACCAGCTACGAAGAGATCCCGGCCCCGGGCCACGACTGGAACGAGGGGGAAGTGACCGTGGCGGCCACCCATCAGGCTGTGGGCGAGATGCGCTATACCTGCGCCCGCTGCCAGGCGGAGCGGAAGGAAGAAATCGCCAAGCTGCCCAATCCCTTCGTGGACGTTTTGGATGGCGACTACTTCTTCGACCCCGTGATGTGGGCCCTGGATCATCAGGTGACCGCCGGTGTGGACGACACCCACTTCGGCCCCAACAATGACTGCACCCGGGAACAGATCGTTACCTTCCTCTGGGCGGCCAACGGCAAGCCGGAGCCAGCGGGGACGGAGAGCCCGTTCAGTGACGTTGCCTCCGACGCCTGGTACTACAAGCCCGTCATGTGGGCCGTGGAGCACGGCTACACCAGCGGCATGGGCGACGGCAGCTTCGGTGTGGGCCAGGCCTGCACCAGAGCCCAGGCCATGACCTTCCTCTGGGCGTCCAAGGGCAAGCCCGCCCCCAGCTCCATGGAAAGCCCCTTCGGCGACGTGAGCAGCGGCGATTGGTTCTGCAAGCCCATCCTATGGGCCGCGGAGAACGGCATCACCAAGGGCATCGGAAACGGCCTCTTCGGCGTGAATCACACCTGCACCCGGGCTCAGATCATCACCTTCCTGTATAAGGCGTACAAGTAAAAAGCGGCGGGCTGATAGCCCGCGCTACAGGCGAAAGGTCGGCAACCGTAGCGGCGCACTTAGGCAGCGCCACGGAACCGGCTGCCGTAGGGGCGCACAGTGTGCGCCAGAAAGCGCTGCGATGGCGGGCTATGATGGCCGGCAGATTGCCGGCACTACTGAAAAACCACCCCTGCATTTTTGCAGTTTTTGCGAAAAATGCAGGGGTTTTTTTGCAGTTTTTGAGCTTGCTTTTTGTGCGCCGAAAGCTTATAATGCTTTTGTTGCGTGGGGCAACTTTTTTCTGTTCTGCCCCTGCTTCAAAAATTGAGGAGGAATGAAAATGAAAAAAATGAAACGAACGGCGGCCCTGTTTCTCTGCCTGGCTCTGGTATGCTCCCTGCTGCCCAGTGTCAGCCTGAAAGCCCACGCGGAGACCTACTCCGGCAGCTGCGGCGAAAACCTGACCTGGACATTCGACACGCAAACCGGCCTGCTGACTATTTCCGGCTATGGCCCAATGACAGAGTATAATTCCAGCGAAGACATCCCCTGGCAAGACTTCCGCGAGGAAATTTCCGCCGTCAGTCTGCCGGAGGGCTTGACGAGCATCTGTTTCTGTGCATTCGCTTGGTGCGACGCCCTGACCGGCGTGACCATCCCGGCCAGCGTCACCAGCATCGGCGAATCTGCGTTTGTCAGTAGATCCCTGACGGCTATCAACGTTGTATCCGGCAATCCCAATTACTCCAGCGCTAATGGCGTTCTTTTCGATAAGGAAAAGTCCGAATTGATCCGGTACCCTGCCGGAAAACCGGATGCCTCCTATCAGATTCCCGCCGGCGTCACCAGCATCGGCGAGAGTGCGTTCTACGGTTGCAGCGCCCTGACCGGCGTGACCATCCCGGACAGCGTCACAGGCATCGGCGAGAGTGCGTTCTACGATTGCGACGCCCTGACCGGCGTGACCATCCCGGCCAGCGTCACCAGCATCGGCAGCAGTGCGTTTTTCGGCTGCAACGCTTTGGCTGCAATCAATGTTACCGTCGGCAATCCCAATTATGTCAGCGTCAATGGCGTACTTTTCAACAAGGCAAAATCCGAATTGATCCAGTACCCCGCCGGAAAACCGGATGCCTCCTATCAGATTCCCACCGGCGTCACCAGCATCGGCGAGGGGGCGTTCCTCTACTGCAGTGCTCTGACCAGCGTGACCATCCCGGACAGTGTCACCAGCATCGGCAGCGGTGCGTTCTCTGGCACAGCGTATTACAATGACAGCAATAACTGGGACGGACAGCTGCTGTATATTGGCAGTTGGCTGATTGCGGCGAAAGAAGAGATCGAAAGCGCGGAAATCAAGCAGGGGACAATTGGAATTGCTGGAGGTACGTTCTACGACTGCAGCGCCCTGACCAGCGTGACCATCCCGGACAGCGTCACCGGTATCGGCGATTGGGCGTTCGGCGTCTGCATCACCCTGACCAGCGTGACCATCGGCAACGGCGTCACCGACATTGGAGAGAATGCGTTCGAAGGCTGCAGTGCCCTGACCAGCGTGACCATCCCGGGCAGCGTCACCTGCATCGGAAGCGGGGCGTTCTACGACTGCAGCGCCCTGACCGGCGTGACCATCCCGGGCAGCGTCACCGGCATCGGAGGCGGGGCGTTCAGGCGTTGCAGCGCCTTGACCGGCGTGACCATCGGAAACGGTGTTACCAGCATCGGCAACTGGGCGTTCGCAGACTGCAGTTCTCTGACCGGCGTGACCATTCCGAACAGTGTTACCGAAATCGGCGAAGCTGCGTTCTACCGCTGCACTGCCCTTACCAGTGTTACCATTCATGACAGCGTCACCAGCATCGGAGACGGGGCGTTCTACGACTGCAGTGCCCTGACCAGCGTGACCATCGGCAACGGCGTTGCCAGCATCGGGGAATGGGCGTTTGAGAACTGCTATGCCTTGGAGAGCGTAATCGTTCCCGCCAGCGTCATCAGTATCGGTGAGGGCGCTTTTGGCTACAGGTGGGACGATGAATCACGCGAAGATGTGAAGCTGGACTACTTCACCGTCTGTGGCTACCCCGGCACTGCTGCCGAGACCTACGCCACGGAGAACGGCTTCCGCTTTGTTGCTGCGGATCGTTTTGTTGACGTCACCGGCGAAAACTATTTCTTCCGTCCCGTGATGTGGGCCATCAGCCAGAATCCTGAAATCACCTCCGGCGTGGACGACACCCACTTCGGCCCCAACAATGACTGCACCCGGGAGCAGATCGTCACCTTCCTCTGGGCGGCCAACGGCAAGCCGGAGCCCGCAGGGACGGAAACTGCGTTCAGCGATGTGGCCTCCGATGCCTGGTACTACAAGCCCGTCATGTGGGCCGTGGAGAATGGATATACCAGCGGTATGTCCGACGGCAGCTTCGGTGTGGGCCAGGCCTGCACCAGAGCCCAGGCCATGACCTTCCTCTGGGCGTCCAAGGGCAAGCCCGCCCCCAGCTCCATGGAAAGCCCCTTCGGCGACGTGAGCAGCGGCGACTGGTTCTGCAAGGCCATTCTGTGGGCCGCAGAGAACGGGATCACCAAGGGCATCGGAAACGGCCTCTTCGGCGTGAACGACACCTGCACCCGCTCGCAGATCATCACCTTCCTGTACAAGGCGTACAACTGAACAGACACAAAAGAGCCGCTCCCTCGGGAGCGGCTCTTGTTATGCGGGAAATTACTTCGCCTTCTTGGCGTCGTTGGCGGCCTTCTTGGCGGTCTCCACCAGGGTCTCGAAGGCCTTGGGGTCGGCGATGGCCATCTCGGACAGAGCCTTGCGGTTCATCTCGATGCCGGCCTGCTTCAGACCGTACATGAACCAGCTGTAGTTCATGCCGTAGGGCTTGACAGCCGCGGAGATACGGGTGATCCACAGGCGGCGGAAGTCACGCTTCTTCAGCTTGCGGCCCACGTATGCGTAGGTGCCGGACTTCTTGACGGCCTGCTTGGCCATCTTGAAGTGGGTGGACTTGCTGCCCCAGTAGGACTTGGCCAGCTTCAGGACTTTATTTCTTCTCTTGCGCGTCATCATTGCGCCTTTAACACGTGCCATTTGTATATCCTCCTATCTCTTACTTGTAAGGAATCATCTTTTTGATGGCTTCCTGGTTGGTGACATCGGCGTAAGTGGTCGTACGCAGACGACGGGTACGCTTGGTGTCCTTCTTGGTGAGGATATGGCTCTTGAAGGCGTGTGCGCGCTTGATCTTACCGGTCTTGGTGAGGTTGAATCTCTTCTTGGCACCGCTATGGGTCTTCAGTTTCGGCATGGTTGATTCTCCTTTACGTATTGTTGATGCGCTTACTTTTTGCTCTCTACCTTCGGGGCGAGGAACATGAACATGAACCGCCCTTCGAGCTTGGGGTTCTTTTCCATGTTGGCGACTTCGGTGCAGCCCTCCGCGAATTGGACGAGCAGCTGTTCACCGATGTTGGTGTGGGCCATCTCACGGCCGCGGAAGCGGACGGAGACCTTGACCCGGTTGCCCTCCTTCAGGAATTTGCAGGCGCTCTTCATTTTGGTGTTGAGGTCGTTGGTGTCGATGCCGGGGGACATACGAATCTCTTTGATCTCTACAACGCGCTGGTTTTTACGGTTTTCCTTGTCCTTCTTCATCTGATCGAAGCGGAATTTGCCGTAGTCCATGATCTTGCAGACGGGAGGATTGGCGGTAGGAGAGATCTTGACCAGATCCAGATCCTGTTCCGCAGCCAGATCCAGGGCTGCCTCGCTGGACATGATCCCCAGCTGGGCCCCGTCGGCTCCGATCACACGGAGCTCCTTGTCCTGAATTTCTTCGTTGAGCTGATGCGTCACTTTAGCGATGGAAAACACCTCCATAAAATACAACAAAAGCGGATGCCGACTGCACCCGCACAAACACCCGGAAAGCCTCCGGGAAGAACTGTGTGAACCTCTTTGCCGTAGGCGGGAGGTGAGGCGGTGCAACCGACCTTCTTTGTTTTCGCCCTGCTATTATAGCGGTTGTCAAGCGTTTTGTCAAGAAGAAAATAGAAAAAATTTGGGGATGCGGCCGCATCCCCAAATTTGCTTCTGGCTATCTCAGATCGCCGCCCAGGTAGCGGGCGCGCTCACCGCCGATGAATTTCATCCGGGTGCGGGCGCAAACCACCGAGGCTTCCCCAATGCGCTTGACCGAGATCCGCACCGGTACCGCCACGTCCCGCAGATGCATTCCGATCAGCGTGTCGCCGATGTCCATTCCGGCGTGGGCGCGGATATGCTCCACCGCCACGGGGTCGGTCAGCCGCTCGAACGTAACGGTGGCGAAGGAGCCGCCGCCGTGGGCCCAGGGGCAGACGTTGACCGGCTCATAGCCGTAGCGCTCCGCCGCGGCCCGTTCCAGGATCAGCGCCCGGTTCAGATGCTCGCAACACTGGGCCGCCAGAAAGAGCCCGTGCGCCTGCAGCACCGGATAGATCCCTTCAAAAACTGCCGCTGCCGCCTCGGGACTGGAGCCCTTGCCGATCTGAGATCCCAAAATCTCGCTGGAGGAACAGCCCACCACGAACAGCTCGCCCGGCTTCATATTTGCCGCCGCCAGCAGCTCGCGCGCCGCGGCCTCCGCCGCACGGCGGATTTCTTCTGTCATCATTGTTACATCCTTCTTTCTACAACGGAATCGATCACAGCGATATTATAGCATGATTCTTTCTTTTTTCAAGCATGAGCGCTATGGGATTGTCACATCTCTGCCCCGGCGTCAAGCAGCCAGGTCGGTTCTACACGCAGAACCTTCGCCAAGACCAGCAGTTCGAAGTCCGCGACAAAGCGCGTGCCTGCTTCGATGCGGCTGATGCTGTCCCGTTCCAGAATGACTTCCTCGATTTGCAGCCTTGCCGCAAGCTCGCTTTGCGTCAAATGTTGAAGCACCCGCGCCTGCCGTACCCGTTCCCCGCAGACATTCTTTTTCCCTTTGTAGTCGTATATCTTCATCTACAATTTCCACTCCTGTGCTAATGATAGGATTTTTTCTTGACATTAGCACTTAATTTGTGTAGAATTGTGTTAAAGATGCGAAAACATAAATTATTGTAGGAGGAAAGCTACGTGACTTTGTCCTATCTTATGGACGTTCTGTTTGACCTGCTGAATGAAAGCGAGCTGCTTGACTTGACGGATTTGCAGGAAAACCGGGTGGATGGAACATTTGCGATTACCACCGGAGACGGAACACAAGCCGTAATCCGGTGCGATATTGCAAAGAAGTAAAAGAATTGCGCACACAAAAGGCACTCCGCCTCGGAGTGCCTTTTGTGTGTGTCGGCGGATTATTCCGCGAAAACCTTCTTCAGATGCACGAAGGAGGGCAGGCCGTTTTCCTTGGCCTGCTTGGTCTCGCCCTGAATCAGGGGCAGGCAGTAGTCGATGAAGTCCTGGGTCACGCCGTTGTGCTCCGGGGTGATCCATGCCAGGGGCACCTTCTGCTCGGCATTGGCCACGTCGGCCAGATCCAGCAGAACGTACTCGCACTTGTAGCCGCCCTCACGGCTGCACTTGAAGCCCACCATCTTGCCGGTGATGCCCGCCAGGGCGGACTCCACGGCGATCTTGCCGGAGTTGAAGCTCTCCTCGATGTCGGTGGCGGAGGCGCAGTGGGAGGCGCAGCGCTGGAGCAGGCTCAGCTCGATGCCCCGGACCTTCGCGCCGGTGGCAGCCTTCACCACGGCGGCCAGACGGGCAGCCAGACCGCCCAGCTGAGCGTGGCCGAAGCCGTCGGTGCCGGAGGTCTTGGCCTCGGAGACGAAGGAGCCGTCCGCATAGTGGACGCCCTCAGAGACGGCCACCAGGCAGTTCTGCTTCTCGGCGTAGACCCGCTTCACGTCGGCGATGAACTGATCCATGTCGAAGTCCACCTCGGGCAGATAGACCAGGTCGGGGCCGTCGCCGGAGAGGCCCGCCAGGGCGGCCGCGCCGGTGAGCCAGCCTGCGTGGCGGCCCATGCACTCGATAATGGTGATCATGCCCACGTCGTAGACGTGGCAGTCACGGCTGACCTCCATGAAGGAGGTGGCGATGTACTTGGCCGCGGAGGCGTAGCCGGGGCAGTGGTCGGTGCCGAAGAGGTCGTTGTCGATGGTCTTGGGCACGCCGAAGACCCGGCACTCATAGCCTACCTTGGCGCAGTAGCGGCTGATCTTGTTGCAGGTGTCCATGGAGTCGTTGCCGCCGTTGTAGAAGAAGTAGCGGACGTTGTACTTTTTGAAGATCTCCAGGATCCGCTTGTAGTCGGTGTCGTCCACGTCGGGATCGGCGATCTTGTAGCGGCAGGAGCCCAGGGCGGAGGAGGGAGAGTAGAGCATCTTTTCCAGCTCCTTGGGGTCTTCCTTGTCCATGATCATCAGCCGGTCGTTCAGCACGCCCTTGATGCCGTGGTTGGCGCCGTAGACGGTGGTAATGTATTCGCTCTCCAGGGCGGTCTTGATGACGCCGTAGGCGGAAGCGTTGATCACGGCGGAGGGGCCGCCGGACTGGCCGATCACAGCCGCGCCGATCAGGGGTTTATTGTTCATAGGTGTTACCTCCGTGTCAGTTTTGTTGGCGGGATGCCCGCACGCCATCAATGTACCATGATTCCCGGGGCTTGTCAATCCGAAAACAAAAATTTACAATATAAAAGCGCAACTATCCCTTTACAGCAGGCGAATTTTGCGGTAGAATATCGTGTAGCCCTGCGGGGCCTCGATCGAAAGGAAATGGGGGCAGATTCATGGAGCATACTGAGAAGGAGGCACTGCGGCGGCGGAGCAAACGGATATGGAATTATCTGGGGCTTGCTTTGATCATAGCGGGCGTTAACGGCCCGATCGGCATTTGCCTGCTGCTTGCCAACATGCTGGGGCTTCTGCCAGCCATGGGCAAGGTGGCTGGCCGGAGCTCTCACAACGATCCGTCCGGGAAAGATCCGGGCGAGAGCGCAAGCCAAACTGGGGCGAAGATGCCGCTCAGGAAGAAATGGGTTTGCGCGCTGCCCGAGCCCAGAGCCTGGCTGAAGGCCTTGATCGTGCTCCTCGGCGCCTTTCTGACTTACGCATGCACAGGGTTTGGGCTGATTCTCCTGCTAATCTTTGCCATAACCCAGAATTCGACACATCTTTTTCTCCTGCTGCTTTGCGTCGGCGGCTCCATAGGCGGCGTCTGGATGATGAACTCCGGCAGGCTGAGCCGCAAAAAAAGGGCCCGCTTTGAGATCTACCTCAAGCTGATCGGCGACAAGCAGACCCTTCCCATCCAGTACCTGGCGGATCAAATGGGCCTGGACTTTGAGCAGGTCGTGAAGGATCTGCGAGAGATGGTCCACCGAGGACTCCTTCCTCCCTACTGGCTGAAATAACCCGTCTGCGGCCCGACCTGGGCTCTGATCGTGATAGAAATGGAGGCAGACTCATGAATTATAATGAGATGAAGGAACGGCGGAAGCGCAGCAAGCGGCGGTGGAGGTTCCTCGGCCTGGCGCTGCTGTGTCTGGGCGTGAGCAGCCCCATTGGCATTTGCATTCTGATCGCCAACCATCTGGACATCCTGCCGGACATCGGCAACAACGTGGACATCCAGAAGACGGTCGATAATCTGACCGCCGACATCCGCAGCAGAGCGGTAAACCGCCCTGTGGCCGAGGTGCCGGAGCAAAAGAAGCGCGTCAACGGCATGCCGAAGCACGGTGCGCTGATTACCGCGTTCGGCGCCATTCTCACTGCCATTGGTGCGCTGTCTGCCGGGGCCTGCGGTTTAATTCTGTGGGATGAGGGATTATCTTTTTGGCCGCTGTTTGGAACTGGGTTTAGCATCTGCCTCGCTGCGGTCGGTTTGACCATGGGCATCTACGGCCGCATCCGCAAGAAGAAGAAAGAACGCTTCGAGGCCTATCTCAAGCTGATCGGCGACAAGCAGGCTGTTCCCATTCACTACCTGGCGGACGTCATGGGCATTGACTACCAGAAGGTCACCAAGGATCTGCGGGAGATGATTACCCGGGGCATCCTCCATCCGGCCTGGCTGGATCTGAAAACCTACCGCCTGATGATGACAGAATACACCGAGGCGCAGGCCGCGCAGCCCAAGGAAAAGAAAGAAGAGGCGATCTCCCGTAACGACCGCATTCTCCGGCAGATCCGGGCCGACAACGACCTGATTGCCGACCCGGAGGTCTCCGCCAAGATCGACCGGATCGAGGATCTGACCCGGAAGATCTTCGCCATTCTGGATCAGCGACCTGAGAAGGAGGCCCAGCTCTATAATTTTTTGAACTACTATCTGCCTACCACCCTCAAGGCGCTGGAGAGCTACGCCCGCCTGGAGGCCCAGGGCATTGAAACCGCCGCCATCAAGGAGGCCAAGCAGAAGATCAACAACGCCCTGGACGAGCTGGCCGACGGCTACGAGAAGCAGCTGGACAAGCTCTTTGCCGACGACGTGGTGGACATCACCGCCGACATCGACGTGATGCGCAAGATGCTCCACAAGGACGGCCTCAAGGAAGACGAGATCGTGACCGCCACGCTGAAGGGCTACGACCAATGACGATGGCACCCGCTGACGAAATGCAAAATGCAAAATGCAAAATGCAAAATGAGGGAACAGGGAACCGGGAACAGGGAACAGGGTGTGGTTCAGGGTTCGGAGTTCAGGGTTCAGAGCGCGTAGGGACGGCACCCTGCCGTCCGTGTTCCGATAAGGAACTGGGGACCGGCGACGCTGACGAAATGCAAAATGCAAAATGCAAAATGCAAAATTCATCCGACGCCGCGAACCAGCCACCTATTCCTTATTCCTTATTACCTATTACTTGCAATCTCCCTCCCGCTTGGGACGCTCTGCTGGACCGGCCCTTTGACCGGGAGCCCTTCCGGAGCACCCTGCTGGCTGTGGAGGCTGCCGCCGCGCTGGAGACGGTCTATCCGCCCCGGGCAGACTGGTTCGCGGCCTTCCGGCTGACGCCTCCGGAGCGGGTCCGGGTGGTGATCCTGGGGCAGGATCCCTACCACGAGCCGGATCAGGCCATGGGCCTGGCCTTCTCGGTGCGGCAGGGGGTCAGGCTGCCCCCCTCCCTGCGGAACATCTACAAGGAGCTGGAAGCGGACCTGGGCGTCCCGGCCCCAAGCTCCGGGGATCTGAGCCCCTGGGCGGAGCAGGGCGTTCTGCTGCTGAACACTGTGCTGACCGTGGCCGCCGGACGGGCCAACAGCCACAAGAACCTGGGCTGGCAGAGGCTGACCGCCGCCGTCATCGCCGCCGTCGCCCGCCTGCCCCAGCCCGTGGCCTTCGTCCTGTGGGGCAGCCCCGCCCAGCGGGCATACAACGCAGCCGTAGGGGCGCACAGTGTGCGCCCGCCCGATGCCGCTGCGGGAATGCAAAATGAGGGAACCGGGATCCGTAGCGGCGCACAGTGTGCGCCACGGAATGCAGCCGTTGACGGAATGCAAAATGCAAAATGCAAAATGCAAAATGAGGGTACGAAACGCAGCGTAGGGACAAGCATTGCTTGTCCGCAAGGCCTGACGGATCGACGTGGATCGGCGGACGAGCAATGCTCGCCCCTACAGGCAGGCCCGCGGCTGATCCTGTCCGCGCCGCACCCCAGCCCTCTGTCCGCCTACCGGGGCTTCTTCGGCAGCAAGCCTTTTTCGCAGATCAACGCCTTCCTTGCGGCCAACGGGGAAAGAACCATAGATTGGAGCCTGAAATGAAACGCTTTCTTTTCTGCCTCCTGCTCTGCCTTCTGCTGGCCGGCTGCGGCGGCAGGGAGACCGTGACCACCACCGAATCCGGCCCCGGGCTGGCGGGCGTCTGGGTCAACGCGGGGCAGTATTCCGACGGCCACGATTTCGTGGAGACCCTGACCCTGGCTGCGGACGGGACTGTGACCGTCCACCTGGAATACCGGGGCAGCGACTACGCCACCCTCACCGGCAGCTGGAGCGAGGAAAACGGCGTCCTCCGCGTGGACTTTACCGACCCCAACACCAAGGATCGGGGCTACGCCTACACCGTCACGGATACCACCCTCGTCCTCACCGGCGACGGGAAGGCCGTGGAGTATCAACGGAGCAGATAACACGGAAAAAAGCGCGAGAGGATGCAATCTATGAATAGAAAGAACAAAGCAAAGCGAGGCAAACGCGCACATGCGCTTCTGGCAGTCACGCTTCTTCTCTGGACGCTGACGGGGTGCGCTGTCGTTTCCACTGCGTCTGTGAGCACGGTAGGCGCTGGGGAGACTGATCCACAAGCCGGGCAAACACAGTCAGATGCGGAGCCCAAAGCGCTTCGGCAGACCTTTCAGTTAGATCCCGATCACGGATCGGCGGTAAGATTGGAGGGCACGACGCTGCTTCTGTCGATCTTTGCCTCAGACCGTGATACGGCCTGGGATTTCGAGAGCGAACAGGATCAAAAAGTGATCCAGACGACCCTGAACAATTTGGAAGTTGCTTCGGCCTACTTATCGGAACAGGCTCAGCAATACGGCAAGGAGCTTACGTTCCTGTACGACTGGCGTGAGGCGGAGGATCTGGTTTTTACTGCGGAATTCGATGAATCCATGGTGCGGTCGGATACCGGGAAGGCCAATCTTCAAATTGAGTGGCTGTGCAATTATATCAATTTTTCCGCGCTTGCGGAAAAGTATCAGGCGGACAGCGTTCTGTTCCTCTTCTTCTTCAATACCGATACCTCCAGCATTACCGACGGCGCAAATTCCGAGCTTCGCTCCTGGTGTATGCCGCACAGACACGAGAATGAATGTTTGCTCGAGCTCTGTAATATTTATGTGAACTCTTACCTGCGCGCGATGAGCCCTGCAGACTATGCGCACGAGATCCTGCACGCCTTCGGAGCGAAGGATCTGTATTTCGCGGACGAAGGGATCACGCAGGAGTACGTGAATTCGCTGCATTTCTCAAAGGACATCATGTATTCCACGAATCGTAATTCAGACCGGATCACGAGCGAATTTTCGGATCTGGACGCCTATTACGTGGGAATTGCGCCGCGTCCGGCCGTTGCGGACAAGTGGGGGCTCGGGCCGAGTGAGTTCGATGCAGACTGACGATTTCCGAAAAACGGAAGCATCAGTCTGGCTGCTTCCACGCCACATGCCGATTGCGGTACTGTGAAACCTGATTATTCAAAATACAAATATTTATCAAGAATCAAAGGAGAAACAACCATGAAGCAAACGATTCTTCGCAGCTACGCCCGCCTGATCGCCCGGGTCGGCGTCAACATCCAGAAGGGCCAAGACGTCAACATCACCTGCGATCTCGATCAGCCGAAGTTCGTGGAGCTGCTGGTGGATGAGTGCTACAAGGCCGGCGCCCGCAAGGTCAAGGTGGAGTTCAACTATCAGCCCCTGGCCAAGCTGCACTTCCGCCACTGCTCCGTCACCACCCTCTCCAAGATCGAGAAGTGGGAGATCGCCCGGATGGAGCACAACGTGGAGACCCTGCCCTGCCAGATCTATCTGGTCAGCTCGGATCCGGACGGCCTCAAGGGAATCAACCAGGAGAAAATGGCCAAGGTCGGCAGGAATCGCTACCCCATCACCAAGCCCTACCGGGATCAGATGGACAACAAGTACCAGTGGTGCATTGCCGCCGTCCCCGGCGCGGCCTGGGCCAAGAAGCTCTTCCCCGAGCTGCCCAAGGGCAGAGCTATGGAGAAGCTGTGGGAGGCCATCCTCTTCACCTCCCGGGTGACCGATGATCCCCTGGCGGCCTGGGAAGCCCATGACAAGGATCTGCATCAGCGCTGCGCCTATCTGAACAGCCTGGGCATTGCCGAGCTGCACTACAAGGGTGACAACGGCACCGACTTTACCGTGGGCATGATCCCCGAGGCCCAGTTCATGGGCGGCGGAGACAAGAGCCTGCAGGGCATCTTCTTCAACCCCAATATCCCCACCGAGGAGTGCTTCATCTCCCCCATGCGGGGCAAGGCCGAGGGCATCGTCTACGCCACCAAGCCCCTGTCCTACCAGGGCCAGCTGATCGAGAACTTCTCTCTGCGCTTTGAGAACGGCAAGGCCGTGGAGGCCCACGCCGAGAAGAACGAAGAGCTGCTGAAGAAGATGATCACCATGGACGACGGCGCGGGCTATCTGGGCGAATGCGCCCTGGTGCCGGTGGACTCCCCCATCTCCGAGTCCGGCCTGCTGTTCTTCAACACCCTGTTCGATGAGAATGCCGCCTGCCATCTGGCCGTGGGCCGGGGCTTTGCGGACACCATCAAGGACTATGAGAACAAGACCCTGGAGGAGTGCCGCGCCCTCGGCATCAACGACTCCATGATCCACGTGGACTTCATGATCGGCTATGAGGGCCTGGACATCGACGCCGTCACCCGCGACGGCAAGAACATCCCCATCTTCCGCAAGGGCCACTGGGCGTTCTGAGCCAGATAACAAGGAATCAGTAAAAGGTAAGAGGTAAGCGGTATCCGCAACGATACCGCTTACCTCATTTTTACATATTACTTATTACTTATTACTTGTTACTTATCCGTTGGGCTTCCGGTTGTGGTAGTAGTGCCGCTTATTCTTCTTGCCCTCGGGCTTGGGGGCGGGCTGCTCGCCTGCGGGCTTTTCCGGGGCGGGGCTCTTTTCCGGCGGGGCGATCTGGGGGAGCTTGGGCTCCGCCTTGCCCTGCTGCTGACGGCGGCGCTGCTGGCGGGAGGGCTGGCCGGGCTTCTCGCTGCGCTCCGACTTTTCGGCCCGCTCTTGGGCCTTGTCGGCGGGGCGGGGCCCCTTCCGGTTCCGGTGGGAGCCGTGTCCTGCCTCGGAGCCGGGCTTGCCCTCCTGGGCAGGCTTCTCCTGGGCGGGCTTCTTCTCGGGGCCGGGGCGGCCGGACGGATCCGGCCTGCGATCCCTGCGGTTTTTCCGGCTGTGGGGGGCTCCGGCCTCGGCGGCCTCTCCGGCCCGCTCCGCTGCGGGGCTCTCCCCATTCATCGCTTCCTCCTCCGGGAAGGACTCGTCCGCCTCCGCGGTGAGCCGCTGCTCCAGGAAGGGGAGGCGCTCCAGCAGGAAGTCTCCGTTCTTCCGGCCGGAGATGGGCGCCAGATCCTCGGGGATGGGCGGGTCGGTCTTCTTGGCCTTTCCGCTTCGCAGGACGCAGATCTCGCTGTTGCGGTAGAAGCGGATGTCCTCGTCCTTCTCCATCCGAACGGTGACGCTCTGCTTCATCAGATTGACGTTGATCACCGTGCCGCGTCCGTCCGGGGTGTCCACGAAGGAGTCCAGCTTGGGGCTGGTCTGGATCAGATCCTCATAGGCGTCCTGCTCGTATTTCAGGCAGCACATCAGCCGGCCGCAGGAGCCGGAGATCTTGGTGGGGTTCAGGCTGAGGCTCTGGGTCTTGGCCATCTTGATGGACACGGGTTGGAAATCGTCCAGGAAGCTGGCGCAGCAGAAGGGTCTGCCGCAGATGCCGATGCCGCCCAGCATTTTGGCCTTGTCCCGGACGCCGATCTGCCGCAGCTCGATCCGGGTGTGGTAGTTGGAGGCCAGGATCTTCACCAGCTCCCGGAAGTCCACCCGGGCGTCGGCGGTGAAGAAGAACAGCAACTTGCTGCCGTCAAAGGCACATTCCGCGGAGACCAGCTGCATATCCAGCCCCAGCTCCTCCACCTTTTTCAGGCAGAAGGCGTAGGCGTCCTTCTCTTTCTTCTCATTTTCGGCGCGGATGCGCTCGTCGGTGGGGGTGGCCACCCGCAGCACCCGGCGCAGGGGCTGGACCAGCTCCCGGCGGGCGATCCGGTGATTGCCGATGATGCAGTAGCCGTATTCCGCGCCCCGGGCGGTGTCCAGGATGATGTGGTCGCCGTTTTTCAGATTCAGCTCGCCCGGGTCGAAGAAATAGATCTTGCTGCCGGGGCGGAACTGCACGTCGCAGACCGGGACCCGCTCGTTGGGATCCGCCGCGGGAGGCGCGGCGGTCACAGAGGGGGCCGCGGCGGGCGCGTTCAGGCGCGGCGCCGTCTTCTTGGCCGAAACAGCGGTCAGCGCCGTGTGGACGGGCGCGGGCTCCGCTGCCGGAACGGGCGGATGGATCAGGGTTTCGTTTTCGTTCAGATCTTTGAGATCCGTTGTATTTTCGTTGTTCATATATACTCCAATCAATTCTGATATTACTGTGCGAGCGGGGGAAAGGCGGGCTAATAGCCCGCGCTACAGTAGGGTGCTTCCGTGCGGGGGAAAGGCGGGCTGCGACGCGAAGCCAGGGCCCGCGCTGCGCCATTATGTCTCCGTTACAATAGAGATTGGGACGGAATATGGTTTCCCAAAAACAATTTGATACCTTGCCTGATTGATCCCGTCGCAGGCTCTCCACCAATTCAGCGGATACAGCAAGTCAGAGTCAGTCTCCGGTGATCTTTGATATTCATTGCAGAATTCTTCCGCATAACAAGGCGCACGGCTTGAAGAGAGAACGCCGCAAATTCCCAGCGCGTTTAGCAGATTGTCAATCTCCCATGCATTGGACTTAATGATTTTACTTTGTGAAATTTTCTTCTGAAGGGCGCGCCCCCGCTGGTGAGGCTCAAGCACATACGCGCATTGCAAGATTTTTCGCAGTAGATCCTCGTCCTGATCTGTGTGTTGTACAGGCTGTAGTGTTAAATAGTGCTGCAGAACCAGCAGGCACTGCTGCGGATCTGTATGAACAAATCCATAATCGGGCCTTCCGGAATTATTCAGTGTTACGGCTTCCAGAGAGGATTTCAGAGCTTCCCGGAGCAAAATGTCTTCAAACGGCATCAGCTTTTCAAGTTCTGCTTTCAATTTATTTGGATCTCTGGGAAAAAAGCTGATCCTGTCTTTGCTGTACCAACCGCAGTCATAACAGTGCAAGGATTCTGTAGGTGTGTGATCCGGGATGGTAACAGCGTACCAATAGCTGCCCAAGACGGCACGGTATTCTAATGCTCTGGTCGATAGGCTATATAAGAATGCGTTAGCCGCTTGCTTCGGGGTTATTTTCTGTGTTACAGCTCGAAGTGCCTGTAAAACCGCTTCATGCTCCGCCGCCGGGCCAACCGGTGTGATTCTGTTACGCATGATCTAACCTCTGTTCACTTGGTGCGAGCGGGGAAAGGCGGGCTGCGACGCGAAGCCAGGGCCCGCGCTGCAGGCCTTCCCATCTGTCATTCTGAGCAAAACGAAGAATCCGCGTCCCCCGTCCCCTGGTGACTGGTGACTGGTCACTGGTGCCTGACCCCTAACCTCACTCCTGCACATCCAGCCAGACCTGCAGCGCGCCGCAGACGGCGCCGGGGCTGACGTTTCCGCTCAGCAGCTCCGTCGCCCTTTGCAGACTGCGTAGGGCTTTCAGGCTTTCGGCGGAGGTGCGGCTGCGGCCGACGCGCTCTGCGGCCTCCCAGCGGCCGGGCTGTCCGGCGCGGACGGCCAGGGCCTGGCTCAGAAGCTCGATCCACTGCTGGAAAAGGGGGATCAGCTGCTCCCGCTTCTGCCGCTCCAGGGGAACCAGCAGCTCCGTGAGCCCCAGCCGATCCCGGCGGGCAAAGCAGGCGGCGAAGCTCTGGGTCTCCGGCGACAGGCTCTCCCCCGCCTCCAGCAGCCGGAGCGCCTGCCCCAGCCAGCCCTCCGAGCGGGCCCAGGCGGCTTCCCGTGCGGCGGGATCCCGGTCGGGACGGCGCTTTGCCAGCGCGTCCAGCCCCTCGGCCTCGCTCAGCGGAGTGAGCAGCAGGGGAACGGAGCGGGATCGGATGGTGGGCAGCAGCCGCTCCGCGCCGTCGGTCAGCAGGAGGAAGGCCGCGTAGTCCGGCGGCTCCTCGATCACCTTCAGCAGGGCGTTCTGGGCGGCTGCGTTCATATCCGCAGCCCGGGGGATAAGGTATACCTTCCGCCGACCCTCGTTGGGCTTGATGTACACGTCGGCCCGGGCCTTGCGGATCAGCTCCACGGTGACGGTCTTCTTGTCCGGATCGTCTACGGTGATCACGTCGGGGTGGACGCCGTCCAGGACCTTGCGGCATTGCAGGCAGACCCCGCAGGGGCGCTTGGCGCCGGCGGTGCATTCCATCGCGGCGGCCAGGATGCGGGCCAGGGTGTGCTTTCCGCTGCCCTCCGGCCCCGCCAGCAGATAACAGTGGGAGAGCCGGTCGGCGGCGAAGGCCGCGGCAAGGACGGATTTCAGCCGGGCGTTGCCCAGAAGCGCATCCATGTCCATCCCCCCTATCGTTTCCTGACAATCCATAATAGCACAATCTGAGGGAAGATGCAAGGATTTTCGTAAAGGATAGCAGAGGGCTTATTGAAATGAAGTATGCCTTGCGGCATATGAAGTATCCGCTGACGCGAATATGAAGTATCTCCTGCGGAGAAATGAAGTATGCGCTTCGCACATATTGTGGTATCTATTTATTCTGCAAATAAAAAGATGAAAAAGGATTGAAGTTGCAACGAGGATGCCTTCCCGCTGTGAGGATTCCATCCCGCCGCGTCAAATACGGCGCAGCCGTACTTCATAAGCGAAGCGTCTTCATATGGCGCAGCCATACTTCATATTTGTGCAACAAATACTTCATTTGTGACCGTTGCTATTTTTTCGAAAACGTGTTACAATAAGGCTCGGGGGTGTTCACGATGGAGGCCTACGTCGCCGTGATCGGCGGGATCAATCTTGATATTTGCGGAAAATCCTATGCGCCGCTGATCGGGCGGGACTCCAATCCCGGCGCAGTAAAGCTCTCCCTGGGGGGCGTGGGGCGGAACATCGCCCACAATCTGCGGCTGCTGGGCTGTCCGGTGCGGATGCTCACCGCCCTGGGCGGCGATTCCTTCGCCCGCCGGGTGGAGGAGGACTGCGCCCGGCTGGGGATCGACCTGAGCCACGCGATCCGCGTCCCGGAGGCGGCGACCTCCACCTACCTGGCCATTGAGGGCCCGGAGGGGGACATGGAGCTGGCCATCTGCGACGATGCCCTGGCCCGGCATATCACGCCGGACTATCTGGCCGGGCAGGCCGAGGTGCTGAACAGCGCTGCCGCCGTGGCTGTGGACACGAATCTCAGCCCGGAGGCCCTGGCCTGGCTGGGGGCCCACTGTAGGGCGCCCATCTTTGCCGACCCGGTCTCTGTGACCAAGGCCGAGAAGCTGCGGCCGATCCTGGGGCGGCTCTTTCTGCTGAAGCCCAACCGCATCGAGGCGGAGCTGCTCTCCGGCATCCCGATCCGGGATGGGCGGAGCCTGGAGCAGGCCGCCCAAGGGTTGCTTGCCACGGGTCTGCGGCGGGTCTGTATCTCCCTGGGCAGCGAGGGCGTTTTTTGCGCCTGGGGCGGAGAGCGCTGTCAGATCCCCTGCCCCGAAACCATGCTGGTCAACGCCAGCGGCGGCGGAGACGCCATGATGGCAGGCTTTGTCCGCGCATTTCTGGATGGCCGGCCGGTGGAGGCAGCCGCCCGCTTCGCCCTGGCCTGCAGCGCGCTGGCCTGCGAGAGCGAGGAGACTGTGAACCCGGAAATAACGCTGGAAAAAATTAATAGCCGCGCCTGAACGCTTATGAAGTACCCGCTGACGCGGATATGAAGTATGCTTCGCATATGAAGACGCTTCGCTCATGAAGTATGGCTGCGCCATATTTGACACAACGGGAAAGCTTTCCCCACTTTTCAAACCCTTTCTTTTCATCTGTTTATTCGCAGAATAAACAGATACCGCAATATGTGCGAAGCACATACTTCATATCTCCGAAGGAGATACTTCATATTCCGCAAGGAATACTTCATATCGCCGCAAGGTGATACATCATCAACAACAAGAAGGAGGTTCTCATGATGAATCTGAACTGCTACTTAGATGTTAACCCCGAAGTCGCAGCGGCTGTTGCCGCCGGGAAGCCTGTTGTGGCTTTGGAATCCACCATTATTTCCCACGGGATGCCCTATCCCCAGAACGTGGAGACCGCTTTGAACGTGGAGAAGGTGATCCGGGACAACGGCGCCGTGCCCGCCACCATCGCCATCCTGGGCGGGCGGCTCAAGGCCGGCCTCACTCCGGAGGAGATCGAGTACCTGGGCAAGACGGGCCAGGCTGTCACCAAGGCCAGCCGCCGGGATCTGCCGGTGATCGTGGCCAAGGGCCTGGACGGGGCAACCACCGTGACCACCACCATGATGATCGCCCACATGGCGGGCATTCAGATCTTCGCCACCGGCGGCATCGGCGGCGTCCACCGGGGCGCGGAGACCACCATGGATATCTCCGCCGACCTGGAGGAGCTGGCCAACACCCCTGTGATGGTGGTCTGTGCCGGGGCAAAATCCATCCTGGATCTGGGCCTGACCCTGGAATACCTGGAGACCCACGGGGTGCCGGTGCTGGGCTATCAAACCAAGGAGCTGCCCGCCTTCTACACCCGGCGCAGCGGCTTCCAGGTGGACTATCAGATCGACAGCCCCCAGGAGCTGGCCAAGGTCTTCAAGGTGCAGCGGGACCTGGGCCTCAAGGGCGGCGTCCTGGTGACGAACCCCATCCCGGAGCAGTACGCCATGGACTTCGACGTGATCAACAAGGCCATCGACCAGGCCATCGCCGACTCCGTCCGGGACGGGATCAAGGGCAAGGCCACCACGCCATACCTGCTGGCGAAGGTCAAGGATCTCACCGGCGGCGACTCCCTGGCCAGCAATATCCAGCTGGTGTACAACAACGCAAAGCTTGCCGCCCAGACTGCCTGCGAATACTGCAAATTGTAAAATTGTAAAATTGTAAAATAGAATCATACAGGAGGAAACAGAATGACTACCCAAGAGGCTCTGAAAATCTACCGCGAAAAAACCGAGCAGCTGCACGCCCTGGGGCACGCCATGGGAGTGCTGCATTACGACGGCGCTACCGCAGCCCCGGCGGAATCCGCCGAGGGCCGGGGCAAGACGCTGGCCTACCTCTCCGGCTGCGCCTACGAGATCGAGACGTCCCCGGAGATGCTGGAGGCGGCGAACTGGCTCAACGCCCACAAGGAGGAGCTGAACCAGCAGGATCGCCGGGAAATCCAGGTCTTCCTGCGGGAGAACGAGTTCACCGCAGCCATTCCCAAGGAGGAGTACGTGGCCTACGTGGAGCTGCTGAACAAAGCGGACGCCGTCTGGCACAAGGCCAAGCAGGACAGCGACTTTGCCTCCTTCGCCCCCATCGTGAAGGACATCTTTGCCACCAACGTCCGCTTCGACAAATACTATAAGCCCGACCGGGCGCCCTACGACACCCAGCTGGACCGTTACGAGAAGGGGCTCACCATGGAGAAGACCGACGCCTTCTTCAACGCCCTGAAGGAGCGGATCGTCCCCCTGCTGAAAAAGGTCATGGCCAAGCCCCAGGTGGACGACAGCTTTATCTGGGGGAAGGTCTACCCCACCGAGGCCCAGCGGAAGTTCTCCGACTATCTGATGGAGGTCATCACCATCGACCGCAAGCGCTGCTCCATCGGCGAGACCGAGCACCCCTTCACCACCAACTTCAACAAGAAGGACGTGCGTATCACCACCCATTACCACGAGGAGACCCCGGTCTACTCCATGTACTCCGTGATCCACGAGGGCGGCCACGCCCTGTATGAGCTCCACACCGCCGATTCCCTGGAGGGCACCATCCTTGCCGGCGGCGTGTCCATGTCCATCCATGAGAGCCAGTCCCGCTTCATGGAGAACATCATCGGCCGAAGCCGCGCCTTCATCGAGTTGATCTTCCCCAAGATGCAGGAGCTCTTCCCGGAGCAGCTCAAGGGCGTCACCGCGGAGCAGATGTACCGGGCCGTGAACAAGGCGGAGCCCAGCCTGATCCGCACCGAGGCCGACGAGCTGACCTACGCCCTCCACGTGCTGGTCCGCTACGAGATCGAGAAGGGTCTCTTTGACGGCTCCATCGCCGTGGAGGATCTGCCGAAGATCTGGAACGACAAGTACAAGGAATACCTGGGCATCGACGTGCCCGACGACAAGCGGGGCGTCCTGCAGGACAGCCACTGGTCGGGCGGCAACGTGGGCTACTTCCCCTCCTACGCCTTGGGCTCCGCCTACGGCGCGCAGATGCTGGCCAAGATGCGGCAGACCGTGGACGTGGACGCTGCCGTCCGCTCCGGCGACCTGCACCCCATCACGGATTGGCTGGAGGAGCATATCTGGAAGTTCGGCGCCATGTACGATCCCATGGAGCTGCTGGAGCGCGCCCTGGGCGAGCCCTTCGACCCCAAGTACTTCACCGACTACCTGGAGAAGAAATTCACAGAGATCTACGGGCTGTAAAACCGCATAACAAAAAGCCGCCTCTCTCGGGGGCGGCTTTTGTGTTGAGATCGTTTAGCTCAATAGGGCAGCAGCGGGGCGGAGCCGTCGTCCTGGGCTTCCTCTACGGCCCGAATCTCGGCGTCGTAGGAATAGCTCTCGTTGACGTGAATGGTCAGCACGTCTCCCATTTTTGCCCCCAGGACGGCCTTGCCCAGGGGAGATTCCAGGGAGATCAGCCCCTTGTCGGGGTTGGTGCGGACGGTGGAGACCACCTGGATCACCATTTCCTCCTCGTCCTCCGGCAGCCAGAGGGTCACCCGGTCGTAGAGCTTGATCCCGCCGGGGCGGCCCTTGTCCTCGTCGATGATGCGGGCGGTCTTGATCATGTTTTCCAGATAGCGCATCCGGGAGTCGTTCCGGCGCTGGGCGTCCTTGGCCGCCTTGTATTCGTAGTTCTCGCTGAGGTCGCCGAAGGCCCGGGTCCGCTTGACCTCCTCGATGATCTGGGGTCGGATGTTCAGCCGCCGATCCTCCAGTTCCTTTTCCATCAGCTCGATGTCCTGCTTGGTCAGCTTGTCATGCATGAGTCGGTTCTCCTGTTCTCGCATAGCGTTTGGTCATTTCCAGAATTTCGGCGGCCAGCTCGTCGTCGGGCAGCTCCGTCAGCCGCCAGCTCCAGTTGCCGGTGCTGAGCTCGCCGGGGGCGTTCATCCGGGCCTCCGCACCCAGCTCCAGCCAATCCTGCAGCTGGGCCACGAAGATCCGGGCCACGGAGCTCATGCCGCCCCGGATCATGCCCCGGACGTAGCCCTCCGCCTCGTTCAGCCCCAGGTACTTCACGGCCTTGCCCACGGTCTCCTCGGATTCCGTGTCCAGCCACTGGGCCAGGGTCAGATTGTCGTGGGTGCCGGTGTAGCAGACGCAGTTGACCACATGGTTGTGGGGCAGATAGTCGCCGTTCTCCCCGTAGAAGCCGAATTCCAGCACCTTCATGCCGGGGAAGCCGGAGTCCTTGAGCAGCTGCTCCACCTCGGGGGTCTGGTAGCCCAGATCCTCCGCGATGAAGTCCACCTGGGGCACGCCCTCCCGCAGCGCCGTCACCAGCTTCATGCCGGGGCCCTTGACCCACTTGCCGTTGCGGGCGGTCTCGTCGCCGAAGGGCACGGACCAATAGCTCTCCAGGCCCCGGAAGTGGTCGATGCGGACCACGTCGAAGAAGCGGGCTGCGGCCCGCACCCGCTTCACCCACCAGGCGAAGCCGGTCTCCTCGTGCTTGGGCCAGTCGTAGAGGGGGTTGCCCCAGAGCTGACCGTCCTCGGAGAAGCCGTCGGGGGGGCAGCCCGCCACCCGGCTGGGACAGCGGGAGGCGTCCAGCTGGAAGAGCTCCGGGTTCATCCAGACGTCGCAGGAATCCATGGTCACGTAGATGGGGATGTCGCCGATGATCCGGATCCCCTGGGCTCTGGCGTGGGCCGCCAGCTTGTCCCACTGCTCATAGAACAGATATTGGGTAAAGGCGCAGCAGGAGATGTCCTCCTTCAGCTCCTCCCGGTAGCGCTCCAGGGCCTCCGGGTCCCGGGAGGCGGCCTTCTCGGGCCACTGGTTCCAGGGCAGCATCCCGAACTTCCGCTTGAGGGCCATGAACAGGGCGTAGTCCTCCACCCAGGGATTGGCCTTGCGGAAGGCGGCAAAGGCGTCCCTGCGGAGCTCCTTGCCCTTGGCGTAGGCCCGCTCCAGCAGGGGCAGGCGGTAGTAGTAGAGGGCGGCGTAGTCCACCCGGCCGGGCTGCCCCCAATAGGCGCCCTCCAGATCCTTGGGCTCCAGCAGGCCGTCCTCCAGCAGGGCGTCGATGTCCACAAAGTAGGGATTGCCGGCGTAGATCGAGCAGCTCTGGTAGGGGCTGTCGCCGTAGCTGGTGGGGCCGATGGGCAGGATCTGCCAATAGCTCTGGCCGGCAGCCTTCAAAAAGTCCACGAACCGGAAGGCCTCCTTGCCCAGGGTCCCGATGCCGTAGGCCGTGGGCAGAGAGGAAATGTGCAAAAGAATGCCGCTTTCGCGTTTCATAGGGCTCACCTCTGAATTTTGTTTCTGTATTGGCTTCTGTGTCGGTTTATTATATCGCTTCCGCTTCGAATTGGCAACGGTTTTTTGAAGATTTTGATAATTATTCAGTTTCTCTGGATTTTCCCTTGACAGACGCCCCGCGGCGTGGTATACTTCCGTCCGATAAGTCTTCACGGCGGGGAAAAACGGCCGCCAAGACCGTTTTGATCGCTGCAACGTACCCGTCGGAACAGGGGGTACGTTTTTCTTTTTGCCCCGGTTCCCCAGGCGCAGCCCGCGGCGGGAAGACCGTCAAAAAAAGAAAGAGAGGAATTCCCATGAAGCTCATCTACGGCATTCAGGACAAACCCAAATTCTCTCAGCGCATCATATTCGCCCTGCAGCAGGTGCTGGCGATCATGGCGGCTACCCTGGCGGTTCCCGCGGTCATCAACAACACCATGAAGGAACAGGGGATCATCACGAATATGAGCCCTGCCGCAGCCCTGCTTGGCGCAGGCATCGGCACCATCGTCTATCTGCTCTTCACCCGCTCCAAGAGCCCCGTCTTCCTGGGCTCCTCCTTCGCCTTTATCGGCTCCATGCTCTCCGCCTTCGCAGGCGCGTCCACCATGGCCCTCGGCTACCTGGGTCTGATCATCGGCGCGGTGTTGGCGGGGCTTGTTTATGTGGTGCTGGCGATCCTCGCCAAAAAGCTGGGCACCGATTGGCTCAATAAGCTTATGCCTCCCGTGGTCATCGGCCCCACTGTTGCCATCATCGGCCTGTCCCTGGCGTCCAACGCCGTGGGCGACTTCACCAACGGCGCCGGCGGCTCCACCTACGTGGCTATGGTCTGCGGCCTGGTCACCCTGCTGACCACCGTGCTGGTGGCCACCTATGCCAAAAAGATGGCCCGGCTGATCCCCTTCATCCTGGGCATCCTGGCCGGCTACGCCTGCGCCTGCGTCTTCTTCCTGATCGGGGAGATCGCCGGCTGCGACGAGCTGAAGGTCATCAGCTTCCAGCCCTTTGTGGACATCTTCTCCAAGATCCGTCTGAGCTCCTTCCTGGACGTCCCCCGCTTCACCTTCTGGGAGGGAAAGGGCGCGTTCAGCGCCATGAGCTTCGGCTACTTTGTCACCCTGCTGACGGCCTACGTGCCCGTGGCCTTCGTGGTCTTTGCCGAGCATATTGCCGACCATAAGAACCTGTCCTCCATCGTGGAGCAGGATCTGCTCAAGGAGCCCGGCCTGCATCGGACCCTCCTGGGCGACGGCGTGGGCTCCATGGTGGGCGCCTTCTTCGGCGGCTGCCCCAACACCACCTACGGCGAATCCATCGGCTGCGTGGCCATCACCGGCAACGCCTCCGTCGTCACCATCTGGTACGCGGCGGTGCTCTGCATCCTGATCTCCTTCCTGTCTCCGTTCATCGCCTTCCTGCAGTCCATCCCCTCCTGCGTCATGGGCGGCGTCTGCATCGCCCTCTACGGCTTCATCGCCGTCTCCGGTCTGAAGATGCTCCAGGGCGTGGATCTCAATGAGAACCGGAACCTGTTCACCGTCTCCGTGATCCTCATCACCGGCGTCGGCGGCCTGGTGCTGAAGATCGGCGCGGTGGAGATCCGCACCGTGGCCTGCGCCCTGATCCTGGGCATTCTTGTGAACAAGCTGCTGGGCAAGGAAAAGGCAGGGAACAAGTAACAAGTAACAGGTAATAAGTAATAGGTAATAAGTAATAGGTAATAAGTAATAGGTAATAAGTAACACCACGCCTGTAGGGACAAGCACCTGTGCCCTTCATGGGTATTGCTTGTCCGCTTGCTCCCCGCCCGCACCCGCTTGTAGGGACGGCACTCTGCCGTCCGCGCTCCCCGCCCGCAACCGCTTGTAGGGACGGCACCCTGCCGTCCGCGCTCCCCGCCCGCACCCGCTTGTAGGGACGGCACTCTGCCGTCCGCGCTCCCCGCCTGCACCCGCCCGTAGGGAGCGATGCCCACATCGCTCCGGCGTTCGGCACGAACGCAATTTGCCGCAGGCAAATCCAACCCCGCCCCGACGCTGCAACCGGGTTCGAACAATGCACCCGGGGATCGCCCTGCGGGCGATTGTTTGATGCGCAAACCGGGCGGCCAATACCCATGAAGGGCACAGGTGGCCGCCCCTACGATGGGGTACGTGTGGGGTGGACGGTGCGCGTTGCGGGCGGCCAATGGCCGCCCCTACGGCGGGGTACGTGTGGGATGGACGGCACTCTGCCGTCCGCCCGTTCCCCGACGCACTCTCCTGTAGCGCGGGCTATTAGCCCGCCGTTCCCCGTGGCGCAAATATACGAAATTGGAAGAAGCAAGAACCATTTTCCTGCTTCTTCCATATTTTTAGAACCGAAACTATGGCTGGATCGCCCTGCGGGCGATTGTTTGCTGCGCAAACCGGACGAGCAATACCCATGAAGGGCACAGGTGCTCGTCCCTACGGACTCTGAGCCCTGTTCCCTGTTCCCTGTTCCCTGGTGACTGGTCACTGGTGCGTGCGGGGAAAAGGCGGGCTGACAGCCCGCGCTGCAGTAGGGTGCTTTCGTGCGGGGGGCACGCAAAAAAACTATTGTGCAATCCCCTTCCAGGTGCTATAATAAAAAGAAAAAAGAACTTGGATGTGTATACAGTGAAATACGGAGCCTGGAATGTATCGTCCTTCCAAGCGGAGCAGGTGCGGGCGCTGGAGCAGGCGGGCTACGGGGCCCTCTGCGCCCGGATCCTGTCGGCCCGGGGCTGCGGCGATCCGGCGGCGGCGCGGGACTATCTGCGCGGCGACGCCCCGCTCAATTCCCCGTTTTTGATGAAGGACATGAAAATCGCCGCCGACCGGGTGCGTCTGGCGGTGGCGCGCAAGGAACATATCGCCGTCTTCGGCGACTACGACGTGGACGGCATCACCTCCACGGCCCTGCTGACGGAGTTCCTCCGGGGCATGGGGGCCAGAGTCACCAGCTACATCCCCGCCCGGCTGGAGGAGGGCTACGGCCTCAATGAGATCGCTATTCGCTGGCTGTACAAGCAGCAGGTGAATCTGATCGTCACCGTGGACTGCGGCATCACTGCCAACCGGGAGGCGGAGCTCTGCCGGAAGCTGGGCATGGAGCTGGTGATCACCGATCACCACGAGTGCAAGGACGAGCTGCCCCGGGCCGTGGCCGTGGTGGATCCCCACCGGCCCGACTGCGGCTACCCCCACACGGATCTCTCCGGCGTGGGCATCGCCTTCCAGCTGGCCGCCGCCATCTCCGGCGACCAGGCCGGTCTGCTGGAGCGTTTTTCCGATCTGCTCTGCCTGGGCCTGGTGGCGGACGTGATGCCCCTGCGGGGGGAGGTGCGTACCATGGTGGTGCGGGGCCTCAAGGCCCTGGAGCATCCCACCCGCCCCGGCATCGCCGCCCTGATGGCGGAATGCGGCTGCACCGACGGCCCGGTCACCACCTCCACCGTGGGCTATCTTCTGGCCCCCCGGATCAACGCCGCGGGCCGCATGGGCCAGGTGGAGCTGGCCCTGGAGCTGTTTATGACCCGGGACCCTGCCAGGGGCAAGCTCCTGGCGGAGAGCCTCTGCCGCCTCAACCGGGAACGGCAGAAGGTGGAGGCCGGGATCTACCAGCAGGCTGTGTCCATGCTGGGGGCGGACGCCCATCCCCGGGCCATCGTCCTGGCCGGGGAGACCTGGCACCAGGGCGTGGTGGGCATCGTGGCCTCCCGGCTTTCGGAGGAGTACAACTGCCCCGCCTTCCTGATCTGCATGGACGGCGACCGAGGCAAGGCCTCCTCCCGCAGCTACGGCGGCTTCAACCTTTTTGCCGCGCTGACCCAGCTGTCCGATCTGCTGGAGAGCTTCGGCGGCCACGAGCTTGCCGCCGGCTTTACCATCAGCCGGGAGAATATCCCCGCCTTCCGCCGGGAGGTCACCGCGCTGGCGGAGGCCTTCCAGAATTCCGGCCGGGCCGAGGACGCCCTGGCTGTGGACTGCGCCGTGGATCCGGCCCTTTTGACCTTTGAAAACATCCGGGATCTGAACCAGCTGGAGCCCTGCGGCACCGGCTGCCCCATTCCCGTTCTCTGCGTGGAGGACGCCGTGGTGACCCAGCTCTCCGAGGTGGGCGGCGGCAAGCATCTGCGCCTGAGCCTCCGCAGCCGGAATGGCTGCAGCCTGGCGGCGATCTTCTTCTCCCAGACCGCCCTGCGTACCGGGATCGCCCCGGGGGACACGGTGGACGTGGCCTTTACCCCCCAGATTAACGAGTTCCGGGGCACCCGCACCGTTCAGCTGAACGTGGTGGATCTGCGGCTGAACCGCAGCCTGCGGGATGAGACAGAGGCGGAGCGGGATCTGTACCGCCGCTTCCTGCGGCAGGCCAGCCTGACCCCGGACGAGGCGAGCCGCCTTCTCCCCAGCCGGGAGGAATTTGTGGCCGTCTGGCGCTATCTGATCGCCAACAGCGGCGAACAGGGCCTGGAGGAGGACTTCCCCTGCATGGGCCGGAAGATCAACCGGGCCGCGGTCTGCGGCGCCGCCGAGCGCCTGACCCTGGGCAAGACCCGGATCTGCCTGGACGTCTTTGCCGAGCTGGGGCTGATCCAGCTCCACACCAGTCGCCGCTGCTTCCAGATCCGCATCACCACCGACGGCAGCAAGGTGGATCTGAACCAGAGCGGGATCGTCCAGCGCCTGCGCTCGGCCAAAAACCAATGATTTCTCGAAAGGAGGTCTGACACATGGAGACCTTCGAACAACGATATGACGCTATGATGGCGGCCATCAGGAAATACGCGCCCAACACCGATCTTGACGCGGTGGAGCGCGCGGTTCGCTATGCCGATGAAAAGCACAGGGATCAGAAGCGCAAGGACGGCTCCCCCTACATCATCCACCCCCTGGCGGTGGCGGAGATCGTGGCGGAGCTGGGGCTGGACACCGATGCCATCGTGGGCGCTCTGCTCCATGACTGCATCGAGGACACCTCCGCCTCCCACGACGAGATCGCCAAGCTCTTCGGCCCCAGTGTGGCGGAGCTGGTGGAGGGCGTCACCAAGCTGACCCGGGTGGAGTTCTCTACCCGGGAGGAGCAGCAGGTGGAGAACCTGCGGAAGATGTTCATGGCCATGTCCAAGGATATCCGGGTGGTGCTCATCAAGATCTGCGACCGGCTCCACAACCAGCGGACCATGGAATACCAGAGCAAGGCCAAGCAGATCTCCAAGTCCGAGGAGACCATGGACGTCTACGCCCCCCTGGCCCACCGGCTGGGTATGCAGAAGATCAAGTGGGAGCTGGAGGACAACGCCCTGCAGTACCTGGATCCCGAGGGCTACCACGAGCTGATGGACTACCTGGACGCCCACAAGGCGGAGGCTGAGGCCTTCATGGAGAACGTCCGCAAGAAGATCTCCGACCGGCTCTCCGCCGTGGGGATCAAAGGGGAGATCTCCGGCCGGATCAAGCACGTCTACTCCATCTACCGCAAGATGAAGGAGCAGAACAAGACCCTGGACGAGCTCTATGACCTCTACGCCTTCCGGGTGATCGTGGACTCCATTTCCGACTGCTACAACGTCCTGGGCCACATCCACGAGATGTTCAAGCTGGTGCCGGGGCGCTTCAAGGACTATATCTCCACCCCCAAGCCCAACAACTACCAGAGCCTCCACACCACCGTCATCGGCGACGAGGGCATCCCCTTCGAGGTGCAGATCCGCACCCGGGAGATGCACGAGATCGCGGAGAACGGCATCGCCGCCCACTGGAAATACAAGGAGGGCATGGAGGCCAGCGAGGGCAAGGAGTTCGACTGGATCCGCAGACTGCTGGACAGCCAGCAGGAGACCGACGCCGAGGACTATCTCCACAGCCTCAAGGTGGATATGTTTGACGACGAGGTCTTCGTCTTCTCCCCCAGGGGCATGGTCATTTCCCTGCCTGCCGGCTCCACCCCCATCGACTTTGCCTACGCCATCCACTCCGGGGTGGGCAACACCATGATCGGCGCCAAGATCAACAACCGCATCGCGGGCTACGACGTGCAGCTCCACAACGGCGACGTGGTGGAGATCCTTACCTCCAAGTCCGCCAAGGGCCCCTCCCGGGATTGGCTCAATATCTGCAAGTCCAACCAGGCCCGTTCCAAGATCAAGCAGTGGTTCAAGAAGGAAAAGCGGGAGGAGAACATCGCCCGGGGCAAGACCAGCTTCGAGGGCGAGCTCCGCCGCATGAATATTTCCCCCGCCATGCTCCAGAACGAGGAGCTGCTGCCCCAGCTGCTGAAAAAGCTCTCCTTCGAGACGCTGGACGATATGTACGCCGCCATCGGCTACGGCGGCATCACCGCCGTCAAGGCCGTGGGCAAGATCCGGGAGGATCTGCTGAAGGCCAGCCGCTCCGAGGCCGCCCCCAAGGAGACCAAGGTGCTGGAGATCGCCCAGCCCGTCCAGCAGAATCGCCACGGGGACACCGGCGTCATTGTGGAGGACATCGACTCCTGCATGATCAAGTTCTCCCGCTGCTGTACCCCGGTGCCCGGGGACGACATCGTGGGCTTTATCACCAAGGGCTACGGCGTGTCCATCCATCGCCGGGACTGCCCCAACGCCCGGGCCGCCAACAATCCGGATCTGGCTGCCCGCTGGGTCAACGTCTCCTGGGTCACCAGCGGCGACAAGCCCTTTGCTACCACCCTGGAGGTGCTGGCGGAGGACCGCGACGCCCTGCTGCTGGACTTCGCCTCCGCCCTGACCTCCCAGCAGATCCGCATGAAGGAGATCAACGGCAAGGACGTGGCCGGGGGCCGCTGCCAGTTCACTGTGACCTTCGAGGTCAAGGGCCTGCCCCAGCTCACCGCCGTCATGAACCGCATCCGCACCATCGAAGGCGTGGTGGAGGTCAAGCGGGGACAGAACTGACAGCTTGCGGCTGTCAGAGGGAATAGGTAATAAGTAATAAGTAATAGGTAGTCATTGAGTATGCTCCGTAGCGGCGCACACCGGTGCGCCACGGGATGCACCCGCTGTAGGGGGCGGCGTCCTCGACGCCCCGTACCCCGCCGGGGCGAATGCAAAAAGCAAAATGCATAATGCAAAATTATAGGAACGGGCCGTAGCGGCGCACACCGGTGCGCCACGGGATGCACCCGCTGTAGGGGGCGGCGCCCTCGACGCCCCGCACCCCGCCGGGGCGAATGCAAAATGCATAATTAGGGGAACGCGCCGCTGCCGAACGCGAATTGTAAGCTATGAATAAAGGGAAAAACAATGAGAGCTGTTTTGACGAGAGTTTCTTCCGCGTCCGTCACGATCGACGGAAAAATCAACGGGCAAATCGGGCGCGGCTTCCTGATCCTCCTGGGGATCGGGCCGGAGGATACCAGGGCCGACGCCACCAAGCTGGCGGAGAAGCTGCTGAGCCTCCGGGTCTTTACCGATGAAAACGACAAAATGAATCTTGGGCTGGAGGCCGTGGGCGGTCAGGTGCTGGTGGTGAGTCAATTCACCCTCTACGGCTCCGTCCGCAAGGGCCGCCGGCCCAGCTTCACCGGGGCGGCCGACCCGTCCCTGGCGATCCCCCTGTATGAGTTCTTCCTGTCCGAGTGCGCCCGCCTGGGCTACCCGCCCCAGCACGGGGAATTCGGCGCGGATATGCAGGTGGAGAGCGTCAACGACGGCCCGGTGACCTTGGTGGTCGACTCGACGGAATTGGCGTAGGTAGAATGATACTATGAAACTATGAAACTATGAAACTATTTCGGTGTCCCTTCGGGACGAATTGAAATCATTTTCCATATCGGAGATATGGAAAATACCACAATTTTTTCATTTTTTCATAGTTTAATAGTTTCATTATCAAGAGAGGTGCAAGTATGAAAATATCTGCGTTAGCTGCCGGTTCCATCGGCACGAATTGCTACATTGTATATAATGAGGCCACCAAGGCTGCCGTGGTGATCGACCCCAGCGATGAGGCGGTCCTGGCGGAGGCCCGGATCGAGGCGCTGGGGCTGGACGTGAAGGCGGTGCTGCTGACCCACGGCCACTTCGACCACAGCGGCGAGGCCGGGAAGCTGGCGGACAAGCTGGGCGTCCCCATCTGGATGCACCCGGCGGACAAGGCCCTGCCCTCCTGGCTGACCCACGGCCTGCCCCAGACCCGGGATCTGGCCGACGGGGAGACCCTGGACTTCGACGGCCTCCGCTTCACCGTGATCCATACCCCGGGCCACACCCCCGGCAGCGTCTGCTTCCGCTGCGGCGACAGCCTCTTCGCGGGGGACACCCTCTTTGCCGGCTCCTGCGGCCGCACGGATCTCCCCGGCGGCAGCAGCAAGGATATGGCCGCCTCCCTCCGCCGTCTGGCACAGCTTGAGGGGAACTGTAGCGTTTACCCCGGCCACGGGGAGACAAGCACCCTGTCCGCCGAGCGGGAGGGGAACCCGTACGTACAAATGGCGATGGAGCAGCAATAATGCAAAATGCAAAATGCATAATGCATAATTGTCCTGCCCTGTCCTTTCATTATGCACTATGCATTATGCATTCCAATCGGGAGAGATTATGAGACAACGCATTCTACCCCTGCTGCTGGCTTTGGCCCTGTTTCTCACCGGCTGCAATCTGCTCCCCGAGGGGGGCAGTCCGGCCCGGGAGGTCTCGGAGAGCTCTATCTGGGCCATGGATACCCAGATGGATCTGCGGCTCTACGGGGACACGGAGGGCGCAGTGATGGCGGAGCTGATCACCGTTTTGAACCGCCTGGACAAGACCCTCTCCGCCACCTCGGCGGACAGCGCTCTGACCGCCCTGAACGAGAGCGGCCGGACGGAGGACGCGGACATCGTGTACCTGGCCGCCAACGCCCGGACGGTCTCGGCGCAGACCGGCGGGGCCCTGGACATCACTCTGCTGCCGGTGTCCCGGCTCTGGGGCTTCGGCACCGACAGCCATACCGTGCCCGATCCGGCGGAGCTGGAGGCCCTGCGGGACAAGGTGGGCATGGACAAGCTGAGCGTTTCCGACGGCGCGGTCTCCATTCCCACGGGAACTATGCTGGACTTCGGCGCCCTGGCCAAGGGCTACGCCGCCGACCTCTGCCGGGCCCGGATGGAAGAAGCCGGGATCTCCGGCATTCTGGCCCTGGGGGGCAACATCCAGACCGTGGGCACCAAGCCAGACGGCTCGGATTGGATCATCGGCATCCAGGATCCGGACAACACAGGCCGCTATCTGCTGAGCCTCAAGCTCACCGGCTCCAAGGCTGCCGTGGCCTCCGGGGATTATCAGCGCTTTTTTATCCAGGACGACGTCCGCTACTGCCACATTCTGGATCCCGAGACCCTTTCCCCGGTGCAGGGCAGTCTGCGCTCCGTCACCGTAGTGGCGGATCAGGGCCTGCTGGCGGACAGCCTCTCCACGGCCCTCTTTGTCCTGGGCCGGGAGGCCGGGATCGAGCTCTGGCGGCAGCGAGGCGACTTTGAAGCCGTCTGGATCGAGGCCGACGGCACCCGCTGGATCACCCCGGGCCTCAAGGATCGGGTCGTCGAGGGCTATTACCAGGTGATCGAGCCATGAAAACCAAACATTGGGCCCTGCTGCTCGGGGCCGTTTTTCTGCTGCTGGCTGGGATCGTTTCTTGGCAGTACCTGGGCGCGAAGACTGCCTCCCACGCGGAGATCTGGGTGGACGGGGTCCTGACCCAGACCGTGGATCTGTCCAGGGACGGGGAATACCGGATCGAATCCGCCCAGGGCTGGAACCAGCTGACGGTTTCCGGCGGCAAGCTGGCCGTCACCGCAGCCTCCTGCCCCGACGGGGACTGCGTCCGCTGCGGCCCCCGAAACACGAACCCGCCCATCGTCTGTCTGCCCAACCGGGTCAGCATCCGCTTCTCCGAAAGCGGCGAAATGGACGGCGCGGTACGATAGCATGGTAGGGGGCGGCGTCCTCGACGCCCCGAAGCTCTCCCGTCTCGAAACGCTCGGGCTGTCGAGGACGCCAGCCCCTACGCAAAAAACTGTAGGGGGCGGCGCCCTCGACGCCCCGAAGCTCTCCTGTCTCAAAACGCGCGGGCTGTCGAGGACGCCAGCCCCTACGCAAAAAAACTGTAGGGGGCGGCGCCCTCGACGCCCCGAGCCTCTCCTGTTTCGAAACGCGCGGGCTGTCGAGGACGCCAGCCCCTACGCAAAAAACTGAAAGTGAGTTTACTATGGAAGCAAAACTGTCCCGTGATATGATTATCCTCCCCTCCGTGTGCGACTGGGGGGTGAAGCTCTCGATCCCGGATCTCTTTGCCCAGTTTATGGACATCGCCACCCTCCACGCCGAGCAGATCGGGGTGGGCGAGGCGGCTTTGGAGGCCCGGGGCCTGTACTGGATCACCGTCAAGACCAAGGCCCGCATCCTCCGGCGGCCCGCCATGATGGAGCGGGTCAAACTCTCCACCCGGCCCCTGCTGCCGGAAAAGGTCCGGGCCGTCCGGGAATACCGGCTGGAGCAGGACGGCGTGCTGCTGGCCGAGGGTAAGACCGAGTGGGCCGTTATGGACGCCGCCACCGGCCGCCCTCGGGCCACGGCGGGCGTCTTCCCCCCGGAGCTGGAGCTGGCGGCGGAGCCGTCCTATCCGGATCCCTTTGCCCGGCTGGATCCGGACTTCTCCCAGGCAGAGCAGATCGGGGAGTACCGGGTGCGCTCCACGGACATAGACCTGCTGGGCCACATGAACAACGTGGCCTACCTTCGGGCCCTCCTGGGCCTGCTCTCCGTGGAGGAGCAGAAGACCATGCCCCAGGCGGGGGTGGAGATCATTTTCCGGGCCCCCTGCTTTGAAGGCGAGCTGCTCAGCGTCCGCCGCCGGATCACCGAGACCGGCTGGGAGCTGGCCGCCCTCCGCCCCGACGGCAAGCCCGCGGTGTTCCTGAAGCTGGACAGGTAGCGCGAGGCTCAGAGCTCAGGGTTCAGTGAGGATAATCACGCAAAGGCGGTGAGAGGACTGTTTTTTGGCTTTTTTCATGAAAAACAGTCATTTTTTGCTTCACGCAACCTGAACGGGCGCAATTGGCGGGGCAAATTGGTGGAATGCAACCTGGGAAAATGCTAAGATTGAAGCAGCGATGCGGGAGAACCGCAGCCGCTAATTCATCGAAAACGAGGGAAAAACATGTTGTTTCATGAGAAGCTGATCCAGCGCCGCAAGGAGCGGGGCATGACCCAGGAGGAACTGGCTGCTTGCCTTTCCGTGAGCCGCCAGACTGTCAGCAAGTGGGAAAACGGCGAGTGTATGCCGGACGCGGATAAGTTTATCCGCCTTTCCGATATCCTGGAGATCAGCCTGGACGAGTTGGCCGGTAGGGAGGTGGAGGTGGCGCCCATTGTACTTCCGGCCCCGGAGGTCCCCCAGCCGAAGAAGAAGCCTTTCCGCTGGATGGTTGCTGCGGCGGTCTGCCTGGTGATTGGCGCAGGCTGTTTTGCCGCCGGGAGATACGTTTTTCCAAAACAAGCGCCCGCCCTTGTACCGACGGAGACGCAGCAAGCAGTTTCTGCTCTGCCGGAGACGCAGGAATCTGCTTCTGCTCTGCCGGAGACGCTGACTGTCACAAACTTTGGCCTTGTTGAAGGAAGAAAGAAGATCCGGTTTATTGCGAACGCCTCCATGGATGGATCACTTGTCCTGTATCCGAAGGACGATTTGACACATCCCATAGAGCTGCAGGCCGTCTACAAGAACGGCATGTACATCGTCGATGTGGCGTACGTTCCAGACGGATGTTATTCGCAGGCGGTTTTTGTACTCTCCGATGGGAAACAGGAGCGCAGTGTTTGCGTGGCGAAATACCTGACGCTGGATGGCTCCGGTGCGTCGTGGGATGGCTGATTGCTGCTGCACGTATCGGAAAGACAGAAGAAAACAACGGCTCTCTGCCAAGAGCAGGGAGCCGTCGTTTTGCAGATTTGCTCTCAGGGAAGGATTTCCACCCACTCGTCTTCCGCGCCGGGGTTATGCTGCACGGCAGTAAAAAACAGAGTTTTGTATTGGAGATCATCCGGGTTTTCGGAACTCCAGCTAACCATGTGGCAGAATCTCGGTACCTGATGGGAATACTTGACCGCAATATAATCGGTCAGGGTGAACACGCCGAAGAGCAGAACGGCGCACAGGGCAACACAGGCGAAGCGATGCCACAGCTTGGGAAAAAGCTGCCTGCTTGCAAGGAAGATTCCGACCAGCAAAACGATACTGCCGAGGGTGGCATAAATGCTGCCCCAACTACTTTCGCTGGGGAAAACGACCAGCGCGGAAATTATGATAAAAAGGCCGAAGCCTGCGAGCAGAGCGCCGACGATCTGCCCACGCTTGCTTCTTGTCTCCTGTTTGCTGTACTCTGCCATCTTAACGGCGGTTTCTTTGGTTTCCTGATTCATGATCTCGCTTTTCCTTTCTCCGTTGATGATTTCCGGGATGCTGACTTGATAGAACTCCGCGATCTCGACCAGCAGGCCGATATCGGGGAGATTGCTTCCGGTTTCCCAGCGCGAAATGGTGCGACTGGAGACCCGGAGCTGTTCGGCCAGCGCTTCCTGGGTCAGCTCCTTTTCCTTTCGAAGCTGCTTCAGAAACGAGCCGATCTTGCCTTGATCCATGGGTTTGTGTCCTCCTTTCGGCGCTATGATAGGGCCTGCACCTGCATTTTTCCACGACACAAAGCGAGAAATGCCGTGAAAAAGGAACCGGACATCCGTGTCCGGTGGCGTTTCACCCCTGTTTTGGCCGTCCATGGGCTGTCCTTGGAATGATACCACAGAAATACCGGGATGACAACAGAAAGTTGTTCCCCACTTGCAATAGTCACCGGTTACCGAGGGAGGGGGCTACGGATTCCTCGCCGCGCCGCGAAACGGCACGGAGGAGGAGGTCGCCCACCGGAGGAAGCAGAAATCAAAACATAAAAGTATCTGTTCAGTCGCCCTCTTCTCTGCGTAGGGCGGCCAGACCTCTGGCCGCCGGGAGTACGGCAAAAACAAGGAGCGTGGCGGCCTGGGGTCAGGCCGCCCTACGGGGCGACTGAACAGATACACATAAAATTGGAAATGCCCTGCCAGATCATAGCGGTCTGGCAGGGCGTGCTTTTTGAAGTCGGGGCGAAGATCGGACAGACTTCTGTAACTGGTTGTTTGACGTTGCAAACATACGCTCAACAAAGAAACTTCATTTATGCTTAGCGCTCTAAGATGTCTTGAATAATAGAACAGATATGAGACAGGTGCTTTCGATTTAGTTTTTTTAGAAGCTGAATTGCTTGCGCTAACTCCTGCGGTGCTTCTGCTGAGAGATCAAAAAACTCCGAGGGAGTTATTCCAAAGTATTCGCAGATATATAGAATCCCGGATAATGACGGCCTGGTTTTTCCTGTTTCAATATTGTTAATATATCCGGGATTCTGCCCAAGAGAAAGACTCATATCCCGTGCTGAAACACCCTTCTGAATTCTGAGTTGAGCGATTCTTGCTGCTACATCTGTTTCTTCCATTTGAACACTCTCCTTAAAACGTCTGCATCCTATATTACCCTATAGATCACTCAATAATATGTGCTTAAAACCAATATAATTCTTGACATATTTGTTTATAGCTGTTATACTATTATTGGCGATGGTTAATAGCCAATAGATTAACAGACGTTTTTCAACACTGATGTGTAACAGACAGGAGGAAATAGTTATGCAGGAACCATATCAGCAGCAGCAAATGGTATCGGAGAAATCCAAAGGAACGGCAGCCGTACTCTGCTTCTTCTTTGGATGGTTGGGAATTCATCGGTTTTACGTGGGAAAGACAGGAACTGGCTTACTCTGGATGTTTACGCTTGGCTTGGCGGGGCTCGGTGAGATTATCGATTTCATCATGATCCTTTGCGGGTCATTTACAGACAAAAACGGTGCGGCGCTAAGGTGATCCCCGTACTGACTGGACAGAGAATATGACGAATGTTGGACTCGTTTTGTCTGGCGGCATGGCGAAGGGCGCCTTTCAGGTTGGCGCCCTTCGCGCTATTTCCGAGGTGTTTCCGCCGGGAACTGTTAACTATATCAGCGCGTCATCCATTGGAGTTTTGAATGCTTATTCGTATGCGACCGGCCATTTGGACTGGGCGGAGCAGATGTGGGAGAGCGTTTGCGCGGATGGGTGCAGGAGGACGATCACACAAATGCTGCGCAGCAGCCTGCTCCAGAATAATATCCAAATGATAGTCGGGGACGCGCCAATTGAAGCGGACGTGTTCTACTGTACGTTACTTGACGTGCTGAAACGCAAGGTGGTGTATAAGAATTTAAAACCGATCCCAAATGAGTTGATCTCCCAATACCTCCGCGCAAGCGTTGCAATGCCGTTGTACAACCGTGCCGTACGGATTGAAAACACACTGTATTTTGATGGGGCAATGGCGGACAATATCCCGGTTTTCCCGCTGATGAAGCATAGACTTGACTATTTGATCTGCATCTATTTTGACGATGTATCCTACCGATTTGAGGACGAGTATTTTGACAACAAGATCATAAAGATCACTTATCCGAGCCAGACAGTACTGAGCCAATCCTTATTCTTCCGCAAGGAGGGGATAAAAAAGATGATCGACGATGGATACATAAGGACAAACAGAATTCTTCGGCACGTTATTTCTGACAGCTGGGAGAATGTTTCGGGAATCTATCAGAGAATCGAAAGTGCGGAAAGCGAGAAGGAAAAGACGATCCGTGTTACCGGGGACGTGCTGGTTACGAATTTGAATAGAATTGCTAATAAAATAGCAGCAAGAAAAATAGAACTGTAGCACAGATGCTGCTGAAAACGTAAAGCAGGAGGGCAAATCATAAATGAATAGAATGAACGTGAACCGAGTGATCATATCGCTGTTTGGCGCGGCGTTGCTGTTATTGTCCGCCTGCAGCGGCAACACACAAAGAGTGGGAAAAGATACAGACAGGAAAAATGATTTAAGCGGAGAATATGATTACGTTTTGTGCGAAGGAACGGACAGCTCTGGGGCGAATTACAAATTAGTGGTAAAGCAGGAGGAAAGCGCGACCGGATCCAGCTTGTCTATGGGCGTGATTAAAGATGCAGCCTGGGAAACACCGCTGTCCGCGTCATTCCCTTTTATTACTGCGGTACAGAACGAGGGGGCGTCATTTGGAAATATGTCCCAGGACGGCAGCAGAAACACAATAATTAGGGATATGTGGTTTATCGACTCGGGTGCCTTCCTGTTTCAATATGGCACCAGATCTACAACTACAGATGTTCATTACGCAGTGATGATCTATAATTGTTCGAGTAAAACGACCATAACAATCAACGAATTTGACGACATTGTCAGAGGAAATAAGTTCTACGGTACTTATACTAAAAACAACTGTATAGAAGCATCTTTCAGCAATGGTAAGGCTGATTCATTTGGAGAGATAGTTTCTTATGACGGCGTCCTTACTATGGTGGAAATCCACAAAAACGGGATTTACTTGGACGATTGCACATTTGACTCTTATCTTCTCAATTTATCGGATTTCAGCAAAACCTATATTGCAAAGAATACGACCTACCGTGCTGCTGGGCCGTATTCGGAAGGAATGATACTGTTTTCTGACCAAAAATTCTATACCAAGGACGGTGCGGTTGCAATTGACCTGAACAGCCTGGGATACAATATTGACAGCTTGGGACAATGTCGGTTTGAAAATGGGCAATACAGCTTTGTTGCGGTTAACGACATCGGATCAAAATACCGGGTCACCATTGATAAAAGCGGATCTATATTGAGCGAACAAAAAGAATAGCTTTTCAAGAACCGTTGGAATACAGACAGAGGTATGCGATGACACTGAAGCAGAGGCAGAAATATTTTACAAACAGGAAAGCGTCCGGCGCGATTGTTATGATTGCATTGGGCTGTCTGTTGACCCTGCTCGGAATTGAAAACAGCAAAGAGTTGTTTGCTTGCTGTCCGATCGGAGCAGGAATGGCAACGCTCGGCATTGCCGTTTATTGGAGATTCAAATCAACCATATCAGACGCAACAGTGGATTCATTTTGTCATCAAATGGCTGACAACTATTACTCGGACGTCATCCGCAAATTAGAAACGCAAGGGATCCAAGTTCAGCATTCGATGTATACACAAGAGTATTTGTTTGAAAACCATTTTCGTGCGAGATTAAGTCGAATGGGGAAAGACGGATTTCAGCGAAGCAGTATCTATTCGTCAAGCTGCTTTCTGTTTGACCTGGAGGGAGTGCTTCATTATTTCAAAAGCGATTGGTCGCTCATTTCCAATGAGCACTTTGAAACAGAAAAAAAGTATCCGTCCTTTGAAATACGCCTAACGTCGACGATAACAAGAAACCAGGTCAAGATGCTCTGCGTAAGCCTTCCGGACAGGGAAACGATTTGCTTTTCTGAGGAAACAGGAAAGACCTTCTTGCAGTATTTGACCGATGCGCAGACCCGCAGCTCATAGCTCGGCCTGCGGTGGTGTCTAAGGTATCCGACTGCCAACTGGATGGGACGCAGGGCTGACAGTTTTCCGGCCAGCCATTCAGAAGAAATCGAAACGTAAAATGCAGAGCGGATAACAAGAAGCTGCGGCGCGTCACTGAGCACAAAAGACGATGGGCCAGCCTTGCGGCTGGCCCGGAAATATCGCTCCAACGTATTGACATTCTCCAATTATGTGGATAAGCGTGACAAGTGCGACAACAAACGTTCCAAGCTGGAACAGCTCAGAAAGAGAAATCGTCATACCGATCACCTCCCTTCCGCTTTGTCGGAAGGGAGAAGTTTTTTCCCTTCCGCAGAAGGGACGCCGCCTTCCGGCTCCGGGAGGCTTCGGCCCCAGAATCATAAGAAAAGTCAATGATCTCCTGTGGTTCTGCGACTGACTGACCACTATATCTTGTGGCGGAAATTATTCGCAAAACTGCCATGGGAATCTGTACAATCTTTTCTTGAAAAATTTATAAAAAATGTCAAAAATCTTCTTGACATTCAGCCGTGTGTGTAGTATAGTATGGAAGCTTGCGAACGGGATACCTGCGCGCAGGCACTGCGATGAAGCGGGAGATTGCGTGGAAACACGGTAACTTCCGCGGAGTATGTCCGGTCATCGGGCGGCTGAGAAGAGACTGAACGCGGCGTATATCGCCCCGTGAAGCGCTTGGCCGACAAAGTCGGCCAATTTTCATGCACGGGGAATGATACGCACGGCAAAGCGGACAGAAACTTCCCGACCGTACCCAGCGAGACAAACGAAAACTGAGTACGATTATTTAGGAGGAAATCAACATGGCAAACCAGGAAATGATCCGTATCCGCCTCAAGGCTTACGATCATCAGCTCATCGACTCCAGCGCGGAGAAAATCGTCGAGACCGCCAAGCGCAACGGCGCTTCCGTCTCCGGCCCCATCCCCCTGCCCACCAAGAAGGAGATCGTCACCATCCTTCGTGCGGTCCACAAGTACAAGGACTCCCGTGAGCAGTTCGAGCGCAGAACCCACAAGCGTCTGATCGATATTCTCAACCCCAACCAGAAGACCGTGGAAGCCCTCATGGCTCTCGACCTTCCCGCCGGCGTTGAGATTGAGATAAAGCTGTAATCGGATTTAACCCACATCTTATTACAGTTGCCCGCCACAGTCTGTCATTCGGACGGACGGGTCAAGTTGGCAGACCGACGGCACCCAATGGCCGCGTATGTCAACCAATAACCTAAAAAAGGAGTAAACATCATGCAGAAAGCTATCATCGGCAAGAAAGTGGGCATGACCCAGATCTTCGATGAGACCGGCCACGTGGTCCCCGTTACCGTTATTGAAGCGGGTCCCTGCGTCGTCACTCAGAAGAAGACCAACGAAAAAGACGGCTACGCCGCTGTGCAGCTGGGCTTTGAGGACATCAAGGAAGTCAAGCTCAGCAAGCCCGAGAGAGGCCACCTCTCCAAGGCCGGCGTCGCCTTCAAGAAGCACCTGAAGGAATTCAAGCTGGAAAAGGCCGCCGAGATGAACGTCGGCGACGAGGTCAAGGCTGACGTCTTCGCCAAGGGCGATCACATCGACGTCACCGGCACCTCCAAGGGCCACGGCTACCAGGGTGCCATCAAGCGCTTCGGCGCGCAGCGCACCCCCACCTCTCACGGCGGCGGCCCCGTCCACCGTCACGCGGGCTCCATGGGCTCCACTTCCACCCCCGCCCGCATCTTCAAGGGCCACATCGGCGCCGGCCAGATGGGCAATGAGCAGACCACTGTTCAGAACCTCATCGTGGTCAAGGTCGATCCCGAGCTCAACATGATCGTTGTTCGCGGCGCGATCCCCGGCCCCAAGGGCGGCATCGTGTACCTGAAGAACACCGTCAAGACCATCCATGTTGCCAAGGGCGGCGCCGGCATCAGCAACAACCCGCAGAAGGCTTCCGCTCGTGTCAACCCGCAGAAGGCTTCCGCCAGAGGCTAAAGAAAGGAGAGTAACACACCATGACGACGAAAGTTTACAGCATGTCCGGCAAGCAGGTCGGTGAGGTGGAGCTCTCTGAGGGCATCTTCGGCATCGAGCCCAACGTCTCCGTCATGCACGACGTGGTCAAGAACCACCTGGCCAACTGCCGTCAGGGCACACAGTCCGCGCTGACCCGCGCTGAGGTCTCCGGCGGCGGCAAGAAGCCCTGGAGACAGAAGGGCACCGGCCGCGCCCGTCAGGGCAGCACCCGCGCTCCCCAGTGGACCCACGGCGGCATCGTCTTTGCCCCCAAGCCCCGCGACTACGGCTACACTCTGAACAAGAAGACCCGCCGCCTGGCCCTCAAGTCCGCGCTGAGCGCCAAGGCTCAGGCCGGTGAGATCGTGGTCATCGACGAAATCAAGATGAGCATCATCAAGACCAGCGTCTTCCAGAAGTTCCTGAACGCGATCAAGGTCAACCGCAAGGCCCTGGTGATCACCGCCGAGCCCAACGAGATGGTCGTCAAGTCCTCCCGCAACATCGAGGGCGTCCAGACCACCTTCGCCAACCTGATCAACGTCTACGACATCCTGAACGCCAACCAGCTGGTGCTGGATAAGGCCGCGCTGGCCAAGATCGAGGAGGTGTTCGCATAATGAAGAGCGCTTACGATATCATTCTGAAGCCTGCCATCACCGAACAGTCCATGGAGGCCGTTGCAGAGAAGCGTTACGTCTTCTACGTTCTGCCCACCGCCACCAAGACCGAGATCAAGGCTGCCCTTGAGGAGATCTTCGGCGTGAAGATCGCCAAGGTCAACACCCTCCGCATGGACGGCAAGGAAAAGCGCCAGGGCGCTTACCCCGCCGGCCGCACCGCCTCCTACAAGAAGGCGATGATCAAGCTCACCGAGGACTCCAAGCCCATCGAGTTCTTCGAGGGCATGGTCTAATTCAAATCTCAAAAAGGAGCGTAACGCAAAATGGCATTGAAAACATTTAAGCCTTATACCCCCGCGAGAAGAAACATGACCGTTTCTGCCTTCGAGGGCGTAGATAAGAAGGCTAAGCCCGAGCGCGGCCTGGTTGAGACTTTGAAGAAGCACTCCGGTCGCAACAGCTATGGCCACATCACCGTCCGTCATCAGGGCGGCGGCAACAAGAAGAAGTACCGCATCGTGGACTTCCGCCGCGACAAGCTGGACGTCCCCGGCACCGTGCTTCGTCTGGAATATGATCCCAACCGAACCGCTTACATCGCTCTCGTGGAGTATCCCGACGGCGAGCGCCGCTACATTCTGGCTCCTGTGGGCCTGAAGGCCGGCGATCAGGTTCTGTCCTCCGCCGCGGCGGACATCAAGCCCGGCAACACCCTCCCCATCGCCAACATCCCTGTGGGTACTGTGATCCACAACATCGAGCTCCAGCCCGGCCGCGGCGGACAGCTTGTCCGTTCTGCCGGCGCCGCCGCTCAGCTGATGGCGAAGGAAGGCGATCTTGCCCAGGTGCGTATGCCCTCCGGCGAGTTCCGTTATGTGCGGATGAACTGCACGGCCACCATCGGCCAGGTCGGTAACCTGGAGAACGCCAACATCCACATCGGCAAGGCCGGCCGCAAACGTCACATGGGCATCCGTCCCACGGTCCGCGGCTCCGTCATGAACCCGAACGACCACCCCCACGGCGGCGGCGAGGGCCGTGCGCCCGTTGGCCGTCCCGGCCCTGTTACGCCTTGGGGCAAGCCCGCTATGGGCCTGAAGACCCGCAAGACCAAGAACCGTACCAATAAGTTCATCATCAAGCGCAGAAACAGCAAGTAAGGAGGAAATGAAACAATGAGCAGAAGCATTAAAAAAGGCCCGTTTGTTGCTCCTGAGCTGTTCAAGCGCGTTGAGGAGCTCAACAAAACCGGCGAAAAGAAAGTTCTGAAGACTTGGTCCAGAGCTTCCACCATTTTCCCCTCCTTCGTAGGTCACACCATCGCGGTGCACGACGGCCGGAAGCACGTTCCCGTCTACGTCACCGAGGATATGGTCGGTCACAAGCTGGGCGAGTTCGTCCCCACCCGGACGTTCCGCGGCCACAGCGGGTCCAAGACCGCCAATGCTAAGTAAGGAGGCAGAGACATGGAAGCAAGAGCCTATCTGAAATTTGTGCGGATCTCTCCCCGCAAGGTGAAGATCGTCTGCGACCTCATCCGGGGTCAGGACGCCAGCACCGCCGTTGCATATCTTCGCAACACCCCCAAGGCAGCCACTGAGCCCATGCTCAAGCTCCTCAACAGCGCCATCGCCAACGCCGAGACCAACCACGGCATGGACCGTGAGAAGCTCTACGTTTCCACCGCTGTTGCCGATCCCGGCCCCACGCTGAAGCGCGGTATGCCGAGAGCCAAGGGCAGCTTCAACCGCATTCTCAAGAGAACCACCCACCTCACCATCGGCGTGAGCGAGCGGGAATAAGGCAGGAGGTACAATATGGGACAGAAAGTTAACCCCCACGGATTGCGCGTCGGCGTGATCAAGGACTGGGATTCTCGCTGGTACGCCCGTCCTGAGAAGGTCGGCGACCTGATCGTCGAGGACTACAACATCAGAAAGTACCTCAAGTCCACCCTCTACTCCGCCGGTATCGCCAAGATCGAGATCGAGCGCGACAATGCCAAGGTGAAGATCAACCTGCATTGCTCCCGTCCCGGCGTCGTGATCGGCAAGGGCGGCCAGGACATCGAGATCCTTCGCCAGAAGGTCGCCGACATGATCGGCAAGAACGTGGCGCTGAACATCATCGAAGTCCGCAGCCCCGACCTGAACGCGCAGCTGGTGGCCGAGAACATCGCCGCCCAGCTGGAGAAGCGTATCTCCTTCCGCCGCGCCATGAAGCAGGCGATGCAGCGTGCCACCCGTCTGGGTGCCAAGGGCATCAAGTGCATGTGCGCCGGTCGTCTGGGCGGCGCTGAGATCGCCCGCTCCGAGACCTACCACGAGGGCACCATTCCCCTGCAGACCCTCCGCGCCGACATCGAGTACGGCTTCGCTGAGGCCAACACCACCTACGGCAAGGTCGGCTGCAAGGTTTGGATCTACAAGGGCGAGGTCCTGAACTCCACCCTGCGTTCCGCTGCTGTGGAGCAGCCTGCCCGCCGCGACCGCCGTGACGGCGACCGCCGCGACCGCAGAGACCGCAAGCCCTTCAACGGGGAGCGCCGCGACGGCGAGCGTCGTGACCGCAGACCCTTCAACGGCGAGCGCCGCGACAACAACGGCGGCGAGCGCAGACCCTATAATCGTCCGGAAGGAGGCAACCGCTAATGTTGATGCCCAAGAGAACCAAATTCCGCAGAGTTCAGCGCGGCCGCATGAAGGGCGTTGCTTCCCGCGGTAATAAGGTCGCCTACGGTGAATACGGCATTCAGGCCCTGGAGCCCGGCTGGATCACCGGCAATCAGATCGAGGCCGCTCGTGTGGCCATGACCCGTTACACCAAGCGTGGCGGTAAGGTCTGGATCAAGATTTTCCCCGACAAGCCTGTCTCCAAGAAGGCTCTCGGCGTTCGTATGGGTTCCGGTAAAGGCGCGCCCGAATACTGGGTCGCCGTTGTCAAGGCCCAGAAGGTGATGTTTGAGATCGGCGGTGTTACGGAAGATGTTGCCCGCGAGGCTCTGCGTCTTGCCCAGCACAAGCTTCCCATCCGCACCAAGATCGTCAAGCGGGAAGAAGCTGAATCTGAGATTGGTGGTGAATAACAATGAAGGCAAAAGAATTAAGAGAAATGACCACCGCTGAGCTGGAGACCAAGCTCTCCGAGCTGAAGAAGGATCTGTTCTTCCTGCGGATGCAGCACGCGACCAACCAGCTTGACAATCCCCTGAAGATCAATCTGGTGAAGAAGGATATTGCCCGCATCAAGACTGTTATTCGCGAGAAAGAGACCGCAATCTGAGGAGGTAAAGCAAAATGAGTGAAAATACAAGAGCTTTCCGCAAGACCAGAGTTGGTAAGGTCCTTTCCGATAAGATGGACAAGACCATCGTAGTCGCTGTGGAAGACAGTGTGGCACATCCGCTGTACAAGAAAATCGTCAAGAGAACCTACAAGCTGAAGGCGCACGACGAGAACAACGAGTGCGGCATCGGCGATACCGTTAAGGTGATGGAGTGCCGTCCCCTGTCCAAGGACAAGAGATGGAGACTCGTTGAGATCATCGAGAAGGCTAAGTAAGGAGGTCGACAACATTGATTCAGGCTGAAACTTATCTGAAGGTTGCCGACAATACCGGCGCCAAGGAAATCAAGTGCATCCGTGTGCTGGGCGGTTCCCGCCGCAAGTTCGGCAACATCGGTGACGTTATCGTGGCTTCCGTCCGCAAGGCTGCCCCCGGCGGCACTGCCAAGAAGGGCGAAGTCGTCCGCGCTGTCATCGTCCGTACTGCCAAGGGCACCCGCCGCGCTGACGGCACCTACGTCCGCTTCGACGAGAACGCTGCCGTTCTCATCAAGGACGACAAGAGCCCCAAGGGCACCCGTATTTTTGGGCCCGTGGCCAGAGAGCTTCGTGATAAAGGCTTCATGAAGATCTGCTCCCTCGCACCCGAAACTGTTTAAGGGGGACGCACCATGAACATTAAGAAAAATGACACCGTTATCGTTCTGTCCGGCAAGGACAAGGGCGTGAAGGGCAAGGTCCTGACGGCCATGCCCAGCGAGAACAAGCTGATCGTCGAGGGCGTCAACGTCGCCACCGTCCATCAGAAGGCTCGCAAGCAGGGCGAGGAGTCCGGCAGAATCCGCAAGGAGACCCCCATCCGCGCCGACAAGGTTGCCCTCTACTGCCCCAAGTGCAACAAGGGCGTTCGCATCGGCTTCAAGGTCGAGGGCGACAAGAAGATCCGCGTGGGCCGCGGCAAGTGCGGCCATGAGATTTGAGAAGGAGGATTTCAGAAATGGCAAGACTGAAGGTTAAGTACACCGAAGAAATCGCTCCCGCTCTCATGAAGAAGTTCCAGTACAAGAGCGTCATGCAGATCCCCAACCTGAGCAAGGTCATTGTGAACGTCGGCTGCGGCGATTCCAAGAATAACGCCAAGGAGATCGAGGCCATCTGCAAGGACATCGCCGCCATCACCGGTCAGAAGCCCATCGTGACCAAGGCCCGCAAGAGCGTCGCCAACTTCAAGGTCCGTGAGGGTGAGAACGTCGGCGTCATGGTCACCCTCCGGGGCGACAAGATGTGGGAGTTCCTGGACCGTCTGTTCTGCGTGGCTCTGCCCCGTGTCCGCGACTTCCGCGGCATCAACCCCAACGCCTTCGACGGCCGCGGCAACTATGCCATGGGCCTGAAGGAACAGCTCATCTTCCCCGAAATCGAGTACGATAAGGTGGACAAGATCCGCGGCATGAACATCGTGATCTGCACCACCGCCAACACCGACGAAGAAGCCAAAGAGCTGCTGACCCAGATCGGCGCTCCCTTCTACGCCTAATCAGGGAGGAAGAAACAATGGCAAGAAAAGCTATGATTCTCAAGCAGCAGGCGGAAGCCAAGTTCTCCACCCGCCGCTACAACCGCTGCAAGATCTGCGGTCGTCCTCATGCCTATCTCCGCGACTACGGCATCTGCCGTATCTGCTTCCGTGAGCGGGCCTACAAGGGCGAGATCCCCGGCGTGCGTAAGGCTTCCTGGTAAGGAAAGCTTACGCTTTCAGGCAATAGGCACCAGGCACCAGGCAATAGGGGAGCGGAACGCTTCGTTCCTCGTCTCCTATTGACTATTGCCTGTTCAACCATTGCCTAATAATGATTTTAATGTAAATGGGTATCAGAAGTCCCTGGGATAATGAAGAATGAGACATGAAGCCGGATGTCATTCTTTCATTCTTTCATAGTTTCATTCTTTCATTCCCTCGGATACCCTGGTACTGAAACCGGTTTCAGACCGGTAACTTCAACAAGGAGGAGTATCACATGCAAATCACCGATCCTGTTGCGGATATGCTGACCCGCATCCGCAACGCCAACAACGCGAAGCACAGCACCGTGGACGTCCCCGCTTCCAACCTGAAGAAGTCCATCGCGCAGATCCTGCTGGATGAGGGATACATCAAGTCCTTCACCGTGGAGGAAGACGGCGCGCAGGGCATGATCCACATCACGCTGAAGTATCTCGGCAAGGGCGAGAAGGTCATCTCCGGCCTGAAGCGCGTCTCCAAGCCCGGCCTGCGTGTCTACGCCGGCTCCGAGGAGCTGCCCAAGGTCCTGAAGGGCCTCGGCATCGCTATTATTTCCACTTCCAAGGGCGTCATGACCGACAAGGCTGCTCGCGCGGCGCACGTCGGCGGCGAAGTCCTTGCGTTCGTTTGGTAAGGAGGTAACGTTATGTCTCGTATCGGCAGATTGGCGATTACCGTTCCCGCAAACGTCAACGTGGAAATCGCTGAGAACAATGTGGTCACCGTCAAGGGTGCCAAGGGCACGCTGACCCAGACCTTCAACCCCAAGATGATCATCGAGAAGGACGGCGCCAAGATCACCGTCTCCCGTCCCGATGACAGCCATGAGTGCAAGAGCCTTCATGGTCTCACCCGTACCCTGCTGAATAACATGATCGTTGGCCTGGACAAGGGCTTTACCAAGGAGCTTGAGATTGTCGGCGTCGGCTATCGTGCACAGATGGAAGGCAAGAAGCTGGTTATGAACCTCGGCTACTCCCACCCCGTCACGATGGACGCCCCCG